>Ga0307477_10003232_pt1 | contig 12191 bp, 11 predicted proteins | sample atmos_gasesECM2C_FD_203316 | JGI IMG/M metagenome (GOLD analysis project Ga0307477, IMG submission 203316) | Hardwood forest soil microbial communities from Morgan-Monroe State Forest, Indiana, United States - atmos_gasesECM2C_515 | ecosystem: Environmental > Terrestrial > Soil > Temperate...
ACAACGCAACCAATACACGTGACCAGCGCCGTGCGAGCGTGCGGAACAAGGGGTCGGCGGTGCGCAGCCCCAGCCACTCCACGAACAGCACCATCACCGGGAACGAGATCCCGAAGGCCACTAGCGGGATGTGCACTGCGAACGACAACGCCTGCATCTCGCGCGCCTGCAGCAGGTAGTGCTGGTGGACAGGCGAAAGCGCGAACCCGAGCGCGCTCATGCAGCCTCCTCGGGGACCATCGCCTCAATGTTCGCGAACCGGTCCGATCCGCGCGTGTCGGCCCCCCTGCTCCTGCGCTGACGTCCGCTGGTGGGCCGCCATCGGACAGGGCTCTGGCGGGGTCGCCTCCGTCTGGCCCAGCTGCTGGTGACCGCGCTCCGGGTGCTGCGCGGGTTCATCGGCGCGACCGACGGCAGCGCCGAAACGGGCGGGCGAGGGGCCGCGTAGTTGAACGCGGATGTCAGGTCGCCGGTGACGCCGCGGTGGTCCTCGCACGCCGTGCGACATCCCACGTCATTTGGGAGTCGGATCGGCAGGCCCCCACCCGGAGGCGGCCGAGCCGCAAAATCGCCCGTTTGCAGTACTTTGCTGAGCCGCCAGTGCCCCGAGCAGGATTCGAACCTGCGGCCTACTCCTTAGGAGGGAGTCGCTCTATCCAACTGAGCTATCGGGGCGCAGCCCGGCCAGGATAAGCGCTCGATCGCCCTGGGCCTATGGGACGCTATGCGGATGCAGGTCGACGAGCGCAGGGCGGAGGTCTGGAGCTCGACAGAGGGCGTGGACTTGCCGGAGGGCATGGCCCGCTCACAGCAACGGGTGGCGCAGCTGCTGGCGCGCGCCAACCGCGACCTGACCATCGGCGTGACCGCCGCCCACGCAGCCGGGGGCGCGGTCGTGTTCGTGTTCTTGGGCTTCGTCCTGCCGGCCCCGCTGGGCTTCGAGCACGCCTCGGGCGCCGTCCTGGCCCGAAACCTCGGCGTGCTGGCCCTGTATGGGCCCGGAGCCCTGATCGCGGGCAACATCGTGGGGCGCCGGCGCTTCCGGCCCTGGCTGAACTGGCTGCAAACCGGAGCCCCCTCGACCGAAGCGGGGCGCGAGCTCGCTCTGCGCTACCCGCTGCGCACGGTTATCGATCTGGCCGTGATCTGGCTCATTGGGGCCCTGCTGTTCGGGGTCCTGAATCTGTTCTCGTCGGTCCAGCGGGGCGTGACCGTGGCCGTCGTGGTGGTGATGGGAGGTCTGGTCAGCTGCGCTCTGTCCTACCTGCTCACCGAGCGGTTACTGCGCGACATCACGGCCCTCTCGCTCGCCGGCCAACCGCCACCGCGGCCCGTGGTTCCCGGGGTGACGGTGCGGATGGCGCTGGCCGCGGCGCTGGGCGGTGGGGTGCCCCTGATTGGAATGGTTGTGCTGGCCTGGCACGCGCTGGCCGATCAGCCCATCGCCGGGGCGCGCCTGGCCACCACGGTCCTGTTCATCTCGGTGGCCGGGCTGGTCATCGGCTCGCTGGCCGTCGCGTTCGCCGCTCGCTCGGTCAGCGACCCGCTGTCCACCATCAGACATGCCCTGGCCCGCGTGCGTAGTGGTGACCTGTCGGTCACCGTCCCCGTCTATGACGGCAGCGAGGTCGGCCTGTTGCAGGCCGGGTTCAACGACATGGTCGAAGGTCTGCGCGAGCGCGAGCGACTCAACGACCTGTTCGGACGCCATGTGGGCCAGGAGGTGGCGCGCCGGGCGCTCGAGCACGGGGTGGCGCTGGGGGGCGAGACCCGGAGGGTGGCGGCCCTGTTCGTGGACGTGATCGGCTCGACGTCCCTCGCGGTCAGGCGGCCGCCGACCGAAGTGGTGGGCATGCTCAACCGATTCTTCGCGGTGGTGGTCGACGTGGTGGACGCGCACGACGGCTGGATCAACAAGTTCGAGGGAGACGCGGCCCTGTGCGTGTTCGGCGCTCCGGTGTCCTCAGCCGCCCCGGCGGAGGCGGCCCTGGCCGCGGCGCGCGAGCTCAGCCGCCGCCTCGAGCGGGAGTTGCCCGAGGTAGGAGCGGCCATCGGGGTTTCGGCCGGCGAGGCGGTGGCGGGCAACGTGGGTGCGGCCGAGCGCTTCGAGTACACCGTGATCGGGGACCCGGTCAACGAGGCCGCCCGGCTGTGCGAGCTGGCCAAGTCCACCCCGGGCCGGCTGCTGGCCTCGGAGCGGGTGGTCGAGCTGACCTCGCCCTCGGAGGCCGCGCACTGGAAGCTAGGCGAGGAGGTCATCCTGCGCGGGCGCGACCGTGCCACCCGCCTGGCCCGGCCCGAGACCACGCGCGAGCCCCGCGAAGCGCCGGCCCAGAGCCCCGCCACCCGGAGATCTCCCTCCACCGCGAGCTCCGCCCGCTCGCGCTAGCCGACCGCCGCGGGCTCCTGGTCGGGGCGCAGGTCGCCGGCGCTGACCGGACTGGCCGGGGATCGCCGCGAGGAGGCCACCTCGCCCGGGCTCACGTTCAGCGGGTGATGGCAGGCGGCCAGGTGGCCGTTGGCGTATTCGGTCAGGCGGGGTTCGACCGCGCTGCACACCTCGGTGGCGCGCGGGCAGCGGGTGTGGAACCGACAGCCGCTGGGGGGGGCGATCGGGTTGGGCGGCTCGCCGGCCACCACCGGCCGCTGGCGCTCGCGGTTCTCCCTGGGGTCGGGGATGGGAACGGCGGCCAGCAGGGCGGCGGTGTAGGGGTGGATGGGCTTGACGTAGAGCTCCTCGGAGGGTGAGAGCTCCACGATCTTGCCCAGGTACATGACCGCGATGCGGTCCGACACGTGGCGCACCACCGACAGGTCGTGGGCCACGAACACGTAGGTCAGGTGGAAGTCCTCCTGCAGGTGCTCGAGCAGGTTGATGACCTGGGCCTGGATGGATACGTCGAGGGCCGAGACCGGCTCGTCGAGCAGGATGACCTTGGGATCCACGGCCAGGGCCCGCGCGATCCCGATGCGCTGGCGCTGGCCGCCCGAGAACTCGTGCGGGAAGCGGTTGACGTGCTCCGGATTGAGCCCCACCCGGGCCAGCAGCTCGCCCACGTCGCGGCGGTCCGGGCCGTCGCCGGCGCGCTGGCTATCTCGCAGCGGCCGCCCCACGATCTGCCCCACCCGCTTGCGCGGGTTGAGCGACGCCTGCGGGTCCTGGAAGACCATCTGCATCTCGCGCCTGACCGGGACCAGGTCGCGCCGGCCGGCATGGGTGATGTCCTGACCCCGGAAGCGAATCTTGCCCTCGGTCGGCTCGAGCAGCCGGATGAGGCAGCGTGCCAGGGTGGTCTTGCCACAACCCGACTCCCCCACGATGCCCACGGTCTCGCCCTCGGCCACCGACAAGGTCACGTCGTCCACCGCGTGGACATAGCCCACCGCGCGATCCACCAGCAGCCCGGCCCGGACCGGGAAGTAGTGCTTGAGGTGCTCGACCTCGAGCAGCGGCGGCTCGGTCACGAGATCCCCGGCTCGGTCACGAGATCACCGTGGTCCCGGCCATCAGCCCGATCTGGCCGTCCTCCACCACCCGGAGGCGGCGCTTGTCCTCGGGCGCAAGCCAGCACCGGTCCAGGTGCCCCTGGGCGCCCGCCACACGGCTCTCGAGGGCCGGGACCTCCAGGCAGCGATCGAACTCGTGCGGACACCGGGGCCGGAAGTGACACCCGGCGGGGGGATCGAGCAGCGATGGTGGCTGCCCGGCGATGGTGGTCAGGTGCTCGGGTCGGGGACGGTCGACGCGGGTGATCGAGCCGAGCAGGCCCCAGGTGTAAGGGTGCTGGGGGTCATAGAACAGCTCGTCGAGGGTCCCCTGCTCGACGATGCGCCCGGCGTACATAACGGCGATTCGGTCGGCCAGCTCGGCCACCACCCCCAGGTCGTGGGTGACCAGGATCACCCCGGCGCCCGTCTCGGCTCGGAGCTTTCCTATCTCGGCCAGGATCTGGGCCTGAATGGTCACGTCGAGCGCGGTGGTCGGCTCGTCGGCGATCAGCAGGCGGGGCGAGCAGGACAGGGCCATGGCGATCATCACGCGCTGGCGCATGCCGCCCGAGAACTCGTGCGGATAAGCGCGGGCCCGGTCGCGGGCCCGGGGGATCCCCACCCGCTCCATGAGCGACACGGCCCGGTCCATGGCCTCCTCGCGCGACACGGACTCGTGGGCCCGGATCTGCTCGACGATCTGATCGCCCACCCGGTAGACCGGGTCGAGCGAGGACATGGGGTCCTGGAAGATCATGGCGATCTCGGCTCCCCGGACCCGGCGCAGCTCGTCCTCGGAGGCGGTGATCAGCTCGCGCCCGCGCAGCTGAGCCGAGCCGCCGAAGCGCGCGTTGGGCGAGCGGGTCAGGCCCAGCAGGGTCATGGCCGTCACCGACTTGCCGGAGCCGGATTCCCCCACGATGGCCAGGACCTCGCCCTCGTCCACCGTGAGCGAGACGTCGTCCACCGCCTGGACCACGCCCTCCTCGGTGGCGAACGAGACCCGCAGATTGCGCACCTCGAGCAGGCGCTCGGCCATCAGGCGTGCCTCTCCGGCCGGGTTCGCCCCGGCATCAGCCGCTCAACCGGACGCGGGGGTTCAAGAACGCGTACACCATGTCCACCGCGGCGCTGAGCAGGACCACAAAGAAGGCTCCGAACATGGTGATCACCAGGACGGGGGGTACGTCGAGCTGCTGGATCGAGTTGGCGGCGTACTGGCCCACCCCCTGGAGGTTGAACACGGACTCGGTCAGGATCGCCCCCCCTCCGATCACCGCGGCGAAGTCCAGCCCCCAGAGCGAGATGATCGGGACCAGCGAGTTGCGCAGGACGTGGCGGATGATGACCTGGCGCTCGCTCAGGCCCTTGGCCCGGGCCGTGCGCACGAAGTCCTCGTTCATGGTGTCGAGGAAGTTGTTGCGCAGCACGCGGGCGTAGATGCCGATGAACAGCACGGACAGGGCGGCCCAGGGCATGATCAGGTGGGTGAGCCAGCCCACAGGGTCCTGGGTCAGCGGCACGTAGTTGCCCTGCGGGAGCACCCCCCACTTGTAGCCCACGTAGTAGGAGAGCAGTGCTCCCAGGAAGAACACCGGGAACGAGACGCCGATCATCGACAGCACGGTCAGCGCCCGGTCGGTGAAGCGCCCGGCCTTGATGGCGCTGATGACGCCGAACACGATGCCGAAGAACAGCCAGATCACCCCCGCCCCGATCGACAGCGACAGCGTGGCCGGGAGGTCGCCCCGGATCTGATCTTCGACGTTGACCTCCTGGGTGTAGGAGATCACCGACCCGTCGAAGATGTTGCGCATCGTGCGCAGGTACTGAACGTAGATCGGCTTGTCGAAGCCCCACGCGTGGCGCACGGAGGCGATGTTCTCGGGGGTGGCGGTCCGGCCCGCCAGCCGCAGGGCCGGATCCCCGTTGGGGATGACCTGGAAGATCACGAAGGTCAGGATCGAAATGGCCACCAACACGGCCACCATCGAGATCAGCCGGCGAACTACGAAGCGCGCCATCAGCGCTCGATTCGCACGGTGGCTCGGGGATCGAGGGCGTCGCGCACCCCATCGCCGAACACGTTGATCCCGAGCACGGTGAGCACGAGCATGATGCCCGGGACCAGCGTTTCGTGAATGGCGCCCGGAAGCTCGTGGATGCCGTCGGCGATCATCGTGCCCCAGGACGGGTTCGGTGGCCGCACGCCGGCCCCCAGGTATGACAGCGCGGCCTCGAGCAGGATCGCGTTGGCCACGATGAGGGGAACGAAGACGATGATGGTCGAGGCCACGTTGGGCAGGATCTCGGAGACCAGGATCCGCAGCGACCCGTAGCCCTGGGCTCGCGCGGCGTCCACGAACTCCCGCTCGCGCAGGCCCAGGACCTGGCCCCGCAGCGGCTTGGCCACGTAGGGGACGTAGACGATCCCGATGATCGCCGTGGGGATGCCCAGCGAGCTGCCCGAGACCTGGAACAGCCCCAGGTCGAGCCCGCCCAGGGCCAGCGAGGTGCCCAGGGCCACCCCCAGCAGCACCGCCGGGTAGGACCAGATGACGTCCATCGCGCGCGAGAGCACGCCGTCGACGATGCCGCGGAAGTAGCCCGCGACGAGGCCCACGATGGTGGCCAGAGCGATCGTGAGCAGGGCCGCGACCAGCCCGATCTGAAGCGAGTTTCGCCCGCCGTAGAGCAGCCGGACGGCGACGTCCCGCCCCTCGTTGTCAGCGCCGAAGAAGAAGCGACTGTGCCACGTGGGGCCGATCGGCACGCCGTTGGCGTTGAGGACCTGCCGGGTATGCCCGCCCACGTGGACGGTCGCATTCGGCTCGCCCACGTTGGGGCCGATGTGGGCGATGTCGTGGGAGTAGATCGGGGCCAGCAGGCACAGCCCGACGATGAGCAGGAACAGGGCTCCGAAGGCCAGGGCCACCCGGTTGCGACGCAGGCGCCGGAGCGCGAGCCGGTAGGGACCGATGCCCGCGATGTGGCGCTCTTCCGGGGCCAGGGGGACGGCCTCGAACGCGCCCGGCAAGCGGGTGCCCGCGGGGACGCCCGGTTCCACGGCCATGGCTTCCCAACCCTAGGCGGGGCCGCCGGACCCGGTGCCGGTTCCCGCCGCCGCTCCCGCGTCTACTTGAGCGTCCAGGACGTCCAGTCGCCGAAGTACACCGGATGGAAGATCACCGAGGGGAAATTGATCCGGTTGGAGAAGAACTCCGGGCTCTTGTTGTAGCCGAACACCGCCGTGTAGGCCTTCTGGGCCACGTAGGTGTCCAGGCCCTGCCACTGGCGGGCCACCGTGGTGAGCTTGCTCGCCGGGACGGGGTACAGCGTCCCCAGCGCGGCCTGGATATGGGGATCGTCGACCTGCCCGAAGTTCTGGTTGTTGACCGGCTGGATCGACCTGGCGTCGACCAGCAGGTAGAAGTCAGACGGGTTGGGGAAGTCCTGCTGCCAGTCGGCAAAGCCGGTCTGCACGTTGGGAGTCTTGGCGTTCCCGATGGTGGTGAAGTACGTCGCGCGGGCGATCAACTTCTCGGTCGCCTTCAGGCCGATCGCGTTGAGCTCCTGGGCGTAGGTGTCGGCGTACTCCTTGCGCGGACTGGTGTTCTCGCCCCACACGGTCACGGGCGTGCCCGCCAGGCCCGACTGCTGGACCAGGGCCTTGGCCTTGGTCAGGTTGGGCGAGCCGTCGGCGGGACCGTAGGGACAGGCCGCGTTCGGGTGCCCGATGATCTGGGGGGGCAGGAAGAAGCAGGCCGGGGTCAGGAATCCGGCCGCCTCCTTGGCGTAGGTCGGGCGATCGAGCCCGTACACGACCGCCTCCCGAACCAGCTGGCTGTTGAAGGGCTTGGTCTTGGTGTTCATGAAGAAGTAGAAGTTCTGGGCGGTGGTGACCTCCTTGAACCGGTTGCCCGCCTGGCTCTGGATCTGGGGCAGGAGCGATCCGGGGATCTCGTCGGCGGGGTCGAAGTTGTCCGCCTTGTTACTGAGCACCTGCGTGGCCTCCTGCTGGGGGGTGCTCACGATCTGGATGTTGAACGTCTTGATGTGCCCGGCCGGGACGTCCGGGATGTGCTGGTTCGCAAAGCGCGGGTTCTGGACCAGCGTGTAGCCCTTGTTGGCGGTCACGCTCGAGAACATGTAGGGGCCGTCACCCGGCGGGGGGCTGTTGGGCTCGTTGGTCATCGGCGTGCCCTTGGGCACGAGCCCGGCGGACGGGAAGGCCAGCACGTTCGGGAACGCCCCGTAGGGGCGCAGGCTCTTGGCGGGCGAGACCAGCTTGATCGTGATCTTGCCGGTGGCGTCGTTGGTCTTGATCCCCGAGATCGTGCTCGCCTTGCCGCTGTCATAGGCCGCGGCCCCGACGATGTTGGTGGTGAAGAACGACTTGCCCCCCCAGTTGAGCTTCATCGAACGCTCGAGCGTGAAGGGGAAGTCAGACGCCTTGACCGGCTTGCCGTTGGAGTAAACGAGCCCGGGGCGCAGAGTGAGGGTGTAGGTGAGCCCGTCAGCCGAGACCTTGGGCAGCGACTGGGCCAGGCCCGGGACCAGCTCGCCTCCGGCCTTCCCTTCGGCGTGACGGTAGGTGAGCAGGCCGGTGTAGACGATCCAGTCGGGCTCGGCCGCCTGGGTGGTGTACCCGAAGCCGGGGTCGAGCGAGTCGGCCGCGGTGCCGAACAGGATCGTCACCGTGCCGCTCTTGGTCGTGCCCCCGCACGCGCTCAGCCCCAACACCGACGTGGCCAGCAGCGCGACGAGCCCTATGAACCGAGAAGACCTGATCACCTTTGTCGCCCCTCCTCCTATGTGCCTACGCACACAACCCTTGGCCGGCAGATTACGCCGCTGGCCAAGTATTTGCGCTCGTGTCTCAAATTCCTACCCGGCTTCGAGCGCGGCCGGGTCGGAACCGTGACGAAAGCGACGTTTCCCGCGAGCGCCGACGGGCGCTGGCCCCTGCCCCAGGGGTGGTCAGTCCAGGTAGATGACCACCTCGGCCACCGGCCGACGTTCGGGCACCGGGCGCTCCTGGCGGGCCGGGCCCAGGTGCAGGAGCCCGATGGCGTGCTCGTCGCCGGGGAGGCCCAGCGCCGCGCGCCCCTCCGGCGTGCGCAGGACGGCGGGGGTGCGCCAGTAACCGGCCAGGCCCCGGGCGTGCGCGGCCAGCAGCACTATGTACCCGGCGCACGCGGTCGCGCACACGTCCTCCTCCTCGGTCACGGGATCGCCGGCCCGGGTGACCGAGAGCACGACCAGGGTGGGGGCGCGGTCGAGCTTGGCCGCGGCGTCCGGACCGGCGGCGCGCTTCAGCGCCTCCAGGGTGCGGGGTCCGATGACCCGGAAGCGCCAGGGGTTGGTGAGGTTGTGATTGGGAGCCCAGCGCGCGAGATCGAAGAGCTCGTCGAGAATCGCCTGGGGGACCGGGTCCTCGCCGTAGACCTTGTGCGTGCGGCGGGTCCGGATCGCGGTCTCGACCTCCATCCTTCAGTCGACGCTCTCGGCGCTCCCACCCGCGTCGGTCGCCTCCCCGTCCTCCTCCTCCTCCTCCTCCTCCTCCTCCTCGTCCTCCTCGTAGAGCGACTCCCGGGCGACCTCGTCGCCGCGCCCGTTGAACAGTCGGACCTCGAGGAAGTCGCCGCCGTAATCGTCGGGGGCGAGCAGGGTGAAGCGGTTCTCCACCAGCGGGCACTGGTCCACGGTGACGTCGGCCAGCTCGGCGGTGGCCACCGCGCCGCCGGCGACCAGGGAGCTTCCCCACACCAGCGTGATGGCCGCGCGCTGGCCGCGCTCCCCGCGCCAGGAGCCGATGACCTGGTCGCACAGGTCGAGCTGCCACTCGGGGTGGCGGGCCGCCGTCTCGGGGGTGAAGTCGGCGAAGGCCCCGAACTCTGAAGGCTCCTCGTCCACGGTAACCACGAACCACACGAATCCGAACAGCTCGATCCCGGTCGAGGTGGGAGCCGTGACCGGCACGTACGTGCGGCCATGCCAGCTCCGATCGGGGTACCAGGCGAGCTCTCCCGGCTCGCCCACCTCCTCGCCCTCTTTGTCCAGGGAGAGGCAGGCGGCCAGGAACTCGGTGCGCAGCCGCTCGGCCCAGCGCCCGTAGGGGAGCGGCTCCTGGGGCGGCTCGGCGATGAAGCGAGGGACGAGGCGGGCCTGCGGCGGCATGCGAGGCGCCAGGGTATCGGCCGTCAGGGCCCGGGACCGGGACGCGGCTCGATCTCGAGCAGGAGGGTTACCGGACCGTCGTTGACCAGCTCCACCTGCATGAGGGCCCCGAATGCCCCTCGGCGGGCGCCGGCGTGGGCGCAGAAGCGCTCGTAGAGCTCGCGCGCGTGCTCGGGGGCCGCGGCGGCCACGAAGCTGGGGCGGTTTCCCCGGCGCGTGTCGGCGTAGAGGGTGAACTGGCTCACGCACAGGAGCTCGCGCTCGCCCAGCGGCTCGTTCATGCGCCCCTCGGGGTCCGGGAACACCCGCAGGGCCCGCACCTTGTCGGCGAGGGTGAGGGCCTCGTCGAGGCTGTCGCCGTGGGTGACCCCGAGGAAGACCAGCAGTCCGGGTCCGATCTCCGCCACGGTCTTTCCCTCCACCGATACGGAGGCGCGCGACACGCGCTGGACGAGGGCACGCACGTCCGCGATCGTGCCAGAGGCGCCGCCCCAAGCGCGATTTGAGGCGCCGGCGGGCCGCCGGGTTCAGGCGGCCGTGGCCACCACCCCCACCAGGATGACCAGGGCCGTGCTCCAGGCGATGGCCGCGCTGGCCAGCCGCTGGTCGAGGCCGTAGGCGTGGGCTACCAGCAGGGTGTTGATGGCAGTGGGCATGGCCGCCTGCAGGAGGTAGGCGTCGGGCACGCCCGGCACGGCCGCCGAGAGCCCGAGCATGAGGGCCGGGGCCACGATCAGCCGCAGGCCGACGGCCACCGCGAGCGGACGGGCCGAGGCCGGCCGCAGGCGCAACACGCCCGTCTCCGCCTCGGCCGAAAGCGTCACCCCAAGGACGAAGAAGCCCAGCGGGAGCAGCGCGACCACCACCCCGCGGGACACGTCGAGCAGGGCGTGGGGCGCCGCCCCGGCCGGGGCGAGCAGCCCGGCGGCCACGGCCAGCAGGGGCGGGTTGCGGGCGACGAACGCGCGCACGCGCTCCGATCGGGTCTCGCCCGCGCGGGTGCCGTAGGCGGCGCCGAGGGCGAAGCCGACCACCAGCAGCATGGGCCCGCTGACCAGGGCGTCGAAGGCGATCGCCGCCCCCACCGACCTGGACCCGAGCACGGCCAGAGCCAGGGGGAGCCCGAGATAGCCGGTGTTGGCCAGAACCGTGGCGCAGATCAGGGCCCCGATCGCCGGTCGCTCGAGGCGCAGCCAGCGCGTCCCCGCCGTCCAGGCCAGGCCGCCCACCACGGCCAGCTCCAGGTAGGCCAGCCCGATTCCGCCGCCCACTCCCGAGGACAGGTGCAGATGGGCGATGTTGAAGAAGGTCACGAACGGGACGAGGACGTAGAGCATGGCGTCCAGGACCCGGCGGCCGGCGCGCTGGGCGGCGGCCCGGCGGCGGCGCTCGGCCACGGCGCCGGCGGCCACCGAGGCGAGCACCGCCAGCGCGATCAGGATCACGCGTCGCGCAGCTCGGCGGCGGCCCGCTCGGGAGCCAGTATGTTCAGGTGCAGCCCGGTGCTGAGCTCGAGCCCGGCCAGGTGCGTGAGCCGGGGCACCACGTCGATCCGCCAGCAGAAGTGCTCGGCTCCGCGGGGGGCGGTGCGCACCCACAGGTTCAGGGGAGGGTTGGTCCCCAGTCGCCGGGCCAGGCGCCGCAGGCCATCGTGGAGCAGGCCGGCGCCGGCCGGGCCCGGCTCCTCGAAGCGGGCTCGCGGGCGCCGGGGGGCGATCATGAGCTGGAAGGCGAACCGGGAGCCGTACGGGGCCATCAGCACCGCCTCGTCGTCGATGGCCACGATCCGCTCCCCCATGCGGACCTCCTCCTGGACGAGGTCGCCCAGCAGGTTGGCCCCCATGGTGCGGGTGGCGTAGGCCCCGAAGCGCTCGCGCTCGCGCGCGACGGCGGCGGGAACGAGGTCGAACGCGTACAGCTGGGCGTGCGTATGGGGGAGCGAGGCACCCGCCTCGAGGCGCTCGTTGACGATGAGCTGGACGTAGCTGGCCTCGGTGTGGGAGCGCATGCGCTCGCGCCATACCTCGACCGCCAGCTGGACCTGGCCCACGGGCAGATCGGCCAGGCTGGTCACGGCCTGGGGGGCGTTGATCACCACCTCGTGGCTGCCGGTCGCCGCCCGGGCCGTGAACAGGTCCTCGTGCGCGCTCCGGGGCGGAGTGGGGCTGTTGGATTCGAGGGCCGGATACAGGTTCGGAACTACCCGCACCCTCCAGCCCGGCGTGTCCGGGGCGTTGCCGTCGCGCACCGCGTACAGCTCGGGCGGGGTCCGGTCCTCGTTGCCGTCCGCGAACGGGTCGCTTGCCGGGTCGATGGGGGCGGGCGGGGAGAGGTTGCTCCATCCCCCCGGCCTGGCCGCACGCTCGGTGGCGATGATCGTATGCAGCCCGGTCAGCGGATCTACCCGCAGCTCAGCCAAGGGGGCGCTCCATGGTCACGTGCTCGATGCCTTCCTCCAGGAACGGGCGTCCGCGGCGCCGGTACCCCGCGTCCAGGTAGAGCGCGCAAGCATAGGTCTGGGC
>Ga0307477_10003233_pt1 | contig 12189 bp, 16 predicted proteins | sample atmos_gasesECM2C_FD_203316 | JGI IMG/M metagenome (GOLD analysis project Ga0307477, IMG submission 203316) | Hardwood forest soil microbial communities from Morgan-Monroe State Forest, Indiana, United States - atmos_gasesECM2C_515 | ecosystem: Environmental > Terrestrial > Soil > Temperate...
TCGCGTTCCTCGATAGCCTCTGATGTTTTATCTGGAGTGCGTATTCACCTGACCCTCATTCCTGCCTGAGGACCGTGTATCACCCGGCGCTCCGCTCTGGATAATGTCGGAGTCCAGATAATGCGCGTTATCTCGAGCACAAGATAATGCGCATAGTCGACGTGAGTTCGAAATGTGCCATCACCATTGCCCAGCAGAATCGAAACCGACCCCGGCGAGCAGGGGCCGCTGAGGCAGTTGTAGTTAACGACAGCTAAGTCCAGCTTGCCATCGCCGTTGAAGTCCCTTACCCGCACCGTGTTCGGCTGATTGCCGGTTCCGTAATCGACATGAGTTTGAAATGTTCCGTCTCCATTGCCCAGCAGAATGGAAACCGACCCTGAAGGGCAAGGCGGGACGAAGTCGCAGTTGAAATTGGCGACGGCCAGGTCCAGCTTACCATCGCCGTTAAAGTCGCCCACTGCGACTGAGAGCGGAGTGACCCCAACCGCGTAAACAACCGGAGCTTGAAAAGTGCCGTCAGGCCTGCCCAAGAGAATAGAAATGGTACCTGGAGCGGGAGCACTGCAACTTGAGTTGGCGACGGCCAAGTCGAGGATTCCATCGCCGTTGAAGTCGCCTTTGGCGACTGCATTCGACCCTCCGCCGCAGACGTTGGGGGGAACCGCCGCAAAGTCCCCGCGACCAAAGATGTAGTTTTGGGCGGCGGCACTGGAGTGGAAAATCCCCAAGGGGCCGAGCAGACCCCAAACGAGCACAGTCAGGACCTTCTGACTGCGATACATCATCAAGTTTTTCATGGCTTGCCCCCTTTCTGGATGCAGCGTGTTTGGTAGGGGACCCTGTTGGCTTCAAGAACGTGACTTGCAATGGCATGCATTTTACACCCGTTTCGGGCCGCGAATACGTCGATTACCCATTTTCATCCTTCGTTGTGTCCGTGCGGCGGACACGCAGGACTAATTTCACTTGGGACACGGTTCGCCAAGGCTCGGTTCTGGCCTCTTGTAAAGAAAATCCACCAAGTCCTTCTGGTCCTTCAACTCCTTCGTGTTGGGCGCGATCGCGCTGTACCACTCTTCAAATAAGCCTTGTACCGCTATATTAGGACCAGCATCAAATCGGATGCCGAGGTCGGTACTCGGATCGCGAAGGTTATAAGTAAGAGGTGTCCGATACGGACAACCAAACTGGTCAGTGTAGAGGATACACACGGTCAGCCAAGCCTGCACTTTGCCGTCAGGCGTCTTGCTATGTGCGTTAGAAATGCCTCCCGAAGCTGTGGTTTGCCCCGAGATTCGGTTCTTTCCCGGAAACACCAGAAAACCTATACCGCGTTGCACAGCCTTGGAGCAGACTTGTCGCTGCGAATCAAATACAGCTTGCATGTCTTCGGTGATATACAGTCCCGCTATCTGAATTACATCCTGGGCAGCTTGCGTCCCAAAATTTTTCAGCAGAACCTTGTATTCGACACTCGCTCCGGTGCCATTGCCATCGAACTTGACTGGTCCCGTCCGAATAGCGCCAACTTCATCAGCAATTCCGATCCAAGGACGAATAGTGAGACGGAACTGATTGCGAGTGTTGGCGATGGCGACTTCAGCGGCCTTGGCCTCTCGTTTGTTTACTTTCCATCGCGACGTGAACGGCACCGCTACGAAATGGATGTCCGTGAAATAAAGGAAATGGTGATGAGAACCGCCAGCCGGATGGAAAAGGCAGAGCAGATGTTGAGCAAGGTGCTCTTGGAGATGCCGCGACAGGACGACTCGCCCTATCTAGTCATCGCCAGCATTCCGGTTTTCTGGAGCGATTTCCTGGTGGATGTCCGCAACGCGAGAGTGCGTGAAGAGGTCAGCGGATTCGGCCTATCGAATCAGCGTGAATACATTCCACCCAGCTTCAACTTCACGGGACTGGAGCGGCGACTCAGGCTAGACGACAATTCAACGGTTCAAGCCCAACGCAACGGCCTCGTGGTTCTCAACTTTCGAGTGAGGATACGGGCGCAGGATGCGAGGGGCACACATGGCTTTTTCCCGTGTTCCATTGACCTGGTCCTGCGCAAGTTCGTGGTTCGCGCCGCCGCCGTTTACTCGGCCTCAGGGATTGCCGGACCCTATCTGTTAAGCATCATGCTGCGGGTAAGAATCCCCCTGCGAGGAATCTACGGAGGCATGGGACCAAACGATGAAGTCGAGGCAGAATTGATACCACCGCAGGACTACCCATTTCCGATCATGCAGGCGGACGATCTTGTCGAGGTTGACAGAGTCATTCGGCCATTATGTGACCAAGCCCACCAGTTGTTTGGACGCGCAGCCTCGCCGTCCTTTGACCGAGCGGGCGACTGGACCGGGCCGGAAGATTAGGCGGTTGGCGAACCCGTCGGAGAGATAGTTCAACGGCGTTAGAAGAGCCGCGCCTGGCTCTGGATAAGCTCGACAGGCAGGCAGCATTCCTCGTCATCGTTCGCGGCTTGATTGATCCTCGTGCTCACCGGATAGCAGCGCATCAGTCGCGCATCGTAGGGCTTCAACACATCTGACACTACAGTGACATCCGTGAATCCCGCATCGAGCCACAAATCGTAATTGTCTGGATTCAGGATGACCGGCATTCGATCATGGACGGCGGAAGTCACGGCGTTCGGCGTAGTCGTAAGGATCGCGCAGGTCTTGATCCAGTTGCCGCTCGGATCTTTCCACCGTTCCCATAGTCCCGCGAACGCGAATAACTCACCATCCTTGACCTCGAAGCAGTACGGCTGTTTGACTTTCCCTGCGCGCGACCACTCGTAAAATCCGTCAGCAGGCACGATACACCGGCGAGCCTTTAGCGCATCACGGAACGCGGGCTTGGTCGCGGCTGATTCCGACCTCGCATTTATCATGCTTGCCGAGCCACTCGCATCCTTGGCCCACGACGGAATGAGTCCCCAGCGAACCAGCGACAGATCGCGGCGTGGTTCCTTCGGATGCTGGCGAATGATGGGAACCGGCTGAGTGGGAGCAACGTTGTAGCGCGGGCTCCAGTCCTCTTCGCCGGAAACGCTTTCGAAGTGTTCTTCGATGACTTGTTTGCGTCGTGATAATCGGTAGCGTCCGCACATCCTAGTTTCCTTCGACCTTGCGAAGGCATTGGAGTTCGCCGAATTGCTTGCGGAGGCTCCCTTGGGCTTCCGTTGTTTTCTTGAGCAAGGCCAACGGCACCTTGAACTCGCGACTGCAATCTGAGCAGACACCCACGGCGGGGACAGGACCGAGCCACTTTGTTACTCGAAGGTTGCGTGGTGCCGTCATGGTCAACTCTGCATTTCTAACATATACTGCCAGCCTGATAGGGGACCGGAACCCGGCAGAGTGTGGAGGTTCGTTGGAGGTTCGTATGGGTAAACACGTAGAGCGTCTGCCTTATCAAGGAGAATCCGCATCCGACAGATTGGCATACGAAAAGTATCTAGATGACGTGAAACGCGGGAAGAGTCTCTTGCAGCTCATTGCAGCGAAACAAGCAACGACCCCGCAGATTCGTAGCAGTTGGTCCCCGAGAACCTTCACCGGAGTGCAAACTCCCCAGGGGATATTCGACGATGTGATCTGCAACATCTCGTACCACTTTAACAAGCACGGCACTACGTACGGCACCGTTGCCGGGTTCACTCAGGCTGCCCAGCAATACTTTAAGCAAAACCGTCACCAAGCGGTCTTATCGTCAGGGGTATTGCGTCTGCCCCGTGGAACGTTTGAACCTGATGGGAGAATAATCACGTTTCACTGAGAGGACGAAGGCGAAATTGTAGATCAACGCCACTTCCACAGTTTCCACACCTGGACCAGAGTCTGTATCTGGCGCGGGCTAGGAAAATGATTGTAGACAAGGCGACAATCCTGGTATGCCCTTTCGTAGAACTCGCGAATGGCCGGCAGGCTGAGATGCGCGAGGTTGTAGCGGAGTTCTTTGAGATTTTCCTCGCTCAACATCTCCTTGTCCGCGGTTCCTGAGCGCCGGGCCATCGTGGAGAATATTACATTAATTCGCCTTTTGTTCCGCTACGGAGTACGGGTCCGATTCTGGAGATGAGTAGGGACATTTGGCACGCCCATCAGACGGTGAGTCGCATCTCGTTCCCACTTTAAGAGCCGGGCGTTGGGGTGGGGCTGGGCTCACCGTAAGACGATCTTGCTGAAGGAGTGGATAGCACTAAAATGCTTTACATTGGAGCATCCGGACACAAAAAAAGTGCTGGTTGAGACTAAGGGCACGAGGAACCTTCGGGCTGCTGGCACACTTCTGTTTGTCGTGGCGGTTGGATTGTACGTGGTCAACTGTGGCAGCAAGAGCACTGCTCCGGGTGGGGGTACTACTCCGCCTCCGCTCGGCACAACCACAACCGTGGTAACTACCTACCACAACGATAATCCCCGAACCGGGCAGAACCTTAACGAGACGATTCTGACGACTTCCAATGTGAACACTTCCACTTTTGGCAAACTGTTCGTCATCTCGGCGGATGGCAAGGTGGACGCCCAGCCGCTATACCTGCCCAGCGTAATCATTCCCGGCAAAGGAATGCACAACGTGCTTTTTGTTGTCACTGAACACGGTAGTGTTTATGGCTTTGATGCCGATACAGGGACTCAGCGCTGGCGGGTCTCAACTCTATCACCGGGCGAAGTGTCGAGCGATGACCGCGGCTGCGGGCAGGTCACACCGGAAATCGGAGTCACATCAACGCCCGTGATTGACGCCAGGGCTGGCACACACGGGACGATTTACGTCGTCGGCATGTCGAAGGACCCAATGGGCAACTACCACCAGCGCCTTCACGCGCTCGAAGTGACCACAGGCGCTGAGGAATTCGGCGGGCCGAAGGAGATCGAGGCTTCTTATCCCGGAACTGGCGATAACAGCTCAAACGGAAACGTAATCTTCGATCCAGGGCAGCAACTGGAACGGCCTGGGTTGCTTCTGCTCAATGGCGTGGTGTACACGACTTGGGGCTCGCATTGTGATGTTCGGCCATACACCGGTTGGATTATCGGCTATGACCAGAACACGCTCTCACAAGTCGCGGTACTAAATGTCACACCGAACGGCAACGAGGGATCGTTCTGGATGAGCGGCACGGCACCCGCGGCGGACGCGAACGGGAACATCTTCGTACTTGATGCGAATGGTACTTTCGATTCCAAGCTCAACGCGCAGGGATTTCCTAGCCAGGGCGATTTCGGCAATGCGTTTTTAAAGATCGCTACCGCGAATAGGCAACTGACGGTGAGTGACTATTTCGAGATGTTCAATCAGTCAGCAGAAAACTCGATTGATGCCGACCTTGGCTCTGGCGGCGCTTTAGTCTTGCCCGACCTCACCGACAGTTCGGGTCAGCCCCGCCATCTTGCGGTTGGAGCAGGAAAAGATACCAACATATATGTGTTAGATCGGGATTCAATGGGGAAGTTTAATCCCGGCGCGAACAACGTCTATCAGCAAATTCAAAGTATCTTTCCCAACGGCGTATATTCCATGCCTGCATTCTTCAACAACACGATCTACTACGGTGCGGTCGGGGACAGCATCCGGGCTTTTGGCATCAGCAACGCGCGGCTTGCGAGTACCCCAGCATCCCAAACCGCCAACGCTTTCCCCTATCCGGGGGCGACTCCTAGCATTTCTGCGAATGGCACGGGTAACGCCATTCTCTGGGCCGTGGAGAACGCCAACCCGGCGGTTCTGCATGCCTACGACGCAGGAAATCTGGCAACCGAACTATTTAACAGTAATCAGGCATCTGGTGGGCGAGATCAGTTTGGCGCTGGGAACAAATTCATCACGCCAACAGTGATCAACGGCAAGGTTTACGTGGGGACGACGAGCGGAGTCGGAGTATTCGGACTCTTGGACTAGAGCTAAGCTGTCGCCCAAGAGTTGAATCTTGCTATGCCGTCTTCCCGGCCTTCACTCTTGCCCATCGCGCCCTTTGTGCAGCGGCGATCTTCCTTCGTGCGGCTGCCGAGAGGGTGCGTTTGCCACGTATCGGAACAACCTTCGCCGTTTCCCGAAACTTTGCCCAACGCTGCTCTTTGTGCAGCCGCGATCCGCTCCCGAGCTGATGCGGACAGCTTTAGAGTCCCTGTCCCCTTGCCGTATGTTTTGCCGAATGCGGCAAGCGCAGCACCGATTCCTCGAAGTTCCTTCGCCAAACGGTCCTGTTCCTTCTTTAACAACCGGACGACTCCGGCCAAATTGGTCATTGAGTTCCCCCCTCGTGCGGCATTGTAACAGTGCTGGGGCTTTCAATTTGCGAGTGGCTACCGCCGCTCAGTCGTTCGAATGAGCTATTCTAATAACTATGGATCAGCTAGCAGCGCTTCGCGAAAAGATCGGGCGTCTCCGCGACGAGATCGCACACCTTCTTACGCCGCCTGAATGTCAGCTTGATTCGGCGCCTGTTGCGGACCGTGCCAAACCTGGCCGACACTTCGGGTTCTACATGCGCGCGTGCGGAGGGAACGATTTTGATTACTCCGCAGGATTCAGCAGGGCAGCCGGAAGTATGGCTAGCTCCGTCTTGGGTGGCTGGCCGACAGCAATCCGACAGTCGTTCCTCTAGACGGGAATGGCGATGGAGACCGCGAGAACGCCTGCAAGACTTTTACGAAGGTTCGAAAGCACTTCAAGCCCAAGACCAACCCGCCACAGGATGCTGTCAACCACCAGAACCCGCCAGTCATCCATGGCGTTGCGGATGGCAAGCCGTCTGGTTGTCGTCGAAACGTGATCCGTAGGGGGTACCCCCTCTACCTAGGTAGGAGAGACATTGGCTAAGTGTCAGTTTCAAAAGCGGAAAGGAAGGACGTGCTCTGCTAACGCGCAGGTGGGGAAAGTGTTGTGTGTGTTCCATGACCCCGCCATGGCTGCGAAAATCCGAAAAGCGAGGCAAGCCGGCGGAGTCAGCCGGGCGCGCAATATCGCTACTCTTGCTGCTGAGACGCCAGATCATCTTCTTGGAAATACCCAGGACGTCTCAGTTCAGTTAGCTGTCTCTATCAATCAGCTTCGCCGCGGCCAGCTCGACCCGCGCATGGCCAATGCAATTGGCTATCTGAGCAGCGTCTTATTACGCTCACTGGAACAGGGGTGGGGACAAGTTCGTAGTGCCCAGTCGTTTGGCTTGCCGTTTGAGTTTTGCTTCCAGCGTCTAATCAACCACTCGGCAGCATCGAGCAAATCCTAGTTTCCGTACACTCGAAAAATACTCTCTCATAGCGAAAGCGGAAAAGGATTATCTTTGGTTCAGCTCACTGCTGCCTGATCTTGCGAACGGGGACGAGTGGCTTTGGTATTTATGAGACCGCTAGTAGTAGCCATGACAAGTGGCTTTGGTATGGTTACGTTTGCCTTCTGCATCGCTTCTGCAAGGGGGCGACGAATGGGTTGGCGAAGCTAAATTCGGGGAGCTGAAGCGGGCCTATGTTCAGAGGAAGATCACAAGACCCATCGGGTGCTATGGCGCTTGATGCTTTTCCGACCAACCATTTCCCTATTGAGAAAACGCGAAGCCGAACAGCCATTGCCCACCTCCGATGCGGTAATCGCAGCGGAGTATACTCCTGCTGGTGCGTTACAATGCGTTCCGCCGATCAGTTCAATCCCCTACTCATTGGTGCTTGAGGAGGTCACGCATGCCTCATGTCAGGAGTTTCCCACTTCGTCTGTCGCTAGCACTCAGTTTGTGCGTCTGTTCGTCTGTTGCTCTCGCTCAAGCGAAAGAACAGAAACCGGAAACCCCGGTCGAGAAGTGGAACGGGAAAACGATCATGCTCATCGGTGCCCATGCCGACGATGACATGCTTTCGCATGGAACGTTGGCCCTGCTTCAAACACATGGGAATCAGGTTTATGTCGTGACCCTTACGACCGGAAATGTGGGTACTCAAGACCCCGGCCTGTCACGAACACAACTTGCACAGATTCGCCGCCAGGAGGAGTTGGCTGCACTCGGGGAGTTGGGGATTCCGGGAGAACACTACATCAATCTCGGATACGATGATGGTCTTCTCGAATTTGAAGATCGCAAAGCGGTAGTGGAAAATCTGGTGCGGTTGATTCGAAAATTGCGCCCGGATGTGCTAATGGCATGGGACCCGGGAAGGAACTATCAACGGTGGCACAAGTCCGACCACCGAGCCGCCTCTTACTTGGCGGCGGATGCGGCACGCGCCGCAATGTGGCGTCTGCTTTTTGAAGGTCAGATCACCCAAGAAGGGCTGAAGGAATACATGATTCCTGAGTACCTGTTTTACAACGACTACGATCACGAAGACGAGAATACATGGGTTGACATCAGCGACTTTGTGGAGAAGAAAGTAAATGCTAGAACAAAATACGTTAGCCAGTTTGGACCGGGCTGGAAGAACTACAAAGCCAACCTGTCCGAAGCCGAACTCAAGCAAATGAAGGACGAGAGTCGCAAACACGTCCAGATGAGAGATGGGAAACCTGTCGAAGGATTCCGATACTATAAGGGTCTGCCGGATGCTCTTGGGAAATAACTCCCGCCCTCATCCCATGCTCAGCCACCAGCCAGAACTGGTTTCCGATACGTTGTGCTTGAATCTACGAGGTCCCAAGATCTGCCAGCGCGCTGCCCAGAAACAAGAGATTTTGGGCAGCCTTGGTTATTGTAGGCCCGACGATCCAACGCGCCTTTCACTTCCGGAAATCTTGTCCGTCTACGGTTCGGACGGTCCGCCTCAGACAGCACCACACTTCTCGCAGTAGAGCCTGGTCCCCATCCGCCGAATGTATGCCCACTGTTAGGAGTAGGGGTAAGTGCCACGGAGGAGCCCAATGCAAAAACGGCTGAACATGTGGCCCCACAATTGATGCCTGACGGCGAGCTTACGATGACCACAGCGCCAATCCGACCGATCGGAGAAGAGGCTAAATGGGACCCGCCGCGAAGCCGCCAAAAAGAAAGCCCGTGAGGACGTAAACCAAGCTGTTGAGCGGATTGTGAGAAAATAGTCGCAATCGTACACGTTGCGCCTGTTTCAGGGTCACTGTGAGCAAGGGAGGACCTTCCCGCGATGAGGGCTGAGATTCCCACATCATTATTTGCGTGCTGTGCTGGATTGCTGGCATGGGCGCGGTTGGCACCGTTGCTGGTGCCGAAACGACGGGGCGATGAAATCACTCATACCAGATTTCGACCTCGTAGCCATCCGGGTCGGCGACGTACGCGTAGGGGTAGCCAGGACTGAACTCTCCACGCCGTAGCAGCTTCCCGCCCGCGCGTTCGACTTCGTCGACGGCCGCATCGATGTCCCCCGCCGAAACGAGGCGGAAGCCGAAATGCACAATGCCGCGCGACTCGCCGGCATCCGGCGCATGCTCGTCAAATGTGATCACGTCGTGGCAGCCGAGTGTCCTCGCGTGGACCAGTCCTCCGCCCCGTCCGTACTCCTCCACACCAAAAACTTGCCGATAGAAGTAGAGCGACTGTTTTGCGTCTCGAACTGCGAGGTTTATATGCGTCAGTCCATAAGTCCGTACCATGGTAGCCTCCCGTTGCAACATGTCAGAGTCTATCCGGCTGGCGAGAAGCCTGTACGGGGCTTCTCGCCCAAGCCTCAGAGGCCCCGATAGCCCTGGCCACCGGTCATGGCACGAATCGTCAGCACAGGGCGACGCTACCGCTGTTCGAAATCCGAGATCAAGGGAGTTGCTGGATGCGCGTCCACCACCGCTAACATGATTGGTGCCGTTAGAGAACTGCCGGGTTTCGGGACTTGAGGTGGCAGCGCCAGGGCTGATGCTTCCGGCAGAACGAGCACCCAGACCACTGTCAGGCAGAGTGTACCTGCAAAGGTCATAAACGATTTCATAATCTCTCCTCTAAGTTCTCCTAGGCGCTGATAGAGGGCGGGCTCTGAGAACACTTGCCCGTATCAGGTTGCAAGAGATCTGCGGCCGGAGATCGCCATTCTGTTGATTGTCGAGAGTTAATCAATACCAGCATCACCCCTTACCTTTTCGATTACTGGTCAATCTTGACCACAGTATCTTCTTGCACTTATGGCAAGGATTCCGAGACCGCTTAGACCCGCTACTCTGGGTCCGAGCAATTGTGAGCCCGGAAGGGCCAGGCGCAGGTGATACTTCTTCGCCTCCTTATCCACCCAGACCTCGGCCGGCGGCACCAAAGCGAACGGAGATCCGGCTCCGTAAGCGCGGGCCAACCAGTCAGCAGCCGGTTGAACAGTTGGTCGAAACCACGACGGAGTTCGACCAAATCCTCAAACCAGTTCTCACGATCGCTAGTTGGGTCATCGCACACCTCTCGGGCAAGACCATGAACAATGTTGACCAGCAGGTGAGTAAGAACAATAGCGGTCGCATACATCGCAGATCGGTTCATACGGTTTAAGGGACTGCTGCGTTATCGGCTTAAATATTCTCAGGTTGAGGCGTGCTGCGTCGTAGACAATATCCCCTCGGGGATATACTGGGTGACCGGGAAACAGGCGCCATCCATTCCACTGCGATTGGCGCAACGCAGGAGGCGTTATGCGATCGTTTCTTGGGAGATTCTGTTGCTCGATGATGCTGGCGATTTCTGTTGGCGGGTTTGGGATGTCATTGCAGGCGCAAGAAACAAAAATGACGCACGCTGCCGATATCCCGATGGTCCACATGCCGGGCACGCCGGAGTGCTTTGTGATGGCGGCGCAACAGGGAGACCCGGGCAAAGAAGCGTCCATCCTGAAGATGAGGGGCGGCGCGGGCTGCTCCGTACCGTGGCATTGGCATCCCTCGACGGAGAACATCATGATGGTCAGCGGTACGGCGCGAACCGCAATCAAGGATGAGAAGCCGATCAAGCTGGCGGCTGGAAGTTTTCTATCGGTCCCGCCGAAGCATGTCATGAATTTTGCCTGTGTTCGGGAATGCACGCTGTTTGTTTATACCGACGGACCGTTCGCCGTTCACTATGTGGATGAGACAGGCAAAGAGATTACGCCGGACGAGGCTTTGAAAAAGAAATAGGTTATTCCGCGTGAAAGCGAGTCTTGGGAGAAGACTATACGAACCCTGAGAACTTCTGCCCGGCATCAGCAAGCCAAAAGGTTATAAAGGGTTGCTACGAAGAAAGGCTGGAGACGAGGTTCGAGTTCATCACGGATCATCCTCTGGGACTCGATTGATGCCATCCGTGCCGTCGCAGGCGCGGATTACGAAACCGCCGTGATCCCTGAGGAAAGAAGAAAGCATTTGTCCCGGCACGACCCCAAGTCCGCAGTACAGGTTGCGGTCCCGGAGGGAGTCTCCCATGGTTAGTGGACGCGGTAGGTCCTGCCGGGGAGGTGGTCGGCGTAGAGATCAGCCCTGAGATCGCGATCAATGCGAGAAGGAGAATTGCTAAGCACGGATGGAGCAATGTCCGCGTGATCGTGGCGGACGCCAGATCGATCAGGCTGGAAGGCAAGTTTGACGGATTGCTCGCCTTCGCGGCGGCCGACATCTGCCTCCCCCGAGGCTCGGGCCAACCTCCTTCCGTATTTGAAAGATGATGCGCGTGTGGTTGCCTTTGGAGCCAAACTCTCACGCCATCATTCGGGACGGGTATTAAATCCGGTTTTGCGCTCGCTCTGGAAGCTCTCGTTCGCTTCCACTCCCGGCTTGAACTATGAGCCGTGGGGCCGATTGGAAACCGTCTTGCTGAGCTTCATGTGCAAGAATATTTCTTGGGGTGCATGTTCCTTGCGTGGGGAATGCTTGATGATCGCGGCGACGTGCGGGGCTAAACCAGACCAACCCCCTGCTCAACCCTGATCGTGACCGAACCGTCGCTCCGACACATCGAGTTACTGTCGAATGACACGATGTAGACGCTGTTTCTTGCTGTGATCGAGGCTGCCGAGGAGGCGGTCTACAACTTCCTGCTTCGGGCCACGACAACAACCGGACGAGGACACGCCGTCGAGGCAATTCCGATTGGGAAAACCAGCGAGATATTGAAGAAATACGGAGCCATCTAGCTAGTGAAGGAGAACGAACTGAAAGCCCGCCTCGCCCGCTACCGCCAGATCAAGATCAGCGTGATTGGTAGGAAGTCCGGGAAGACAATCTCGATTCCGGTCTGGTTCGTGCTGGAAGGAGAGAAGCTCTACGTTCTCCCCG
>Ga0307477_10003234_pt1 | contig 12188 bp, 9 predicted proteins | sample atmos_gasesECM2C_FD_203316 | JGI IMG/M metagenome (GOLD analysis project Ga0307477, IMG submission 203316) | Hardwood forest soil microbial communities from Morgan-Monroe State Forest, Indiana, United States - atmos_gasesECM2C_515 | ecosystem: Environmental > Terrestrial > Soil > Temperate...
CGATGGGCTTGCCGCGGAAAAAATAACCGTCGCAAGTAGCGCAGGTCGACACGCCATGACCAATCAGTTCTTTCTCGCCCTGCAAACCCAGCAGACGCGCCGACGCGCCAGCGGCGACGATCAAAGCCTGCGTTTCGTAGTTCTCTTTCCCGGCGGTGATTTTGAAAGGACGCTGCCGGAGGTCGACTTCCGTCACTGCTCCCGCTTTGAATACGGCGCCGAACTTTTGCGCCTGCTTGCGCATATTTTCGATGAGTTCCGGTCCCATGATCCCGTCCGGGAAACCTGGGAAATTTTCAACGTGCGTGGTGAGGGAGAGCTGTCCGCCGGGCTCACGTCCGTCCAGGACCAGCGGCTTCAGGTTCGCTCGCGCAGCATAGATGGCAGCAGTAAGACCGGCGCAGCCGCTCCCGATGATGACGACGTTGTGCATTCGATATTTCTCCACCCATTAGATTCCGCACTGTGCCCGCCGGATACAACGGAGGAGTATTGTAACATTCTCCCGGTTGCGATTCGGAATGCGGCGGCCAAATTGGAAAGGCTTCGGGCGCCGGGCAGGCCTTGGAGAGCGTTGACCCAGACGGAGAGCTGCCGCTATAGTCCGAGGAAATGGAAACTTGCGAAGGAGAAAATCACGATGGATCCGCGCTACCCGATTGGAAAATTTGAAATGCCCCCGGAAGTTACGCCCGCCCGGCGTCAGCAAGCGATCGCTGAGATCGCCGCGACCCCGGTTAAATTGCGCGCCGCGGTAAAGGGTCTAAGCGACGTGCAACTGGACACATCCTATCGCGAAGGCGGATGGACAGTGCGGCAGGTTGTTCATCACGTCCCGGATAGCCATTTGAATGCGTATGTAAGATTGAAACTAGCGCTCACCGAGCAGAAGCCAACGATCAAGCCCTATGAGGAGGCCGCTTGGGCGGAACTGGCGGACTCCAAGTCCGCGCCCATTGAAGTATCACAGATTCTGCTGGAGTCATTGCACGGCCGCTGGGATCGTCTGTGGTGCTCGTTGAAACCGGAGCACTTTGCAAGAGTTCTCGTCCACCCGGATCACGGTGAGCGTACGATTGATTGGCTGCTCTTTTTATATGCGTGGCACGGGAAGCATCACACCGCGCACATCACGGAACTCCGCAAACAAAAGGGCTGGTAGCGGGACGCCTGGGGGAGAGCGGCCGTCACCCGATTTCCCGCGCGTATTCGTCCTGTGCTCCGCCGGGACGGCGCTTTTCCCTGCCGCGAAGTGGCGCGGCGTACTCACCGTCGTGTAGGATGATGCGGTACAAAAGGAGACCGCATGGGCCGACCGGCAGGAACTTACGCCATTTTTGAAACTTCCCAGGGGAACATCGTGGTGCGCTTGCTGGAAAAAGAAGCGCCGAAGACGGTAGCGAATTTCGTCGGACTGGCCGAGGGCACGAAAGAATTCACGAACGAAAAAACCGGCCAGAAGGAAAAGAGGCCGTTTTACGACGGCTTGATTTTTCACCGGGTGATTCCAAAATTCATGATTCAGGGAGGCTGCCCGCAGGGCACAGGAACGGGAGGGCCGGGCTACAAGTTTGCCGATGAGTTTCACCCCTCGCTGAAACATTCCAAAGCCGGAAAGCTTTCCATGGCCAACTCCGGGCCGGGCACCAATGGCAGCCAATTCTTTATAACCGTGGCGGAAACATCCTGGCTGGACAACCGGCATACGATCTTTGGCGAAGTCGTCGAAGGCCAGGACGTGGCCGACAAAATCTCGAATCTGCCGCGCGATTCGAATGACCGCCCGCGAACTCCGGTGACTATCCAGAAGCTGCGAATCGAACGCGTGGCCTAAGCGGACGCCTTGGCAATGCTCACGCCCGAGCGACTGCTGCGATTAATCATCGAATTCATTTTTGTTTTGCTCGGGATCCTATTGATATGCGTGGGACTTGCTGGCCCCATTTATGGCCGAACCGTCGACCGCCACAGTATTGGCTGGATGATTCTCAGCGTGGCGTTGATTCTCTGGGGCATTCGCGCGCTTCCGAGGCGTGGCCAGTGGTGGGCGCGCTGGGAGAATTGGACCCGCGGGCTCTCGCTCGCGCTTCTCGGCGTCCTGATGCTGGTGATTACGCGTTTGCCGTTTGCCTGGGTGGGCCCGATGCTGGCGGCGGGAGGAGTTGTGCTTGCGTTGCGCGGGATCATCGGCTCGGCGCTCATCTTGCGGCCGCGATAGAAGAACCTCTCCGCAAGTTATGAGGCGGCGGTATTCGTCAGCCGCCGGCATCTCCTCTGCATTTTAATTTGCTTCGGATATAATCCGTGCCGCAGACAGCCCTCCGAGACTCAGTGAATCCGCCAAGGGCCGTAGTTCGCGTTCATCGAAAGAGCAAAGGAGAAATTAAATGCTGAAGGAATTCAAAGAATTTGCCATGCGTGGCAGTGTGGTGGATTTGGCGGTCGGCGTCATCATCGGCGGCGCCTTTGGGAAGATTGTGTCATCGCTGGTGGAAGATGTGATCATGCCGCCGATCGGGCGCCTGCTGGGTGGCGTGGATTTTTCCGGATTGTTCATCAATCTGAGCGACAAATCCTACGAAACACTGGCCGACGCAAAGCTGCACAACGCCGCGACGCTTAACTACGGCCTTTTCATCAACACGATCATCAGTTTCTTGATCGTGGCCTTTTGCATCTTCCTAGTGGTCAAGCAGATCAATCGTTTCGCGGTGAAGCCGGCGCCTCCGGCCGTCCCGGCCACGAAGGATTGCCCGCAATGCGCCATGCCAATTCCACTCGCTGCAAAGCGCTGCGGCCATTGTACGACGCAACTGAGCTGAGTCGTTGAATTTTGATCAGGGATTAGTTCATAGTTTTACGTTCTTAGCAGGGAGAATCGCCGACAGGAACTAAAGACGCCACGCATTCAAAAGAGATTAAGAACTAAGAACTGAACAGTGGATGTTTCAGGAAAAAGTCACAGAACTTTCTAAGAAACTAAAAACTTCAAACTAATTGCTTTATGCCTTCGGGGCTTTTTTCTTTTGATTTTCTTCGAGATGCGCGCGCAAGCGGTTGACCACGATGTCTTCATGTCCTTCCTCTATCTCTTTTTTTAGTTCCTCCAGCGCAAAGTGAACGACGTCGTGATGGTGTATTTCCAGCGGCGCTACGGCATCACTGAAACGCAGCCACAGCCGGTGCAGAAGATTGACCTCGTTGGCGGTCAGATTCGGCGCGTGCGGCCCGAGGACTTTGTAAAGCTTGTCCCCGTTGGGTAAATGGATTTCCAGATTGAATTGCGGCTTCTGATCGCCAAGTTTTTCCCAGGCTTCACCGATCTGCCGCGCTTGCTCCTCGTTCGATTCCTTTGTCGAACGTCCCACAACAATCGTGCTGGATTGCAGTGAAGTCGCGGCACGCAGGATGCCGTCCCACAAATCGTTTGCGGCGACGACGGCGAGGCGGATGGACTTGCCCCGTTTTTCGCCCATGGAAAGCGCTTGTGAGAAGAGTTGTTGCTCGATGCTGCCGAAAAGCTGATCGGCCTCGAATTCGTTTTCGCCCGAGGCCGAGCGGCGCAAGAGCCGGACGTGGAGGACAACAACATCGCGGCGCCCGGGCTTAATGCGGTCCAGCACGTTTCCGAGATGATAGAGCGCGTAGTGATTGCTGATCGGGACCAGGATGTTGCCGGGGCGCGCGCCCACGGCCTCAGGAGTCAATTCCGATTCCAACTCGAGATTGAACTGGTCCATCTCGACGTGCGCCGCGCCGCCGCGCCTGCCCCGGCGCTCCGAAATCGTGAACACGATGTAGAGCAACACGGAAAAGGCTCCGCCAGCCATCGTGGCAATGGGCTTGGTGAACAGGTTTACGACGGCGATCAAGAACAGCATTAAGGTGATCAACCCGAGTCCCACGGGAATCTGCACGCCACGGAACGTGAAATTCAGGGGAACCTGGAATTCCCGCTGACCGGGGCTGGTGTAGCGAAGAACGAAAACCGCGAGGCCGTTCATCGCGAAACTCCAGATCACTCCGAAAGCGTAGAGGTTCGCGAGGAATGTGACGTCGCCGCGACTGATGATGATGGTGATGACCTGCAACGCCACAACGATATTGATGATGCGATAGCTCGTCCCGAACCGCCGGTGCGGCTGCCGGAACCATGCGCTGAGCACGCCGTCTTCAGAAACGCGGTTCAGCACGCCGTTCGAGCCCACGATGGCTGTATTCACCGCGCCCGCCAGGATCAAGGTGCCCACCACAACCACAAAGCCGTGGAATATCAGACGGGCGAAAAGTGGTCCTTCCAGGTTCATCGCCAGCCCGCCGATCAGGTTTTCGAGAAAGTGCTGGCGGACGTCGTCCGGAATAATCATCACGGCAAAGAAGGAAACCAAAGAGGTAAAGACCAAACTGTAGATAAAAATGACTAGGCCGGCCTTTTTCAGGTTGGGGAGCTTTGGGCTTTCAATTTCGCGATAGACCTGTGCAAGCGATTCCTCGCCGCTCATCGCCAGGACGGAGTGGCCGAGGGCGATGAAGATGGCGATGATGCCGAACATATGAGGAAGGCTGCTGTGCGCGAGCCAGCCGAGGGCGCTGCTGCTCAGCCGGAGGTTGCGCGGGTAGGGCCATGGAGGCAGCGCGGAATGGCGCACCGCCACCGTGTAGACGCACCAGGCGATGAGCATCACTACCATCACGGTGACCAGCTTCATGATGTGCAGAGCTTTTTCGCTGGAGTCAGCCACACCCTTGGTGTTCTGCCACCAGAAATAAAGCGTGACGACAATGGCGAAGCTCGCGGCGATGAAACTGGTTGTTCCGGAAGAGAGCGGGCCACTCACGTGAAAATACTGCAGGAGGTCTTTGATCAATCCCGCGAGATATTGTCCTGCCGCGACGCCGCTGATCGGCCCCGTGAGGATGTAGTCAAACATGAGCGCGGAAACGCTGAATTTCGCGAGCGTCCCCCCGAGGGACATCTTCACGGCTCGATACACGCCGCCGCGCACGAACATGCTGCAGCTTTCCACGTAAACGGCGCGCACGGCGTACGAAAACAGCATGATAGCCAGGATGAACCACGGCGCGGTCTTGCCGATGTAGCCTTCCGCCTCGCCTCCGGCGTAGTAGGCCGAGGAGGCCAGGTCATTCAGGACGATGGCCGCTGCTCGCCAGAAGGAAATGAATGTCAGTAGGGCCGTGGTGGCGACGATGACACGCGGAATACCGTTGCCGCGGCTGCCCGCGGCAGCAGGGCTATGGGGAATGCTGCTCATGTCTGGGTTTCGCTAAATCGCAGTTTGAAATGCTCGCATTTTTGAGGCGCTAAGTCTAGCTTGTGATCCCAGTGAATCGTCGAAAAGGATTAGCCTGTAGAGGCCCGAAAAGCTTTGGCGCACTCGGCGCAGGGGCAAATGTTGCGGAGATGATCGTAGCTGTAGATGCCGGTGGAGTGGCCATCGGTAAAGCTGATCTGAATGGCGTAGTTGCCGACTTGCGTGGCGGCCTGGGCGCGCGGCTTGGGCTTGAACATGGGGAGCGCTGGAGATGATTTGAACGGCGAAGCAGCTTCGCCGAGCAATTGCTTCTTCTCGCGCGCATCGTTGCAGGTGGCACAGGGGCATTCCTCGCGCAAATAGGCAAATTCGTAATGGCTGGCGTGTCCGTCGGCCCAGGTGACATCCACGCCCGCGCCGTTCGATACGTGGATTTTGACGCTCGCTGGCTTTTTTCGCTGGTCGATAGGAGTCGGCATGGTCTCGCGAGGCGCTTAGCTCTTCGGCTTTCCGTTGCAGCAATCGCCGGGGGGAATAGGATTCCCATGCGGACAGGTCGACGGGTGCCCCAGAAAGGTGCAAATGCGTTCGTCCAGCTCCGGACTGATGATGTGTTCGAATCGGCAGGCCTGCGTGCGCGCTTCGGAATCGTCGATGGAAAAAGTGTCTTTGAAGAGACGCTCGGCCAAACGGTGGCGACGGACGACATCACGGGCCCGCTGGCTGCCCACGGGCGTGAGTTGCACTTCGCCATTTTGCAGGGCCACTAAACGGAGATCGGACATGCGGGACAGAACCCGCACCGCGGGCTCTTCGGGCACAACGGCCAGCTTCCCGGCGGGGCCGGAGGCGCGCAGCGCTTCCACCTGCGCGGGCTTCCCTTCCTCGCCGCAGGTCCAGATTTGCTCCAGGAGATGATCGAAGCGGATTTCGTCGTCGGTCGAGATGGGGGTGCAACAGTCCCCAGTGTTTACCAGCGGACAATTGAGCGGATGGCTTGGGCCGTGCAGCGTGGTGTCAAAATGCAGGTGGCCGTGCGCGAGTTCAATGCGACGGTCGGCTTGGCGCGCGATGTCCGGATCGTGAGTGACCATCAAGATAGTGTGCCCGGCGTTGTGCAGCTCGCGGAAAATTTGGATGACGATGGTTTCGTTGGCCTCGTCGAGATTGCCCGTCGGCTCGTCGGCGAGGATCAGTTTCGGCTGATTGATCAGGGCTCGCGCGATGGCCACACGCTGCTGCTCACCGCCCGAAAGCCGTGCCGGAAGATGCGTGAGGCGGTCGCCAAGGCCTACCCGCTTCAGCGCGTCTTCGGCCTGTTTTTCATCGGTGACGCTATGGAAATACTGGGCGAGCATCACGTTTTCGAGCGCCGTGAGATACGGCACGAGATGAAATTGCTGAAATACAAAGCCAACTTTTTCCGCACGATAACGAACCAGCTGGCCATCGCCGAGTTTCGAGAGATCGACGCCATCAACGACCACGCTACCTGAAGTTAGTGTGTCGAGCCCGCCGAGAATGTTGATGAGCGTGGTTTTCCCCGAACCGGAAGGGCCCATGAGCGCGACCCATTCGCCGGAGTTCACACCAAAGCTGACCCCGCCGAGCGCGCGCAGCGAGCCGTACTGCTTGACGAGATTATCGATGACCACTTGCTGCGCCCCGATGAGCGGCGGCGCTGGAGCCAAGGAACTCACTCTTCACCTCTGAAAACCGATGCGGGACGGATGGTCGCCAGACGCCGCAGCGGAAAAGCGCTGAGAATCGCGACGATTACGGTCAGCGCCACTGCTACAGGATACACAATCAGCCGCGGCCGCGCCGCTACACCGAAAACTGCTTTGCCTAATCCGATGGAAAGAAAAATCCCGGCTGCTGCGCCAATCAATCCGCCTGCAAACCCCAGGAGTGCGGCTTCCACGAGGAAAAGACGAAGCACACGGCGCGTGGCACCCCCGATGGCCTTCATCAGGCCCACATCCATCTTCCGCTCCATTGCGACGTTGGTCATCGCCGCCATTACGCATAGCGCTGTGAGCAGTAGCACGATCCCGACGGTGTAGTTGAGCACACCAGAAATACGGTCATAAATCTTCGCTTGCGCCTCGGTGAACTGCCGGATCGGGCGTCCTGTTGCGTCCGGGATCTCGGTTTGGAGACTCGCGACAAAGTCTTCAATCTGCTTAGGATTTCCGGGCGCGTTGACCTGGATAAGACTCACAGTTTTTGGCCGTCCAAGGAGTTCCTGGGCAACGTCCAAATAAATGAAGACTTGACTGTCTTCAGGACCGCCAGTAGATGGCAAAACGAGAGCCGTGTAACTTCTGCGGATTCCAGGACCGCTCAGTTCCAATACTCCGGGCTGCGTCAATCCGACAGCTGCAGCCAGTTTTTGTCCCACCGCGCAACGCAAGGAACTTATGAAATTAGTCCTCTCTTCATACTGAGCCAGGGCATTAGGTAAGACTCGCTCGGGATGAATGTACGAGTGTTTGTAGCCGACCAGAACTGCCTTGGTTCCCGCGGAAGCCTCGCTAGGCTTGGCATCTTCCGGCAAGACCGAAACTTCAACAACGCCATAAAGAAATGCCGCCTTACTGACTTCGCCCGCTGGTGCGTGGTTCGGTACATGATCGAATAAAGACTCCGCTAACACTTTGGAACCGTCACTCGAATCTCGAGGACTTACGACGACGTTTGGCCCGAAAGTACGGAATTCAGTAGTGAGGCGGCGCTTGGCGTCAACTTGGAGATTGAGGAGCGCGGCAGTGACCGCCGCACCCGCACCGAGGGCCAGTAGCATGACGAAAAGGCGGCCGCGATTCGCGCTAAGCAGGCGCCGGATGATGCGCCAGAACATGGCGCGATTGGTGGCGAGAAGGCCGGTCATCACTCGCCTCGCAGGATGGGCGCGGGATCGTAGAGCGAAGCGCGACGCAGAGGGATGGCGCTGCCGAGCAGCGTAACGACAGCAGCAAGTCCGATGACCACGAGAAAGACAAGCAGCGTTGGCTCAGGCGCGACACCAAAGATTTTTTCTCCAAGAAGGCGCGCCAGAATAATCCCGAGCGTGTAGCCGACGCCGCCACCTACGAACGCGAGCAAAAGTTGCTCGGCGACAAGCAGGAAGCCGACGGTCGCTGAGCCCGCGCCGAGCGCCTTCATCAAGCCGATTTCCGTGCGCCGCTCGATCACGGAGGCCGCCGAAGATGCGCCCACGGCGACTGCCGCAGCAAGCAGGGCCATGCCGGTGACCAGCCACAACAACATTCGAACGCGCGTGAGGATTTGGCCTTCGCCTTCCGCGACCCGGCGAATCACGCGCACATCCGCGCCAGGCAACACCTGCTTGATCGAATACGCAATCGAGGAGACGTACGGACTGCACGACCACCGCTCGAATTCGCCGGCGTTCATCGTCTTCGGATCGCGCCGTGCAAAGTCGTCCTCCGGCTTCGTCAGCGCACTCACGTAGAGTTTACGGTACTCGCCGGGGCCCTGCCGAGCGAGCCGATCAACGCTGATCAGGGGCATCAGTACGGCGTCGTCTTCCGCTGCGCCTGCGGTGAGAATTCCGGTAACCGCACACCCGATGCTCGGTTTGCCCAAGTAGTTCTGCATGTCCTCGCGATTGGGATAGGTAATGTAGACGTGATCGCCTGCGTGGAGCGACAAGCGTCTCGCGAGGTGGACGCCGACAACGCACTCATCAGGAATGGGGACATGGGTATGACCGCCGGCCGCCCCGGGTGGCAGGTCAGGAGGAAAGACATTCACTCGTTTGAGAGTGCCGGCATCGGGGGCAAACCATCTTCCGTCAACGTGAAACCAAGGACTGGTCTTATCAATGCCGGTTCTGAAGGTCGAGCCGTCGCTCAGATATATATGGTAGTCGGCCCAGGTCCCGATGACTTGGACGTTGTTGGGGGAGTTCGCGGCATCGGGCGTCGTGGCCACGCTCGCGTACATTTCCAGAATGGGTGCAAACGCGATGATATTGTTGTGCCAGAAAATCGTTTTCAGTTTCGGCAGATCGGCTTCCGGTAGATACGCGCCGGCATTCACGGGGCGATAATCCACGCCGCCAATTTCCAGTGGCAGTGAATCGGCCTGCGGCGTGACCAGGAGATTTGCGCCCAGACTGCGAAATTCCTTCGCCAGGCGGTCACCGACGTCAAGCGCGACGCTTAGCGCGGCGGTAGCTACAGCCATGCCGAGAGCCAGCGCCGCTCCGGTCAAGAGCTTGCGGCGCGGACGCCGTCCAAACGAATCGGTAACGAGTCGCAGAAACATAAAATTGCTGGTTGCGCACAAAGGGACACGATATATTCAGCCCCTACTGAGGAATCTCCTTCGCCGCTTGCGTCAAGGATGAAATATCGATCACCAGATTCTCCCTATCCCGATGGAAAGGCACGCCGATGGGATTGCAACCTCCCTGATCGCCGATCGAAGGGATGTAAATCGCCGACGCACAGTGCCGGCAAATGACATTCTGGCCGTCTTGGCGATAGCCTTCGGCGCCGCAGATGCGGCAGGCGTCCAGCGCCACGCCCCAGCCGTTCGGTTTCTTGATGATCATGAAGCGCATGGACTGTCCGCCCACATTCACCGTAAAGAGATGCAGGCCGCCGTCCTGAACTTCGCTCACTGGAATGCGAACGATATCCCAGGCTGCTTCGATCGGGCGAGCCGATGGCGGTGCGGAGTTCGCGCGCGCATAGATGAAATCCGCGGTGAGCACAAGAATCACCGTGAGGGACGCGATTGCCGCGGTCATCATCCAACGCCGCTGGCGCCGGTTTTGGGATTCCAGCAGGCGCTTCTCCGCGTCATTCATCGTCCCCCAAGTGTCCTTATCATGCGAGGCCGCCTGCCATTCGCGGAGGATCAGCAATGCGGCAGCGCCGAAAATAAACACGAAAAAGAACAGCTCATTGCGGACAATGGGGCCCAGTATCGCCATCTCTGCCTTGCTGGAAGGCAGCCAGCGCGCCTCGCTCAATTCGTGCACGCCCGTGAGCGCCAGCTGAAACGCGACGAGCATCAGGATGACACTGGTAACGGCGAAAAAGCGGTGCAGCGGCACGCGTAACGTACCCTTGAAGAAGAAAAGCCCCACCGCAACCGCCGCCGCAATCCCCGCGATCGTGCCAACCCACGTTTGCAGGCCTTCGCTGGAGAGTTCCACGGCCCGCAAAATCAGCGCCAGCTCCGCGCCCTCGCGCAAAACCATCAGAAATACAAAGAGGAAGATACCCCAGCCCGCGGCGCTCCCCGCCTTTTCCGCGTAGGCCTCCACCTTGGCCTCGATCTCTTTTTTTAAGTGGCGCGCAACTCGGTTCATCCAAACGATCATCGTAACTACGAAGACCGCCGCGATCAGGAGCATCAGCCCCTCGAAGCCGTCCTCGCTGATGCGCCAGCGCTCCAGCGCAACCGCCACTCCCAGGCTGACCGCCGCTGCGGCTGCAACTCCGTACCACACGAAACGCGTCAGGCGCTCCCGGCCTGTGCGGGAAAGATAGACGAGGATGATGCCGACGACGAGAGCGGCTTCCACGCCTTCACGAAGTGCAATGAGGAGAGCCGAAAGCACGAAATCTCCAGTTGTAAGTCATTTGCAACTACAACTACAGTTTACCCCACGGACGGATTCCCGTCAACCGGACCAACTTGGTCCGCTTTCCTTCCCGCCCGGATAGGTTATCCTGTCTCTGCCCATGCACACCCTTGGCCAAGCCTCTACGCTGCTGCTCTCGGTGCTGCTGCCCTGCGCTCAAGCCCCTGCCCAAACTGCCGCAGCGGCGCAGAGCCAAGCCGCGATGGTGCGTCCCGATCTCAAGCGAGCACAAAAGGCGGCCGAACGAGGTGAGAAAGCCGAAGCCGCGGGCCTTCTTGCTGAAGCTCTGGTGGCCTATGAAGAGGCAGCTCGATTTGCACCACTGGATGCAAACGTCGTCGGGCGTTTCACTGCGCTTCGTTCCAAGCTGGTCCGCAGCCACGTCGAAGCGGCAGAGCGCGACGCCTTGACCGGCCAATTCGACGAGGCCACCGAAGAATTAGCCGCCGCGCTGCAAATTGATCCCGGCAACACCATCGTCGCGGAGCGACTGGGGCAACTCAAACGCATGGAGGGAGAACCGGCGCCAAGAGCCGCGACGGAGATCTCCGGCCTGCCCCGGCTGCAACCTCAAACCGGGAAGCGCAGCGTCAACCTGCGCGGCGACACCAAGACCATCTACGAACAACTGGCGAGCCTCTTCGGCATTAAGGCGGCCTTCGACCCGGACTTGAACGTGCGAAACGTACACTTGCGCGTCGACGACGTCGATTTCAATGTAGCCGTCTCTCTCCTCGCCGAACAGACCGGAACGTTCTGGCGCCCATTGAATCCCAAGTTGATGTTCGTCGCGCCGGACACGCCGGACAAGCGCCGTCAATATGGCCTGGAAGCGGAGCAAACCTTTCCTCTCGCCGCGGCCGTTGGCCCCGAGGATGTGACTGAACTTCTCCGCATTCTGCGCGACATTACCGGAGCGACGCACATCGATCTCGATTCCCGCAGCCGCACCATCACCATGCGCGATACACCCGAGCGGCTCCTCCTTGCCGGGCAACTGATTGATCAACTGGAAAGAGCCCGCGGTGAAGTCATGCTGGAGATTGAACTGCTCGAGGTCAGCCGCAACACGGCGCGGAAACTCGGCATCGAAACTCCCTCGAAAGCACAACTCTTCACCATTCCTCCCAACCTCATTAGCCAGCTGAGTCAGGCGAATAATCTTTCTGCGCTTCAAACGCTCCTTGCTGGAATCTTTGGCGGAACGATAAGCGGTGGCGCGACCTCCGTGAGTTCTCTGATTCCTCCGCTCATTGCCGTGGGCGGGGGCAAATCGACGTTTCTTTTGA
>Ga0307477_10003236_pt1 | contig 12184 bp, 13 predicted proteins | sample atmos_gasesECM2C_FD_203316 | JGI IMG/M metagenome (GOLD analysis project Ga0307477, IMG submission 203316) | Hardwood forest soil microbial communities from Morgan-Monroe State Forest, Indiana, United States - atmos_gasesECM2C_515 | ecosystem: Environmental > Terrestrial > Soil > Temperate...
GGATTGAAGGCCATCCCGCCAAGAAGCTCTCTTTCTGGATTCAACGAGCAGACTTTGTGCGCCAGTACCAGAAAATCGACAATTTCTGGCTTCCGCAAAGAGATATGACGTTTGTGGACGTGCGACTTTATGGCAAGAAGGTTCTGACAATTGATCACCGCGACTACAGCGTAAATTCGCCGCTCGCTGTCGATACGTCCACCGAGAAAACGCAAAGTTTCTGAGATTTGTTCTTATCTTGAGCAAATCTGTGTCGCCGCGGCATTGGAAACCACGGCTCAATTCCATCGACCGCTCGAGGATATTATGGCGCAAGCATTTAAATACTTAGCCGAACTGAATCTCACGACGATCCGCCACCATCCTGAGAAACGGAAGTGATGAATTCTAAAGCAGCGAAGTTGCTGGTGGTGGAATCCGACAACTTTCTGAGGGAGCGAATCGTCGCTGTGCTGCGCGATGCGGGATATACAGTCTCAACCGACTACCAGCAAGGGATGAAAGCGGTCCTCGCCTTCGATCCCGACGTCGTGGTTCTGGGTGCGGATCCGCCGCAGCTCGATTGCTGTGACCTTCTCTCCGAAATCAAGGGTTCCGAGCAGACTCACAATATTCGCGTTGTGATGCTCTCGCCAGGAGGATCCGCCGAGCGCACTCGGGGTCTTGATCTTGGTGCCGACGATGTACTGTCACTGCCCTTCGACTCCCACGAATTGTTATCGCGGGTGCGTTCCCAATTGCGGGATAAGTCCGTTGCGGACGCATTTCGCGAGCGGTTGCGCCTTGCCGAGGAGAATCGAAACGCTACCCAGCAGGTGGTGACCGCAGTCAACGAGGAACGGCGGACGCTCCGGCTGGGCGGACTGACAGCAATTGCCGTGCTTGTGGTCGCTGCGCTGGTCTTCTTGCTCTTGTATCGCCGCAACCAACAACAGAATACCCGGGTCTACGCTGCGATCACTCGATTGCAAACCGGCATGCTGACCGAACAACGGTTGATGGAGAGCTCGCGCCGTGGTGTTGAAGGTGTCGAACATGCTCCATCCCTGGCGAGCGATCCACAAAAAGTGCAACTTCAGAAAAGGAGCGAGGACCTGCGGTTGCAGATTGCGGCCAGCAAAGACGAGAACACGTCTGCCTTGAAGAATCAGTTAACGGCGGTAGAAACCCGTCTTCAAAAGCTCGAGACCGAGGGCAAGGTGGCGCAGACGATCATCCAATCGTACGAGCCCAGCGTCTGCCTCATCCACATTGTGCTTGCCTTCCGAGAGCACACCACGGGATTGAGATTGCACTACGCTGAGATGACCAGCAGTGGCGCCCCGAAGACTGACGAACATGACAACCCGCTCTTGAGCCTTACTGGCAGCGGGCCGGAAGTACACTTGGATGCTTTTGGGACCGGATTTCTCGCCTCCACTGCTGGACAAATCCTCACCAATCATCACGTGGCCGAACCATGGTGGCAGAACGATGATCTGAAGGAAATGCTCGATCAAGGGCTTGAGCCAGTGACCGTGGAGATGAGTGCGTATTTTCCGGGCGTGCCACGTGGCATTGCTATCGATACCGAAAGGATTTCCTCTACCGCTGACGTTGCAGTCCTAAAAGCAGATATTTCACAACTCGGAATCAAACCGATAGCCCTTGCCGATGGCCGCGGTTCGGCGATCAGCGGAATCCCGGTCGTGCTACTGGGATATCCTACGGCCCTGGATGCAATTCTGGCCCGGGCGGGCACGGAGACTCTTCAGTCCATCGCCACCGCATCCAAAGGGGACTCAAAGCAGGTGATGGAGGAACTGGCCCGTCGTCACCTGATCAGACCCATCACCACTCAGGGGCACATCGGCGACGTACTGCCTGACAAGATCGTCTATGACGCCCAAACCACCTCGGGCGGCTCGGGTGGCCCGCTTTTCAATGACGAGGGCAAAGTTATAGGAATTAACTTTGCCATGGTGCGGGAATTCGGCGGCTCGAATTTCGCCATTCCGGTTGGCTATGGGACGTCACTTCTGAACCTCAAGCCGCAGCCGCAAAAACCGTGAAGCGCAGGCTTCGTCTGGGAGCTCACGACCGCTGAGCAGGGCAGCTTCTCCATCGGCGTAAGACTCGGACCTTGAAGGGCTATGCAGGCTTCTTAGCCTCGGCGCAGAACACAATGACCTTTCCTTTCTGCGACTGCGCAATGAGCGGCTCTCTTCTTTGGAATTTCGCAGGTACGTAGAACTCAATTATGCGGGCCATTACCGCCTCCTTCCTTCCTGAAATCCTTTGTGCTTTGGCTTTCCCAATCGCACATTGGTTTAGAGCGGAGCAGCCAGCCACCACCAACAGACAGAATCATGTAAACGAGTCTTTCCATAAGTGGCTTCCGTCGAGCGTCCGTCCTCATCCAGATGTGATTCCCCAATTGACGATTCTCCAGGACGGGGTGGAGCACTTGGGTTGCCAAAGGTCAGAACATGAGCCCGCAGATGGAGAGCGAATTGCTGGAGCAATAAGTCGTAACACATCGATGAAAGATTTTGAGCAACTCGCTGGCGGTGAGATAGAGGATGAGTGTTAGGTAGCAGCTTTTGTCATTTCTAGGTTTACCTTATGTCGGACCGAGCTCCAACCACTTGGTTTCACAGCAACCGTTACAGTGCCCAGGCCGCGTGTGAGCACTGCGGCGGTGCCGTTCGCCACGAGCCCTGGTGCATGACGCTCAACACAGAGATTTTTTATGCCTACAAGATTGTTATGGATCCCACCGCGCTGACTGTAGGGGATGCCCTCATACTCCACTCGCTTGGCGCCGCGTGGTCGAAACAGGGTTGCCAGGGTGATTGCGGCCAGCAATAAGTAAATCGGTAGTCTCTCAGAACCTTTTCGACCGCAGAGGAATTTTCCTTAACCCAGAGGGCCAACGTGCGCATGCAAGAGGGAGCCGGAAAATGGAGAGCAAATTGCCCGGGCAACAAGTTGTGAAACTTCGAGTACAGACCGTCCTCGAGCGGGTCTTTGGCTGCTGGCATCGCAACCTGAGCCGTCCATTCACGATTTCAAGCCGGACTTACGAGGTGTGCCTCGATTGTGGAAAGCAGTTTGCGTACGCTCGCGTTGACTTTCAGCACAACGCGTTGGGTGGAACCCGATGACTCTTAAAGTCGAAAGCTACCGGTCCAACAGCTCTCCCGGTTTGGCGCACGGACCGCTTTATCGCGCAACGAATGGGCAAATTTCTCGGTCAAAGCGCCGCGCCGAGTGGGGCTACTGCGGCTTGAACCAGTGGGGGAAGGCGTAGAGACTGGATGGCGAGCATCCCTCGTGGATGAAGGTACTCCGACTCTCATCGAAAGGTGAGACAGATCGCATAACCCACAGGTCGGCGGTTCAAATCCGCCCCCCTCAACCATGAACGCCACTGCAGAAATGCACTGGCGTTCGCCTATTATAGAGAAGCGTTAATTCTTTAGAAACCGTCCTCGATAAGCGCATCCGTGCTGATCGGTTGTAGGGAACGCGCTGCGTGACGGTCTTCAAAAGCGGCGGAGCTTCTCGAAAGCAATCTATTATCTCAACGAATTGTGCGACCATTTAGCGCCAACCGAGGGCTGGAGCGACCGTAGTCAGAATTGCCTCAATGACATGCGCATTGTAGGAAACACCTAGTTGATTTGGGATGGTTAGCAGTAGCGTGTCGGCCTCCGTGATCGCCTCGTCTTTCCTAAGCTGCTCGATGAGAATATCTGGCTCAGCGGCGTAGCTGCGGCCGAAGATCGCCCGTGTGCTTTCGTCAAGGAACCCGATTTTGTCTTCTTCCTGAGAGCCTCGTCCGAAATAGCCACGATCGCGGTCATCGATCAACGCAAAAATACTGCGGCTAACGGAAATGCGCGGAGTACGTGTGTGACCAGCTTCCTTCCAGGCTGCGCGAAAGGCGCGAATCTGGGCGGCTTGTTGGATGTGGAGCGACTCGCCGGTCTCGTCGAATTTGAGGGTTGAGGTCTGCAGGTTCATTCCCAGCTTCGCGGCCCATTCTGCTGTCGCGTTCGAAGCAGACCCCCACCAGATTCGATCACGCAATCCTGCAGAGTATGGCTCAAGGCGTAGCAGTCCCGGCGGATTCGGAAACATTGGGCGCGGGTTAGGCTGAGCAAAGCCCTTGCCGCGCAGCAACTCAAGAAATTCTTCGGCATGCCGCCGGCCCATATCTGCATCGTCCTCGCCTTCAATCGGGCGGTAGCCAAAATAGCGCCAACCATCGATGACCTGCTCGGGGGAACCGCGGCTGATTCCCAACTGCAGACGGCCGCCAGCGATTAGATCCGCAGCCCCAGCGTCCTCCGCCATGTAATGAGGATTCTCGTACCGCATGTCGATCACGGCGGTGCCAATTTCAATCTTTCGAGTTCTCGCACCAACCGCCGCGAGTAGCGGAAACGGTGATGCCAGTTGCTGCGCGAAGTGATGAACACGGAAGTAGGCTCCGTCCATTCCCAGACGCTCGGCCTCCACGGCGAGGTCGATGGACTGCAGGAGCGCGTCAGTCGCCGACTGCGTTCGTAACTGCGACGAAGGTGCCCAATGACCGAATGAGAGAAAGCCAATTTTCTTCATGCAATCCAATTCTTCCGTTCCGGATGATAGCTAATCCTGGTTGCTTAGCTCGGTATTTGCGCCATAAGGCGGCACCCGCTGTTCTTCCACCTGCATCATTTCACATCACCTCCATGGTATCGGTGATCGTTCGCTCCACGGTTTCAGCCTGTTTTCCACTCTGCGATGGTGGAATACCACGCTGGAGTTCGATCAATCTTCGGGTCGACAGTCATTTTCTCGAATTCTGCGCGGTAGGCTTTGCTCATCTGGTTCTTCATGAACGACTGGGGACTCTCATTCCATACTTCATAGTTCAGAATGCTCCGCGGATTTCGCACGTCCTGGACCAGCGAAGCCTCAACGAACGTCTCCTCGTTCACAATGTTTGCGAAGATATCCCTCATCTTCGCGACGAATTCCTGCTTCGCTGACTCTTCCGTATGAAAGTGAACAACGAGGGTGATCTTGTCTGCCATGCCATCTCCTTAGATCACGAAGAACAAAAAAGCCGTCTCGCCAGTCCCAGGCATGGACTAGTGGCCCATCAGAACGCAACTCCCCTTCATTGAATCGTGGACACACGCGCTCCGTGTTTGAAGGACGCTCGTTAGCAGCGGAATCGTCCATCAGGCGGTATCGATTCGGCTCATGCTGGTGTAAGCAACAAGCCACGCGCGACGAATGCGGCGAAGCATGGCTGGATACAGAATGCGACGAAATGGTTCGATCGCGACGAGGTACGGTCGCGTAAGCCACGACACCCGGCGGACGTAGACTCCCCAGTACAAACGGTACCCGTTCGGGCAGCTCACCAAGGCAGTGCAGATGAACCCGTGGACAGTCCTGTTGCGGGTTTCACGAAGAGCTTCTCCCGGAAATTGATACAAGACCCAAAAGTGGCCATCCGGAGTACCTGGTGTTATTTCGGAGTCGCGTCGGTCGCGTTCTGACAGGCGTTCCAGAAATGAGTCTTCCGGCGGCATCGGTTCTCGATCCCAGCCGAATACCTGGCCGAGAAAATATCGGAGGCCGTAAAGAAGAGTCGCGATGTGGCTCGGAGCCGTCTCGGACTCGAGCGCACCAATGTCCGCGACGGTCCGCCCGCTTCCGCCCCCAGGAAGATCCACAAACGACACGTCATAGAGCGGAACGTCACGAAGAAGTTCGTGTCCACGAAGAGGCAAACTCCGATACTCGGCTGCGGACGCACGCATCGAGAGTGTCGACCACCAATTCTTCACGCGCGCGTTACCTCGCTGAACGAGCCATGGTAAGTCCGTTCCTCACGCAGGACGCTTAAACGCCGGCACCTGCATCACTATTCTGCCTGAAGTGCCGCGCTTAGAGCAGCTAGCAATTCCACATGCCGCCATATCTGATTGAACGAACCATTTCTTTGTCGTAAGGACTCTGAGGAATCCGAGCTCGAGTCGGCTTGCTCGATCGAGGGATTTCAATTGTTCGGCGGAGAGTTCCAGATCCAAACTGGCGGGGTTGTCCTGGAGTTGAGATACCTTCCGCGCTCCGATGATGGGGATTACTGGCACCGTTTGATGGCGCAGCCACGCGAGCGCGACGTGCAGCGTAGCTTTGATCTCTCCTGCGAGCTGAGATTTGATGCCCGGGCTAGCCTTGTAAAGCTCCCCTTTGGCCCGCGCCACATGTCCCAACATTGTCCGCATCCGCTTCGGACCCGACACGACGAGTCCGAGCGCGGGAAGCAGTTGTGGTTCCGTACCGAAACCCATGAGCCACCTCCGGTCAGCTTTTGCCCCCAACAACTTTGGTGCCAGTGTCGATCGGCTTCTGTTGATCCGTCATGGCTGATTTGAAGCCCCGGATACCCTCACCGATTCCCTTGCCCAGCTGCGGCAGCTTCTTGGGTCCGAAGACGAGCAAAGCAATGCCAAAAATGACCAGCAGATGCATGGGTTGAAATAGTCCTTCAAACATACTTGCTCCTTTTAATTGAAAACTGACTTGTCGCGACGATAGTGAGTAAGTGCGGGCACTGTGAGCCACAAGTGCCCGCCGAAAGCACAAGCAGGCCGACGATTACCCTCAGCCTTCGCGTCTCGCTGCATCCGCGTTTTCCGCAAGATCATGCAGAAAGGTGAAAAATGCTTTTGACTGCCCGATGAAAAGCCCGTCAGCCGTTAGGCTTTGGAGGGCTCCCATGGCCGCGCCTTTGGTTTCGGTTGGACGAATAATGGAACATGCCGGTAGCTGTCTGCTAAGGAACACAGTTGGCTCAGGCATGATCAGGTTGGTTTGAAAGTCCTCTCCGCCAAATGGTGGAGAATTCAGGTCCGGGAAGGTCACCCTTACCCCTGTCACGGGATCCACGACGTCGGTCAGCTGCGGTGCGTTACCGGCCTTGTCATGCCAGGTCTGGAAGTGTGCGATCTCGACTCCGCCGATGCTGAGCAGGATGCGCAGAACTTCCACATTGCTGACTCGCTGCGCCAGCTGAGGGTAGAGGCTGGTTCCACCTTGTTCGATAAAGGCGAAGTGAAAACCTGCCGTGTTGACGATGGCCTGAAAGAAGTTGGCATCGTTGGCATCATTGTCAGTCCGTGGAATTGCCGGATGCTGCCCGACGGCCAAGGCTTCGCTGGGATTCCGAGCCGGCCGCAACGGCGTGGGAAACCTTCACCACGCGCATGACAGCCGCCGATCGCCTAGGTCTCTTGCGACAGCGGACGCCTGCGAGGGGCTTTTCCGTGTCGTATACCGCTTTGAGAACGAGCAACTCGTTGAGCTGATCAACCGTGCCGCCCACGCCGCAGCGCTGAGCGCCCTTGTCGAAACGGCAGATGCGTACCGTTTCTATTTCGCCGTTTACGTGCGCAGCGTCAGTCGCTTCACGCCGATCTACATGGCCCTGATCGACCCGTTCCGCAAGCTGATCGTCTATCCATTACTCCTGCGCAGCGTCCGCGCTAGATGGAATCAAGCATTCGGAACAGACTGACAACGGAACACTTTTCACAAGAATGCTGCGGTAGCGGACAGAAGCGATCAGAGACACGGAGGCATTCGGACTGGCCTTGCAGTGCTCGGAGCACTGGCGCTTCTCTTGGAGCCATCGGAGCATCTGACACTAACGGTTGACTTAGCGCTACCGAGATGTTTGTCCATATGTCCCCGTTGCTGACTGATAAATGCGGATAGACAGCCGGCGCGCAGTTGGGGGAATCCCAATCGTGTACGTGCGCCGGTTCTCCAACAAGTGGCCGCTCACCCTCAAGATTACTTTGGCAACTCGCGATGGTTCTGAGAGCGAATTCCATCTTTTCAGCGATACGACGGCGATGTGGACCGGTTCCAGCTTGCCCAATCGACGATCTTGTGGTCCTTGAGATTGTAGATTCACGTAGTTTCCGAGTGGGCAACAAGCGTCCAGAATCGACCGGATCTGCCGCAACCTGACAGCACGGACTATAATGGCGCGGCACGGATGGACATTACCTCGGGCACGACACTCGGCCCTGAGAAAACCAGTCTCGGCTGGGCGCATGTGGCATGGAATGCCTCTTATACCCGTACCCGCGCTGGCGCCCGTTGTCTCGAGGCTGCTTGCGGGTGTTGGACAAGAGAGTTTAGAGGTATCGGGAGCAAAAACATGAAAGTCACGCGACGAAGTTTTCTCGCAACGACTGGAATGGCGGCCGCCGTAGGCCCGTTGGTTCTGGGCACCGCCGATAAAGCTGGCCTCAAGGCGCCCGTTGTTGGAGAAGGGGACCACAAATACGAAGCCACGCATGACTGGGGGCAACTCCCTCACAACATTAAGTATGGGAACACTCATGGAGTCTGCGAGGACGCGCAAGGTCACATTTATATCCACCACACTGTTCATGCCACGAGTGACAGCCTGGATACGATTGTGGTGTTCGATGAAAAAGGCAAGTTCGTCAGGTCCTGGGGAAAACAGTTTAAGGGCGGCGCACATGGTCTCATGTTGCGGAAGGAAGGGAGTGAGGAGTTTCTTTACCTTTCCGACTACGCCCACGGTATTGTCACCAAACGAACGCTGAAGGGGGAGGAAGTTTTCACGCTGGGATATCCGGTCGAATCGAGTGCGTACGACAAGGGTCACAACAACGGTCCGGTCAATTACCAACCAACCAATGTGGCGATTGCTCCCAACGGCGATTTCTACGTTGCTGACGGCTACGGTTCCAGCTACATCAACCAGTACAACAAGGACGCTCAATTCATACGAACCTTCGGGGGACCTGGCAAAGGACCGGGCCAGTTGGATTGCCCTCACGGCCTTTGGGTAGATACTCGTACGGATTCAGCCGTCCTGGTCGTGGCGGATCGCTCGAACCAGCGTCTGCAACGATTTACGCTCGACGGCAAGCACATCGACTTCATTCTGGGCACCAGCAAACTGCCTTGCCACTTCCATGAACGAAACGGCGAAGTTGTGATCCCGGACTTGTGGAGCAAGGTGGTGGTCCTTGACCGGGACAACAAGCTGGTCGCTACATTAGGGGATGGCCAATACTCACGGGACGACTGGAACAAGATACGCACTCAGGAGCGAGAGACTTTTGTACCCGGAAAATTCATTTGTCCGCACAGCGCCTGCTTCGACCACACCGGGAACATTTTCGTAGTGGAATGGGTCGAGGTCGGGAGGGTCACCAAACTTCGCAAAGTCGCTTAGAAAGCAAAACACCTCGCTCTCCTGGCTGCAGCTCCGGGGTGGCGCCCCACGGCGCTCAACGCACAATGCCAAACAACTCAGAACAAGAGCTTCTCTTTCACCGCATTGGAGCTGGTAGCTGTTATTGCAGTTTGTCCGACATAGACGCGCTGCAACTTGGGTAATCGCGCCAAGGCCGGCAGTGCGGCAGGAGTGACCGCGGTGTCGAAAACGCTCAAGGATTCCAGCTGATCCAAATCAGTGAGCGATCGCACAGTGATGTCGCCGATCCGGGTGTGCATGAGACGCAGCGTGCGCAGTCGCTTCATTCCAGCGAGGACGGGCGCAGAGTTGTCGGTAATGGCCGTGCGCGAGAAGTCTGCCATGACAATATTCTTGGACAGAGGAGTTAAGGCCGCCAAATCATCGTCTTTAAATTTGTCGCCCATCACAAGGGCGTTCACCACCAGATCCGCGGAGCCTCTTGACTCATAGTCCAGAACATTCGGAAAACGCTGCCGTAGCGTCGCCAATGTAGACGCAACGTCGGCCCTGCGTTTTGCAACTTCAGCAAAGTCAATTTTCCCGAAGGTTACCTCAGCCCTCGCGCTCGACTCCACACCAGCGGGTGCACCCTTGATGGAATCCAATGACGCGGTACCTGACGCTCCGTCGGCGATCCAAAGTTCAATCAGCTTTACCTGATCTGGCGAAAGTGGTGGCTTACCTCCCCTGGGCATGAAGTTGTCGTCAGTCGACGATAGCGTGACGCGGCGAAATAAATCGCTGCCCCGAAGGTCGCCGGCTTTGACGACAGCACCATGTTTGCCTCCCCGCATGATCCCGGCGTAGTTGTCTAACCGCAATCCCGCCTTACGTTTCTCCGGGCTGTGGCACGCCAGACAGCTGCGGGTGAAGATGGGCTGTATCCGCGCGCCGTAAAAGGTGTTCCCTCCCCCGATTGCTGGGTCCGTTGCGGTGCGCGCCGGCACCCCCAGCAGTTTGCGGAACGCCCCGGGCATATGTTGAGTCAGGTGATTTTCGCCCAGAGAAATCTGGCCACCGCGATAGCCCGTCCAGGCGACGGCACCGACAGCAGCCCCAAGGACGATCCAATAGATGACTTCGAGCCGACCACCGCGCCCGTGCAAGACCCAGCATAGCCAACACAGGGTTATCAAGGACGCTCCGCTCCACATGTGCTGCGAGACCAGCGGCCCAGAAAAACCGCCGCTTCGCCCCAGGCACCATCCGAGGAGCGATGCGACGATGCCACCGATAAGGGCAAGGACAAGAACAAAGGGCGCTGAAGCGCGCAGATAGGGGAAGCGCTGGTCGCGCCCCACCAATTCCATGACTGGTACCAGAAGAATGAGCGCAATGGGCAGGTGCACCACCAGCGGATGAAAGCGTCCGATGAATTGCGCCCAGGCTGAGCGCTCAGTACCGTCAGGCGGCAAGAACACCAGGAGAACAAGCAAGACCAAAATCGGTGCCGCGAGAAGTCCGACGCCAGTCGATGCGGATAGTCGATGAGGCAGAGTCATGAGTCATCAGATCTCTAAAAAGAAACGGAAGACGGCGTGCCGGAATTGCTCATGCCAGGATTTCCGCAACGACGCGGGCCGGTTTCACGCTGCTCAGTTTCTGTTCCAGGCCCTGAAACCTGTAATTCAGCTTGTGATGATCGAAGCCCAGCAGGTAGAGCATCGTCGCGTGCAGGTCGCGGATCTCGACTGGGTCTTTCACGATCTCGTATCCCATGTCGTCGGTCTGGCCATGAGTTATGCCCGGTTTGACTCCGCCGCCGGCCATCCACAACGTGAAAGCACTGGGATTATGATCCCGGCCGATATATTTCATTTCCTGACCGCCGCGGTTTTCTCGCATAGGTGTGCGTCCAAACTCTCCACCCCAGACCACGAGCGTGTCTTCGAGCATGCCGCGCGACTTCAGGTCGGCCAACAAAGCCGCTGTCGGTTGATCTACTTCACGACAACGATCGGTGAAGCCGAGGTTCAGAGCCTCCTTGGCGTCTGCGCCATGCGAATCCCAGCCCCAGTGATAGAGCTGAATGAATCTCACGCCCCTCTCCGCAAGGCGCCGCGCTACCAGGCAGTTGTTCGCGAAGCTAGCTTCGTCTGGTTTCGCGCCGTATTGTGCGCGCACTGAATCGGGCTCCTTGCGAATATCCATGGCGTCGGTGGCGTCCATCTGCATCCGGAACGCCATCTCGTACTGCGCGATGCGCGTGACGGTTTCCGGATTCCCGAACGTGGCATAGGTCTGTCGATTGATTTCGTCAATCGTGTCGAGCATTCCGCGGCGTAAAGGCCGCGTCACACCCGGTGGGTTGTCCAGATACAGTACGGGCTCACCGTGAGAGCGGCATTGCACGCCCTGGTAAACGCTCGGCAGAAAACCCGAGCTCCAAAGTTGCTTGCCCCCGTCAGGGGACTTGCCTCCGGAGAGCAGCACGATGAAGCCGGGCAGATTCTGGTTCACAGTGCCCAGTCCGTAAACGACCCACGACCCTAGCGAAGGATACCCGAGGCGCGGATTGCCGGTATGCACCAGAAGTTGAGCCGGGGCGTGATTGAACTGCTCCGTGCGCATGGACTTGATGAAACAAAGATCATCAATGTGTTTCTCGATATGGGGCAGGCGATCCGAGATCCAATGGCCGCTCTCTCCGGTTTGATGGAATGGATATTGTGATCCGAGGAGTTTGGGAACTCCGCTGATGAAAGCAAAGCGCTTTCCCGCGAGAAACGAAGCCGGGCAGTCCTGGCCATCGAACCGTTTCAATTCAGGCTTATATTCAAAGAGTTCCAACTGACTCGGCGCCCCAGCCATGTGCAGATAAATGACCCGCTGGACCTTTGCAGGAAACTGCGGCGGCAGCGCCGCTAGGGGACTTGAGGCATCGCGTGTGAA
>Ga0307477_10003237_pt1 | contig 12184 bp, 15 predicted proteins | sample atmos_gasesECM2C_FD_203316 | JGI IMG/M metagenome (GOLD analysis project Ga0307477, IMG submission 203316) | Hardwood forest soil microbial communities from Morgan-Monroe State Forest, Indiana, United States - atmos_gasesECM2C_515 | ecosystem: Environmental > Terrestrial > Soil > Temperate...
GACCGCGCGATCTGAGGCAGCTAACGCCCAGGATTCTGCTCTCTTTATAAAGACGGATATCGGAACGGCCCGTGGTGTCCAAAACGTCGTCGATTGCATTCAGCGAGAGTGGGGTGGACTCGACATCTTGGTGAATAATGTCGGCGGAACGGAAACAAAAGCAGGCGGATTCGAGGCGCTCTCCGACGAGGACTGGCAAAGGATACTGGAGGTGAATCTGCTCGCCGCCGTCCGCCTGGACCGCGCTTTCCTTCCCGGCATGATCGAACGTAAGTCTGGAGTGGTAATTCATATTTCTTCCGTCGCTCATCGTCTACCGTTTCCCAATTCGACTCTCGCCTACGCGGCGGCCAAGGCAGCCCTTACTACTTACAGCAAGGGGCTGGCCAAGGCCGTTGCTCCGAAGGGAGTGCGAGTAACGACGATTTCGCCCGGTTTCATCGAGACCACGGGCGCGAAGGGAATGATCGCCGACATTTCCAGGGGCAGCGGCATCAGCGAGGACGCTGCACGGCAACGGATTATGGACATGCTTGGAGGCATTCCCATCGGCCGGACAGGCCGTCCCGAGGAAGTGGCGGAGCTGGTAGCCTTTCTGACCTCAGACCGAGGCGCGTTTATCAGCGGGGCCGATTACATTATCGACGGTGGCACGATGCCCACGACTTGATGCCCTCGTATCACGGGCGGCGGATTAGCTCCGTGGGCTTGCGGATGTTTTCTCTCGTAGCTGCTCAGCCCGAAGGAGACGAGGACATCACCGGCGAGGGTCAGCGTGAGAACCAACCCGGCCTGGACTTCCGTAAGCCCGATGCCAATGAGATGGAAAACCAGGATGACGGAAAGCGAACCGTACGCAACAAACGGGCAAACCGCGTGACGAACAGAAGCCATCCGTCACGCGACAGAGTTCTCAGCACAGCGGGGATCAAGTTTGTCGTTGCCATTCGGTGAAAGACTGCAGCAAGCCCCTATCGATTCGTCACGGCTTCGTAAACCACCATTCGCGCAACGGGCTTGCCGTCTTCTTCCTGTTCCGGCGCGTACACGCGGTGGGTTTTGAGATCGACCGCCAAGGTATGTACGGCGTGCTGTACTCGAAAATCTTCCAGCCTTTGGTAGTGGTCCGGGTCGTCCTGGTGGAAAACCGCGATGGCGCCGCTGTAGCACGCGACGTAGATGCGGCCCAAACCCGGATCAAACTTGATTACGTCGGGACCGCCGGGCATTTTGAGAAACGCGATGGGTGCGTGCTTGTCGAGATCGAACACCGTCATCAACTCGTTTCCCTCACACGAGAGGAAGGCACGATGGTGTTCCGGATCGAGCGCCATGCCGTGATTGCCCTCGCATTTCCCGACTGGATAGCGCCCGACGACCTGATCCGTTTCCGGATCAATGACCGCGAAAATCTTCTGGTCCTGCAGGTTGACGTACACCTTGCGCGCGACGGGATCGTACTGCGGCATTCCGGTTTCGCTGTCGAAATGCAGCGTCTTGATGATTTCATCCTTGGTCACATCCACGATCGCTTCCGCTTTGCCCCGTTCGTCGGAGACATAGAGCTTGTGAAATGGAGTCGCGTACGTGCTGCCATCCGGCTTCGCTTCTGTTTTCAACTTTTTCACGACCTTCATCTGCTTAAGATCTACGACGCCGATGGTGTTGTCGTGTGCGTTCGACGTGTAGAACTTCTTGAGTTCGGAAACGTACTCCACTCCTTCGGCGCCGGGAGTATCCGTAATCGTCGCGACGACTCTGTTGGTGCCAAGATCAATGACGTATGTCTGGTCGGCCGCGAGATGCTCTGACAACAAGTAATGATCGTCTTCATCGATCGTGAGGTAGTCGAAGCGCTTGCCAGGTGGCCCAGGCAGGTCAAACTTCGTGACCTGCTTGAGCGTTTGCCCGGATGCGTTCGACGAAAAGCCCGAGAGTGCGAGGCAGGCGCAAATGCCGAATAGCAAACAAAACCGTTTCATTCGCATCCTTCTCTCCTCACTGCCCCATTGAGTGGGAAGCGTTGCCGCCACCCTTGCCTAGTTCATCTAAAGCTGCCTTGAATCCGGTGGCGAGTTTCTCGGCCGGACCTCTGCCCCAGTAGTGAAGGAAGATCACGACGGGCCGGTCTCCGGTCATGTGGTGATGAATGGCAACTACGTCCAAACCGTTCTTGCGCAGCGCTTTCAGAACCGGCGTCACTTCGTTTTCCAGCATCGCGACGTCACCGGCAATCGCGGCATCTTCCTGCGTCCCGACAAATGCTGCCCAGGTGTTCAGTCCCATGCGAGCGTTGATCACCGCTCCGTGTTCCCTCATTCCCAGGTCGTCACGGCCAACCGTGATTTTGTACACGGGTCCGGTCTGCTCGCCTTCGTGTCCGGCGATTTTGGCGAGCTTGGCCGTATCGAGAGCTGTACCGGTGGTGCTTGCGGGAGAAACGGCTTCCGGCTTCACCTTTCCGATCAGGTCAAGACCGGGCTTCACGCGGCGCGCCAGATCAGCGGCCTTGCTCATTCCATGAACGTGCATGTAGTACACATGCGGATCGTCCCAAAAGAAATGGTTGTGGAGGGCGGTGACATCGATTCCATTGTCGAGCAGCGCGGAAAGAACCGGATTCACTTCTTCCTGCAGCAACACGAGGTCACCCATCATGACATCGGACCCGTCCGTCGCTTTGGTCATCGCAATCCAGCCTCCGAAACCAAATGGCGTTGGCGTGGAAAAGCCCTGGATGGTCATCTTCAGGTCGTTGCGCGGAATGTTCACCTTCAGGACGCCCGCTTTGAAATCGCCCTTACGGTCAAGGGACTTCAAGACTTCCTGATAGTCGGCCGGAACATCCTGCGCGACGGCGGGAATTCCGAACGACACGAGGCAAGCACACAGAATGAGAATGGTACGTTTTACAGGCTGAAGCATCGCACTACCTCCTGATTTATTTAGTCAATGAAAAATACGAAGCGGCACATGCTTTTGCCTCCTCGTCACTTCCGAGTTTGAGAATCGCGAATATTGCCGTTCTCGAACACTGTTGGTGACTCCGCTGCACCATCATTGACTCCTCATTGCAAAACATCCTGTTCGTTTTCCGCTCTTCATTTACGATCGTGGGTTCATTTGGCTGGGGAGTGGTACAGCCCTTCCATCAATTCCATGCCGCGCTCGAGAAGTTTTTCGTCCGGAAATCCCTGCCGCGCCCAGCCCTTCAGAATCTCGTCCACGCCGTAGCCTTCCTTGCGGCCGAACCGGTCATCCAGAAGGTCCGCGTCGTGAATCATTTGGCCGATCACCGCTACCCGTGGGTCGCGAATCCGAAACTCTTTCTCCAGCGTTTCAAAGGTGCAGTCCGTGCCGCGATGACCGAAACCCCGCTCATGAAACATGTCGAACGGCACGCCCTGGGGAGGCACCTGATCCTCGTGCGCAAACGTGAATCGCGCTTTCGGATCGATGAAGCGTCGAATCAGCCACGCGGAGGCACAGCGATCCACGCCCGGCCTCGGCCTCGTGACCCAAGTCCGGTTCTTGTAGTCCTTTGGATTGATCTTGGCCGTAACCCCGGCCTTGGCGGTTCTTGACGAACTCGCGCGTTCGAGCAATTCCCGCACACGCTCTTGCAAGGGACTTTCGAAGAAATCGACGTCCACAATTTCCTGGAAACGGTTCCGCAAGCGTCCGACGCGGGCGATGCTTCTTTGTTCCACGGGGCCTCTCGACAGTGTCTGCAGCTCTTGAATCAGCTCCTGGTATTCGCGCACACGTGCCTCCGAGAACCGGCCTTTCAGCTGCACCGTCGAGAGATTGTCGATCGACTCCACGCGAACCACCGAGGCATCGCCTCCATACTTCCGGATCGAGGACGCGAGCCACTGGAACCGCTCTTCATTGCTCGCATTGCTCGGCAGCAGGTAGCCCGAGTTTCCGAGCGGCACCGTGCCGTACCGCCGGAGCTTTCGCCATATCTCCACTCTCTGACTGGCGCGTTTCGTGGGCAGCGTAAACGTCAGCAACAGCCAGCCGGCCTGTCGTTTATCTCGTACAGTCATTTCATTTTAATGTTACGTCTATAACTTAGAGAAGGTCAAGTCGGTGGATTCGAGTGGCCTTGCAGGATCGCCGGACATGGGCTCACCCAACAGAACGATACGTGCCGGGATACCACTTGAATCGGTTTGTAGGCTATTGGACAGCGGAAGCAGGCGGCGGTTCCTGGCCAACGATCCGAAGCTCTTGCCGCAAGGTGTGCTCTTCGGCCGCCAGCGGCATGAACTGTTCGTGCCAGAACCGGGCCCGCTCCGGAAGCGAAGCCATTGCATGCACAACGGATATCTCGCGCTTCGTGACGTCGTTGATTTGGCGCACCAGATCGATGATTTGCGACATATTCTCCCAGATCTCCGGGTGGTGTTTGCCGCGCAGACGCTGAAGGTTCATTACAGGCCGATGGCTGTCTCTCTCTTTGGCGGTTCTATAGAGATCGGTGAACTTCTGGAGCTTCTGATCGTATTCTTTTTCGAGCGGCTCCACCTGTGCGTACGCCGCGATATAATCGTTCATACTCGTGAGGCCGACGTTTTTGATAGCGGTAATTTGTGCACCGAGTTCCCGCAAATCAGACTCTGATCGAGAATCTCCGCGGCGATGGCCTCGTCCCTCCGGTCCTCAATCGCGAGCGCAGCCGCAACGCCAATCACAGCTAGAAATACGATGGCGGCCGCTACGATTACGTATTTCGGAGGTCTCCAGTTTTTTCGCACGTTGGGCACGGTGGCTGCCTCATTGCTTGCACAAATCCATTCTAGCTCGTTCCGGCGATTATGTTGGTTCTGGCAGGTCTCATCGGGTTTTTCCGCGCCGCTATTGAGTAGGAGCATTGCGTTACGAACGATAAGCTCTGCGATTTTGTAGCTTTCGACATTCCAGACCTGCACGTGGCCACGGCGGTTTTCCAAACCGCCACCGATCAGCACGGTTGTTACGCATTAAATCTGAGTGCGATTGGTCGATGCACTCAGAAGAGATGTTTACAACAGGTTGCAAATAGCACGCCTGCTTGGCAGGCAGACGCTCTACTGCCTAGTCTGAATGCTGACCCGGTGCTCGTACGGAAGCGCAGCAACCTCCGCTTCCCACGTTCTGGATGCACCGACTTGATGGCGCCGGTCCCAAGTTGCTGTCGTGCGAAAATCCTACTCACCTAAACGTTGATGCAGGGACGCTAAATTTACGAATGACCATGATACTATGTATATAGCACCATGAATGCCCCTGATAAGGGCGAGGTCAGTGGTTCAAGTCCACCCAGGCCCACCATTTGTTTCCAGTACGTTACCGGGTGTTGTCCCAAAAACCTCAACCCACATTCCAGCCCACATCTCACTGCACCATCTGCGTACCCACTCCTAGCGCCGTCAGATATTCCCCCTGCGCCGCCCGTGTTTCATCGCCGTCGTCCTGCGCGTACAGATCGAGCGTGGTCTGAATCTTGGCGTGACGCAGGATTCCTTGAACGGTCTTGGGTTCGACTTTCGCCTTGTTCACCAACCGGTTGCTTAGGCTGTGACGCAAGTTGTGAAGTCCAAACCTCTGCCCGTCCTCGATGTGCACTCCGGCTTTCTTTGCCGCCGGTCGCAGATGATCGGCGACGAAAACAGACGCGGAGATGGGAACACGGCCCGCCGCCTTGAGGGATGGAAAAACAAAATCCCCATCGGAGGCGAAAGGCGTCTGTGCCCGCCATGCACGCAAGAAGCGCGCGAGCACGGTATGTAACGGCACGTAGCCATTGGAGCTTTCTGTTTTGGTCTCGCCATCCTCGCCGTTTGCCCAGCGCTTCGAAATCCGAATCCGTCCTTCCTCCCACAGTAAGTCCGACCAGCGCAGCGCCAGCATCTCCGAAGCGCGGAGCGCCGTGGCGGCGCAGGTGAGCACCAGGGTGAAGTGAAGAGGCGAGGGGAGGGATTTCAGGAATCGCAAGCGTTTGCTCTGGCGTGATGACAATGGCCTTGTAGTCGGTCTTCGAGCGCGTGTCGACGTGCAGCAGGGATTCTTCGCGACATGCTCATGCAGGGTGCCGACCTTGTAGATACGGCTCATGACGCCCCGCATCTTCGCAATCGTCGTCCAGGCAAGACCGCCCGTCTCGTGGAGCGACTTGAACCACCGCTGAATATCGAGCGGCTTGATGTCTTCCGCGATTTCGTTTCCGAAACGCGGGACGAGATAGGCGCGCACGATATGCTCCACATGACTGATGGTGTTGGCCGATTTCGGGCGTACCGCATCCGCCCCGAAATCTCAGTGCTGAGGATTTCTTTTTTTTACTGTCGTCTGATTCGTTGAAGGTTTTCAGCTTGCTCTTGCATCATTTGCCGGCCCTTTGAACATGTGAACCTCGGCGCCCCACTGTTCGAACGAAACCTCGTCCATCGCCAGCTTCATCAGGTGGATGCCGCGCCCATGCTCGGCTTCGAGATTATCGACTGACAGGGGATCAGGAACCGCGCTCGGATCAAACCCTTGGCCTTGGTCCGAGACGGTAATGGAGATTCCCTTCCCGGCCTCGCAGCGGCAGCGGACGTGAACTAACTTGTGGGCATCCAGCCGGTTGCCGTGAACGACGGCGTTATTCAGAGCTTCCCGGAGTGCCAGTTGGACCGTGTGTTCCTCGCCCGTGACGCAATGGGATCCTTCGACGAGCCGCATCAGCCGTTCCACTAGCGGCGAGATCGCGCTGACCTCGCTTGGTATCCAAGCGTCGATTTCGAGCAAGGAACCTGCGCCTCGGCCGGCAAACGTTGGCCAAAGATCCTCTCTCACATTCACTGAGCGTGCGTCATTCATGGCAGCACCTTCCGGTCAGCTATGCGCGAGCCAAAAGCCATAGCGCACGGAATCCAACAGTCCAAATCCCTTGCGATACTGCAGAACGCAGTACCACTTGTTCCACTTGCGGAGGAATATCAGAACCGGTGACATAGCGCCCCCTCTCTTCTGCATTACGTTCTCAGCGTGCGATAAGGGCAAGACCCGCGCCAAACTAATAAAGTCGTAAGTCGCTGAATTTTCGAGAGAAGACGCAACAAAGTCGAAAATGTCGAAGTTGAAGATGTCGAAAGAGTGGAAAGTGTCGCCGTGATTCGGATGGCTATGAAAAAGGGGGAAGCGCGACTCAGGTGTATCGCTTCGCATAGATGCCGAGCTGTCTGAATTCGTCGCCAAAATTGCAGGGCGCAAACGGCGCCGGGCCAGCCAATACCTAATGCTGGTCATCTCTCCGGCTCCTTAACATTTCTGCGAATCTTGTGGGCGAGCCGTTTCATGACGTGTTTTGTGAACACACCTGAGGAGCGGAACCCGACCCCTTCTTTCATTAGCTCAAGCAATACGTTTTTTCCGTCTTCGCTGATGCAGGTCACGTTCCTCAGTTCGATCACCAGTTCACGACCCCGTAGGTCCGCTGCAGCCTCTCGGCACTCTTTGCTTAGCTCAGCCGCCCACGGCGCGACCAGCTTGCCCTCCAGCACCAACCGTCGCCGAACGGGAGTATCGAGAATGGTGATCTTCAGCATTTGCCGTTGCTCGCACCGCCGGTAAGGGCAAAGCCCGATCCAAACCCGCCGTCCCGTAAGTCGCTGAATTTTCAGGAGAAGATTGCCAGAAGTCGAAAATGTCGAGGTTGAGGAAGTCGAAAGGGTTGAAACTGTCGAAGCTGGCATAGCGACTTGAATGGGTACGAGGAAAAGGAAGCTGAGAATTTGCATCAGCACATCGGGGTCGAATCCTCAAAGGGGCAGTCAATCTTTCTAGCTATTTGCGGTCAAAATTCGCGGGGCCCATTCATTCCGGGATGCCGAGATCCCAGGGCCACTTAATGGAAGTATTGAGTCCAAGAAATCTGCGGAGGCGTGGAACATGATAAACCACGAAAACTGCGAACGGACCAACAGTCCGCAGCGCCAAAAATCCTAAACTCAAGAAGAGTAAGATTTCGTTGACATCACTTCAATGCAAACGCGCACGGGATTAACTTTTTGTCTTCTGCAGTCAGTCGGCCACGCATCTTCACTGTGATCGGGTCTCGTCACGGTAATTGTGCTTACAGCTATTCGGCAAGTTGCCAGCTAAAATTCGGCGTATCTTTGCTGACGGTCCTTGCGAGTTTTGGCGTGTTCGGGCCGAGATCCTTTTGAAAGACAACGTCATCGGAGGTGACTACAAATGTCATCACGCCGGAGAAGCGATACTTGACAGGATAGGCCACGAAAAGGACAGCCCCATCCTGTATATCAGCGTCATCGCTCACTCTAAGGAAGTAATATCCATGGAAGGGATCCGCCAGAGTATGGCTGCCATCAGCCCGCTTGGCGTCCACTAGGTTCAGCGCATATTGTGTGACGACATCATCGCCCGTCGATTCGCGATGATTTTCCATAATGACGCGCGTCAAAGCATGGCAGACTTCGATCGCGACGGACTCATTGTCACCAATTCGACGAAACAGGATTTCTTGCGTGCCCGCGTCTGCATCGAAGAACCACTTTTCTTTTTCCCGCACCAACGGTACCGGGAACGGCCAGTTCTCCGCGCCGACGTACAGCACCCACGTTCCGTCGAATTGCCGGACAAACCGATGCATCTCCTTGAATTTCGCAGCGAACTGCCTTCGAGCGGCTTTGTCGTCCTGTGGGTTACCCGAAAAGACTAATTCCTTTTGGCCTCCGAGGATCTGCAAAATCGCCTGCTCATTGTCGTTTTGGGCCGCCTCGAATAGCGCTTGACTCGCTTCTTCGGGCGATGCGTAGGTCGGTTGCGGTCGTCCCTGCCCAAGCGACAACCTGACCCAGATTGTGAGTGTCAGGAAGAGAGCGACAGCAATCGCCAGCGGGAGCCAGAAAAACCAGAACCGATCAAGTGTGTCTAATCTTGTGTTTGCTATTTGCATGACCTTCGCTCCATGTAAGTTTTTGTTGAGTTATTTCGAGTACGAATTACCTGCGCCCGCCTCCATGGAAACTCCCTCCGTGGAATTCTCCGCCGAAGCTTGAGCGGCCACGTGCGGAAAAACCATTCGAGACGGCCCCGTGGTTGAAGCCGCCGAACGCTCCCGAATGCACGCCAGACTGGCCTGAGGGTCCATGTTGCGCACCAGCTTGTTCGTGATTGACGGTATTCGTGTTGCGATTGAAGTTGTTGCTACTGCGATTGACATTGTTCGTAGAGCGGTTGAAGTTGTTTGTGTTTCGATTGAAATCGTTGCGGTTGATGATGGTCGTGCTGTGAGAGATGTAGGTGTTGTGGTTGTAGATGACGGTCCTGTGTCCCCAATCACATCCCCAGTGGTGCCAGCCCCACGCGAAACCGGTCAAGAAGCCGAGCCCGAAGCCTAGGCCAAAACCAATGCCTGGCCCCGGCGCGTAGAGTCCCGGATACCAATACCACCCCGGCCAGGCAACGACCGGAGGTCCATAAACGATCCAGGGATCATATGTGGGGACGTAGACAACCTCAGGTTCCGCAGGTTCGATGATGATCGTGTTGCCTTGTGTCTCCACCTTCTCCTGCGTGTTGCTCTTTAAATTCCCCGCCTGCTGCGCTCGCGCGCGCATCACTTGCACCGCATCCATCACATCCTGTGGCTGGTTTGCGTAAGCGTCTCCCAGAGAGGAAGTCCAAGAGAGGTTCTTGTCCGTGTTGGCCAGCACGGAAGGGAATTGAGTCAGTGCCTTAACGCTGGGGTCCCACGCTTGCTTATCGACCTCGTTCGCGAGTTCCTGTCCCTTCAGGTTCGGATGCCCTTGCATCCAGCGGTCGGCTTCCACGACTTCCGTGGGATACGTGGCAGCTGCGAGGATCTGTGAAACCAATGCGTCTGGGTAAAGTGCAATCGGCGCCACCAATTGTTGCAATTCCTCGGGAAGCTGCGTCGTGCCGGTATTGGCCGGCTGTCCGTCCGATTGAGCGGACTGGCTGGCGTAAGCGGCGCCTCCCGACACCGTACCAATCACTAGCGACCAAGAAAGAAGCAGTGCCAAGCTTTTCTGAAAAATGTTCATTGATCACCTCCGCGGGCGGACCGAATCGCATTGCGATTATTCCGTTGCCGCAACTCCTGTATCTTTCATCGAGCGAAAACAACGGCGATTTCACCGATCCTCCGCTGGACAGTAGCCCTTATCCAGGCAAACCTGTTGGCAATCGCGGTCGTTGCGGCTGCACTGACCATGGCATTTGCCGCGGTTCTCGAACCACGACAGACCATCAGCCGTCACATAGCTGGCTCCGATAATGCCGAGAATAATGCCGACTTTTGTTACCCAGTTGCGCTTCATACTCCCATCGCCTCCTTCAAATTCCTCCCAAGCTCTGCCGCTTCCCCCGAGCTGCAAACTAAATGCTCAGGTTTGCATTCGGCGCGTGCTTCTGCCCGAGCCCTGCGATTGACTCGGAAAAATTCCACTTGGGAGATTGTTTCTCGCTCCCTAATTTGCGCAGACGGTTGTGACTCCTACTTTTGTTTAGGCGGGTAGTTCTGCAGTAATTTCGCCATGGCCTTGTCCAGCTTTTTCATGTGCTTTTCGTGGTTTGAGCCGGTGTCAATTGTGTTGGTCGCGCTTCCAGTCCAGACGAGCTGCTTCGTTCCCGGGTCGTACATGTCAAGAACTAGAGTCCCGACACTGATCGTCGAACTAGTCCACGATCCCGTGCCCATCCCGAAGGCTCGTGAGCCCCAGGCATCCCATTGTGTTTCCTGATGGACGGCGGTCTGGTAGCCGATATAAAGATCAGCCTTGTCGCTATCAGTTTTGGTCATCCCTTTCGACGCCAATTGTGAGTCCACAGACTGCTTAATTTCCGCATCCATAATCTGGTCCGGGTGAGCACCGCGGATGTTCACCCATTCATACGTTCGATATTTCGAGAAATCTGTTCTCGGCATAAAGTTGTAGCGCACGTCTTGCGCGGCCAACGTCCCCGTTGTTACCAATAACAATGCTGCGACCAGTGCCGATGAAAAGAGCTTACCGTTTTGTCTTACTCGCATTTTGTGCCTCCTTCAGCTTCGTCTTACTGCACAGAGTTCTTGTTGTGCCTTTCCCGGAGCTCGCGTTCCGCCTGCAGCCACTCGTCCAGGTAGTTCTCCAGATCACGATCGTCACCGCCACGTTCGACGTGAATCTCCAACGTTCGCTGACGGATTTCTGCCAGGGATGGCCCGTTCTTATCTCTTTCTTCCGGGTCGTCCGGCCGATTGCTTGTTGTCATGTTCTGATCATTCGTGGCCAGATTTCGTGATTTCATAGCCTTCTCCTCCTTGCAACGCGTGGTGAGCCCGCAGTACCTGCAGCTTGACTTAACGAAAAAACACGCGGTTCGCGTTGCGAAAAACTTTGCCTTCGTGAACGGTATGTATTGCCATCCTCCTTGCTTCTACTGGTTGCAAGTGAATGCCCCGGTACCTTGATTCATCATTCTGGCCTCCGGAGCGCCTTGGTTAACGATTGAGCGCGACTTCAACCTCTGTGAGCGCCACGCGGTTTGCTAAGGTTGTCTCCAGCATCTCGCTGTGAAAGGTTACGTCCTCCAAGTCGCTCTTCAACTCCTGAAAAACTATTCAACATTGCCTTTTGCCCTCGCTCGCACTAAGGGCAAGACACACGCCACAATCGGCAGACTGTAAGTTGCTGAATTTTCGGGAGAAGAACGCCTGAAGTCGAAAATGTCGAGGTTGAAGAAGTTGAAAGAGTCGAAACTGTCGAAGCTATTGCCTGAGGGCAACCGACAAAAAGGTGGGGTGCAACTTAAGCGTACTGCTTCGGGTAGATGCCGAATTTTTTCATTCGGGAGAGAAGAGTCGTGCGGTTCATTCCCAGGCGCGCGGCAGCACCATCGGCGCCACCCACGCGGCCCTTGCACGCAGCAAGTGCCCGTATGATCTGATCGCGCTGCTTTCTTTCATATTCGTCAGCAACGCTACCTTTGTCACTTCGCGAATTTGTTCTTTCTCCAGCGACTTGTCGAACTTCATGCAGGTCGGTATGCACAAACGCTGTATTTGTCTTTCGGAGTTCTGCGAGCGGAGCCTCAAGCGACTTGCCCCTCGTCAGGAGCACGGCTCGCTCAATGAAATTCTCGAGTTCACGAATATTGCCGGGCCAGTCCCAAGTCCTCAGCCCCT
>Ga0307477_10003238_pt1 | contig 12184 bp, 9 predicted proteins | sample atmos_gasesECM2C_FD_203316 | JGI IMG/M metagenome (GOLD analysis project Ga0307477, IMG submission 203316) | Hardwood forest soil microbial communities from Morgan-Monroe State Forest, Indiana, United States - atmos_gasesECM2C_515 | ecosystem: Environmental > Terrestrial > Soil > Temperate...
GTTCATGGTCAGAAAGTAAGACGTGTAGTCCGGCGAAGGGTGGGATTATTTTGCATCTTCCGATGCCTCCACCTGAGCAATCGCCGCACGCGAGATGCGAATTTTAACCTGTGGTTCGCTGGAGATTTTCAAGATGGCCGAATCGCCGTCGATACCACTGATAGTGCCGTAGATGCCGCCGTTGGTGATCACCTTGTCGCCGGCCTTGAGCGCCGCGAGCATCGCTTGCATCTTCTTGCGCTGGCGCTGCTGCGGCATGATCACCATGAAATACATGATGCCGAACATGAGGGCGAGCGGGATTAAGAACCCGCCGAAGCCTGCGCCGCCGCCGGAAGCCTGAAGTAGTATCGCTGCCATCATCGTCTCGTGAACCAGCCCCTAGTCCTTAAAATTCCGCCGGGCCCGCTGCGCTTTTTACCTTGCGGAAGATAGCAACACCGCGCCTCGGGCGCGTTTCCCGCTCCCCCAACTCCGCCGGCTTCTCTTCAGTTTTGGTGCCCTGCGGATGGCCCGCGCGATGGATACAAACTCAGGCCTGAAGGTCTGGTTACAACTGCTTCAGGTCGGACCTGCAGTATAACGCGCGTGCATCTCAGATGAGAAATTCGCTAGGTTCCCAAACTCGATAGCCTCGCGGATTTGGCGCATTATGTCAAGGTAAAAGTGGACATTGTGGTGGGTGGCGAGGATGGCCGCGGTGAGTTCTCCCGCAGCGAAGAGATGACGAAGATACGCGCGGGAGTATCGGCGGCAGACGGAACAGGAGCAATGCGGATCGATGGGCCGCTGATCTTGCACGTAGCGCGCGTTCTTGATCAACACACGGCCTTCGCTGGTGTAGAGGCAGGCGTGGCGAGCGGCACGCGTTGGCAGGACGCAATCCATCATGTCAATGCCGAGGGCGACGTAGTCGGCGACTTGCTCCGGGCGGCCCACGCCCATGAGATAGCGAAGGCGATCCTTGGGAAGCAGCGCCGTGACTTCGGAAGTCATTTCGCAGGTGATGGGATGTGGCTCGCCGACTGCCAGCCCACCGACAGCGTAGCCGTGAAAATCGAGACCGAGAAGCTGGCGGGCGCTTTCGCGGCGCAAGTCGGCGAACGTGGCGCCTTGCACGATGCCGAATTGCCATTGGGGAAGATCGCCATTGTTCGCGGCTTGTTCGAGGAAATAAGCGCGCGCGCGTCTGGCCCATTCCGTGGTGCGTTTTAGGGCGGCTTCCGCTTTTTCGCGCGGCGCGGGCGTCTCAATACATTCGTCGAGGACCATGGCGATGTCCGAACCCAGCGCGAGCTGAATCTCCGCGGCTTTTTCCGGCGTGAGGAGGTGTTCCGAACCGTCAAGATGCGACCGGAAGCGCACGCCTTCATCGGTGATTTTTCGCAATTCGGAAAGACTGAAAACCTGAAAGCCGCCGGAGTCCGTGAGGATGGCGCGCGGCCAGGACATGAATTGATGCAATCCGCCGAGCTTGCGGACCAAATCGTGACCGGGCCGGAGATAAAGATGATAGGTGTTGGCGAGGAGGATTTCCGCGCCGAGTTCCTCGAGAGCTTCCTGGGTGAGTCCCTTGACGGACGCCTGCGTGCCCACGGGCATGAAGAAGGGCGTCTCGACGGTGCCGTGCGGCGTGGTCAGGCGGCCGCGGCGCGCGCCGGTCGGATCGGTTATTGTGACTTCAAAAGAAAAATTCATCTTCGAGAGACACCGCAAGGCGGGCCAGGCGTTCGCGCCCGCCTGCCTTCAGTGTATCAGGAGAAGATGAACGCCCAGCCTACACGGCATACGACGTAAGCCGCCCACACGCTGAACGCGATGGTGAAAGACTTCGCGCCCTTCAGTTTCTTTGGATTCACGGCGGCAAAGCCAATCGCCAGCAGGATGAGCGTCCAGAACGAGAAGAGGTCAATGGACTTGCAGAGTGCCACCAGCCACTTTGCGGATTCATCCGGCAAGAGCGCGGCGAGATTGGCGGCGACTGGGTTGTCCAGGTCCGCCGTGCCGTAAGGTTTCAGGTACAGAATCAGGATAAAAAGCGGACTGCTGACGAGGCCGGTCAGAAAAGCGTGAGCCGTGATGCTAAGAGCGGTGCTGAAATTTGTACTGATTCCGCCCAGTAGGCTGTAAGCCCCCCACATCACCAGGCCAATGATCACCACACCAAGAATCGGACCTAGGACGCCAATAGCATAGGTGAAGGGAGGCGTGAATTTAGCGCCGCCCTCGATCTGTTGCTGTTTCTGTTCCGCGGACAACTGCGCCGCGCGAGGGCTCTTCTCGATTTGCTGACTCATGAATTCGCGCCAGTTGATGCGCTGGTTGATCGCAACGCTGACGCCGATGCTGAGAATCGTTGTAAGTACGAGCGGGAGTACCCAGCCAGGTTTTCTGACAATATCTTCAAAAGTCTTTCCCGGAGAGAAGAAAACGCCAACGATTCGGCCGAAAGGGCTGATCGTTGCTTGCGCTTCCGGCGCGGGAACGGGGGTTGTAGCCATCGAGGACTCCTCCACCACGAGATTGCGTAGCACCACCCTCTGAAGGTTCTACGCATGGTTACAAGGGAATATTTCAGTGGGGGGGATTCTAGCGCACTAAGGCAAATGTTTGTCAGTTTTCAGTGATCCGTTCTACGTGGGAAGGGAAGCGTGGGGAACACCAGTTTTTTACAATCCGGCCAACACGACGGAAAGCGTACCTCTGGTCTGCGCCTCATGCGAGTTGAGGCGGGTTTAGCGGTGAGCCAGTGGGATGACGAATTTCAATGCGGTGTGGGTCGGGGAAAAACCGACGACTTTCACGTCTTTCAAGCCGGTCTTGCGGCCGGCGGCGAGAACGTCGTTTTCGGTGATCTCCTTTTGGCCCTTGGGATAGACAATCCAGAGGGCCGTTGCCCCCTGCATGATTTTGGCAATTTTCAATGTGCCGGCGAGTTCCCTTTTTGAATCGGCGGCGAAAAAAATCCAATCCGAATCCGGGGCAACTTTTTCTTTCTTGACGGACTTGGTGAGTCCGCCGAGTTCGCGAATGAATTCCGCATCGAAATTGCCGAGGAGAGAAACACGCGCGTTGGGCTTCACGCCGAGTTTTTCGATGCGCGACTTAGGATGAAGAATCTTGTTGCACCATTTCTCCGCGACTGCGCCTAGCTGAAAAACTGCCAGGCCGCCGGGCGTTTGGACTCGCAATTCGCCATCCACGGCTTTTACCGATTGGATTGCTGAAAATGGAATCTTCAGCCGGAATTCGCCGCGGAAAAGGATCTCGCTCGTTTCAAGCAGCGCCCTGCCTTCGCCGTGTTGCTTGCCAAATTGGACCCGGCATTTCACTTCATTTCCCATGATGATTCACCTGCCTGCCTCTCTCATTTTTTCGGAGGCGTAACTCTTCGATGGCGCATGCTGCCTGCCAACGACGTCCACAATAGTAAGCTAGTAGGTTCCATGGCAACTGCCGTGACACATCGGGTGGACTGGAATCTGATCTGGGCGCAGCGCGGGTTCCGCTTTTTCTTCTTCGCGATGTTTGTGTCGCTCTTCGGCAGCGGCATGAACTTTGCCGGCGTGAGCTGGTACATCCTCGCCGCGACGCATTCAACCGTAAAGGTCAGCGGGCAAGTGATCGTCATGACCCTGCCGGGACTTTTTGTGCCCTTTCTCGGCGGCGTACTGATCGATCGCATTGACCGGCGCTACCTCGGCGTGCTTCTTGATCTCACGCGCGGCGTGTTCGTGCTCGCTACGGCCTACATCGCATGGCACGGCCATCTGCAACTCTGGCATCTCTATGCCATGACGCTGATCACCGGCACGGGCTCCGCGATGTATTGGGCCACGGTGAACGCGCTGGTGCAGGAAGTGATCCCGCCGAGCCAGTTCACCGGCGCAAACGCAGCGGTACTTGTCGGAGTGCAAAGCGGGATGCTTATCGCCGGCGCGTTCGTTGGCTTCCTCTATAACACCGCGGGAATCGCGGGGATTCTGGCCATCGATGGCGCGACTTATTTCGTGTCTGCCTACTGCTTGTACCAGGTGCGCCGCGGATACGTCTCGCCGCGCCAAAGCCAGAAATATCCGCGGGAATACAACGAAGCGACCGAAGCGACCGCCGAGGCGCTCGAAACAGGAGAAAATCCTGAGGTCGCGGAAGCGGGCCTTTCGCTGGCCGTTTACGCGGACATGAAGGAAGGCTTTGCGTATCTGCGACAGCAGCCGCTGGTGCTGGCCCTGGGCATTACTCATTCCATCATGATGGCTGGCGTGGTGAGCGCGAACGTCGTCCTCGTCGCGCTGGCAAACGATATTCTGCATGCCGGGGCGCGCGGCCTTGGTTTTCTGGAGGCAGGCTGGGCCACCGGCGCAATCATCGGAGGACTCATTGCGAGCCAACTTCGACAATCGTTGCGCATGCCGCTCTACGTTGCGGCATGTGCCGGACTTGCGGCCGGCCACATGGCGACTCCGTTCGTCGCATTTCTCGTGGGCGCGGTCATGATGCAGATTGTGTTTGGATTTTGCCGCGCGCTGGGCGGAGTGGTGGCGCAATCTTCACTCATGACCATCGTGCCGAGACATTTTATGGGGCGGACGCAATCCGCGATGGCGATTTTAACGACCGTGGTACAACTCCTCATGAGCGTCGCGCTGGGATGGGTGGCGCAAGGCGCGGGGCTTGTCGTCGCCTATGCTTTGCTGGCCACTTTGTACACCGGAGCCACCGTCTCGGCGATTCGCGCGAGGCAGCTCTTGCGATAATTTGGCGCTTCCTTATCTTTCACCAGGGGTGGCAAGAGAAAATGCCATCGCTTTACATCATCCTGGAGAAGAAGATTCCCAGCGCCTGCAGCCTGTTGCCCGCGGGTTTGGTTTAGTGGGAAGGGGGCGCGGATGAAGGGGCCGCTGGGAGAGAAGCGCCCTTCTGGCCGAGCAGATCCACCGCTGCCTGATAAAGCTTGGCGCGCAGCTGGTACCGCTCATTCGCCTTGGTGATGTAGCGCACGGCGATCTCCACGCCGCCGACGACTGGCTTCACATTGATGGCCGGCGCAGCAGACAGCGCGGTCATTTGCCGCGAGCTGGCTGCGTTTTGCCACTCCTGCTCGGCCTGTTTTGCTGTTTCGGTGGTTGCTTCGGCGACCTTCTTCTGAATCGCATCGATGACGGGATAGGGGTCTTGTCCCGGGGGAAGAACGACTTGCAATTCGTCCCACATCCACTGTCCGGTGGTCGAGAAATTGAAGTAGTGGCCTTCGATGGCATAGCTGTTGGTAAACGTCACGCGCCGTCCGGTCGGATGGCCCGAATCGGTCCAGTTACCGGTCTCCAGCAACACCGTATGAAACATTCCCAGCTCCACCACTTCGCCGGTCACGCCGTTGATTTCCACCCAGTCGCCGAGACGGACGCCGTTCTTACCCATGAGCACGAACCAGCCGAGAAAGCCCACGATGAAATCCTTCAGCGCCACCGTCAGGCCCGCGCCCGCAAGTCCCAGAATCGTGCCGAGCTGGCTCGGAGGGCCGAAAATCACCAGCAGAATGATGAGTACCGCGCAGATCTGCACCGCGACGCGCGTTAATGTGCGCATCGTTTCCACCTGTCTGCGATCCAACGATGTTTTGCCCAGCAGCCGTTCGAGCCAGCTATCGAAAAAGATTCCCGCGAGCAGAATCGCGAGTATGTAGGTAAGCCCGGTCAGCGCGCGGCGAGCTACTGCCCGTTGCTTCGTTGCGACGATTTCGATCCAACTACCGTAATTCCCCGCAAGCTGCTTCTGATCTTCTATCCGCTTATCCAAGGAGGCCAGGGCTTTCGTGTCTGCTGAGCGCCGCTTTGTTGCTTGAACCAGCGCCGCTGCCTCTTCACGGCTGAGCTTCGCGCGCGGCCCGCTGCTTGGCCCAGCTTGTGCCGTGTTCGTTGGGCGTTCCGCCGGTTGTGTGTTCGTTTTATTCGCGCTGCCTTGGGCTTCAAGTGCATTATGCTTTGCCGAAAAAGAGGCGGACGCGGACTCCGCCTCGCGCTTGGCCTGCCACAGTAATAACTGCTTCTGATGGAGGACCGACCATTGCCGGAACCGATGAATGAGGCCGGCCTGTTCGACGGGATTGCTGACCGCAACATGGGTGCTATCCGCGGAGTGTGAAGCTGCTTCGTGCTGGTCAACCATGGCTTGGATCCGGCCTTTGGGATCCCCGCCGGCGCGGCTAAGATCCTGCTTCGCGTTATCAAGTTCGTCCTGGTCCAGCTCCAGCTGCGCCTTGGCAATATCCAATTGGTCGTCCAGCGCATCCTTCTGCGCTGCACGGGCTTTGCCGTCGGCTGCCGTCAGCCGGGCGATCTCCGCCTTATCCGCGTCCAGGTTTTTCGCCGCCTGCTGCAGCCGGGCTTGTATCTGCTTGGCCTCGGCGCTTAATACCGGCGGATGTTCCTCGGCATCGCGAACAGCGTCGGCAAAGGCAAGAGCCATCTCGTGGTCCGCAACTCGCAGGGCTTCCGCTGCAAATGGCTGTTCCTCAATGCTGGTGGGCATCTGCGCGAACCGCTGCGCAGTGAGCAGCGGCGTCTGATCCACCAGGGGGGCTTGTACCGCGGCAGCAGCAGGCTTTCCTTCTCCGCCGTTGGCGGGCTTGTTCCCAGGCTGCCCCGTCAGGAACAATCCATAAGCAACTGCGCCCAGCAGGGCTAGCAGCACAATCGCGGCAATTTTCTGCTTCGTCTTCATAAGCCGTTAGAAAGCCTCTTCATTTTAAGCAGGAGGGCCTTGCTCATACAAGAAATCAAGCTCGCGGGACTGCACATTACCGCTGCACGCGCTGCGCCTTGTCGCGACGACGACTGATTCGACTGCAAGAACAACGCGCCGAGTCCTATTGGCGTACAGGGAGGATATGCGCAGTGCCCAGGGAAAGGCCCCCTCGGGGTCTTTCCCATTTTTTCCGCAGCTTATTCTCTCGCCACGCAAGGCTCCGTTCTCTGCACTTCACCAAACATCCTGCGCTACTCTTGGATCAAGGGGCCTGCATTGGATTCACGTCTGCCCAAGCTGTTGTTCGTCTTGTTGGCGCTCTACGCCGCCATCCATTTCTCCTATTCCCATCCGCAATTGCCGGAGGTCGTCGCCTCGCACTTCGATGGCCGCGGCGCGGCCAATGGTTGGCAGACAAAATCTGCGTTTTTCGGAGTCTTAGTAGGCGTCAGCGTGCTTGCAGCGGTGGTCGGATTTGGCGTTCCGCGGATCATCGCGGTCCTGCCCGCCGCATTGATCAATCTTCCGAACAAACGCTACTGGCTCGCCCCGGAACATCTCGCGGAGACGACGGAATTCCTAGACTCCTATTTTGCATGGTTCGGGTGCGCCATTTTTCTGGTTATGATCCTGACCTTCGACTACGCCCTCCAATCCAACTTGCATCCCGAGAATCCGCCTGATCCTGCGCGTATGTGGTGCATCCTCGCCGGATTCCTGGCGTTCATGGCCGTGTGGACTACTCGGCTATTGATGAAATTCCTCCGCGTCCCACGGGATTCTTCCCTCCCCCAATAAAAAATGCCTCCGATGTTTATCGGAGGCATTTTGTTTTCAGCAGTCCAGGACCTTCTAGAGATAATCGCGCGAGGGCCCTTCGAGGAACGCGCGCAGCTTGCGCGAACGCGACGGATGGCGCAGCTTGCGCAGCGCCTTGGCTTCGATCTGGCGAATGCGCTCGCGGGTCACGGCAAACGACTGGCCGACTTCCTCGAGTGTGTGCTCGCTGCCGTCGTCCAGGCCAAAGCGCATCTTGATGACTTTTTCTTCGCGCGGCGTCAGCGTCTTCAGCACGGACGAAGTCTGTTCCTTCAAATTCAAATTGATGACCGCATCGGAGGGCGAGACGACGGCCTTGTCTTCGATGAAGTCCCCCAAGTGCGAATCTTCCTCTTCGCCAATCGGCGTTTCCAGCGAAATCGGCTCCTGCGCGATCTTCAGAATCTTGCGCACCTTGGACACCGGAATGTCCATGCGCTTGGCGATTTCTTCTGAAGTCGGCTCGCGCCCGAGTTCTTGAACGAGCTGGCGGCTGGTGCGCACCAGTTTGTTGATCGTCTCGATCATGTGCACCGGGATACGAATGGTGCGCGCCTGGTCCGCGATCGCGCGTGTGATGGCCTGGCGAATCCACCATGTCGCATACGTAGAAAACTTGTAGCCGCGGCGCCACTCGAATTTGTCGACCGCCTTCATCAGGCCGATGTTGCCTTCCTGGATCAGGTCGAGGAACTGCAGCCCGCGGTTCGTGTATTTCTTCGCAATGGAAACGACCAGCCGGAGGTTGGCCTCAATCAATTCTTTCTTGGCCTGTTCGGCTTCCGCTTCGCCGCGATGGATGAACGTGAGCGTGCGCTTGAGTTCGGTGAGTCCGACCTCGCTGGCGTCTTCGATGTCTTTCAGCTCGGTGCGGCGCGTGCGCAATTCCTTGCGCGCTTCCGCGGCGACCTCGCCCTTGGCCACGTCGGCGCGGCGCTCCAGCCGTCCCGCTTCGCGTTCCAACGACTGCAGCCGCTCGACCGTGCCGCGCATTTTGTCGATCAGCCGCTTTTTCTCGAAGGGATTGAAATCGATGTCGCGAATGGCGACGGAAATCTCCACGCGCGTGCGCGCTACGTCCCACTTCGCGCGGATGTACGACCTTTTCTTCGATTTCAGTGTCTTACCAAGCTTCGCGGCCTGCTTCAGCGCGGTCTCGTACAGTTTCGCGATCTTGTCGATGTACTTGAGCGTCTGCTTGGTCTTGTTGGCGATCTTTTCTTCGGTCAGCTCTTCATCGTCAAACTGCACGATTTCCTTGATCGACCGTACGCCCTTGCGCAAATCGTCGCCGACGGCGATCAGCTCTTTGATAACGATCGGCGAGCGCGTGATGGACTTCATCACCACCAGCTGCCCGCGCTCGATGCGCTTGGCGATGGTGACTTCGCCTTCGCGGGTCAGCAGCGGCACCGTGCCCATTTCCCGCAGGTACATGCGCACGGGATCGTTCGTTTTTTCGAGCGAACCGGGTGTCAGGTCCAGGTCGCTGCTGCCCTCGTCGGAGTGCGCATCGTCCTTGACGACGGCATCGCGGTCGCCACCGTCCGTCGATACTTCGACGGCGCGCGCGGCTTTCGCCGACGCCTGGTCCTCGTAAATCTCGATGCCGTTCCGCTCGAAGGTAGTGAGGAGATCGTCGATCTCTTCCGAGGAATGGACCTCCGCCGGAAGCGAATCGTTTACTTCGTCGTAGAGCAGGTAACCGCGCTCTTTGCCCACGGCAATGAGCTGGCGTACCGCATCATATTTTTCTTCAAGGCCTACTGCTGCCACAAATTCCTCCCGCTACAGACCGCAATCCCAAGAATCGCCGGGCATGACGAATGCCTTCGACATCACGCAGAACACAGACTGGCTGGCCCGCTGGCTCTAACCACGGGGAATCCCCCAGAAGATCGCTCGCTTTTTTATTTGAAGCCCTTTGTCCCGCACCGCTCGCCCGCCGTTCGCCCGTGCGTTGCCCGCCGCACGCACTTTCAGGGCTCGGCCCCTGCCGCTAAGTACACCTATATAGATGCGTTTAGCAGCAAAACAGTTACCCGCGAAACCCTATTACGCTACACGTTTAAGTCCCACCGCGTCAATGTTTTAATTCGTGCAAACGTGTGGAAAACAGCACCCCAACGGTCTACCCTCGCAGGGACGAAATCAGGTCGGGGAGATTGTCGTGGCCTCTGGCTTTTCGCACGTGGTAGTGGCCCTCAGCATTGGGACGTGTTTTTACCGCCCTGACACCCCAAAGCGCGTCTGGGTGGCCGGCGCGCTTTGCTCTGTTATTCCCGATCTGGATGTCATTGGTTTCCGGTTTGGCGTCCGGTACGGTGGCTTTTGGGGACACCGCGGATTCACGCACTCGTTTGTCTTCGGCGCTCTCCTGGCAAGTGTTGTCGTGCTCTTAGGATTCACAGCGGCCTGCCCACCCTCAGCCGATTTGCTCATTGGACGTATTTCTTCCTTGCAACGGCGAGCCATGGCCTGCTGGATGCCATGACGGATGGGGTCTCGGCGTCGCCTTCTTCTCCCCCTTCGACAATAACCGGTATTTTCTCCCGTGGAGGCCGATTCGAGTCTCGCCTATCGGCGTCGGCCGTTTCTTTAGCCCCCGCGGCTTGGAAGTTGTGCGGAGCGAACTGCTGTGGATTTGGCTTCCGGCAGCGCTGTTCGCGCTTTCAGTATGGCTGATACGCCGGCGAGCTGCGCCTTCCACGTAGCTCAGAATGTCTCCCTAGTCTCGAGGCTCAGAAGCCCTGGCCCTGTCACCACCTGCATCTTTTCCCTTGACATTTGGTAGGCTTCGTTTATACTATCTCACAGGTAAACCTGCGCGATCCCAAATGCAACTCAGTTGGTTTAAGGCTGGGCGATCTCGGTGGTATCGTACTCCGTCGAAATTCGCGGTCTGCGAATTGTCCTTTTAGCCCCGGGCAACTTCTTTAGAATCAACACTTGTAGGAATGCTCGTAAGTGTTGATTCTAAACCACTTACAGAATTCCTAAACCCTTTAGATGCAACACTTACAAAAAACCGGGGGAGGGGGTGCTCAGGTTTGCTGCTCTCCTACTCAGGTCGGAGAGCGCTCGACAGGTCACCTCGCTGCCGCGAGGCGCCTCATTAGCTCCTGCTTCTTCTCGAGTAGCCCGCGCAGCTCGGTTCCGGGGGGATTCGCCTCAATGTTGCGCTGTACTTCGGCGAGTTCATGCTCGGCCTGGCGGTGCTGCAGGGCCTCGATGCAGCTCATGGCTTCTTCCCAGGTGGGCTCGTTGGCTTCTTCAAAGAGGATCTCGAAGAGCAGCCGCCGGTCGCGCTCTTCCAGCAGCGCGGCCACTTCCGTCGCCTGCGGCTGACCGGAGAGGCTGGCGATCACCAGCGCAGCAAGAATTTTTTCCGTCTCCAGCCCGTGATAGAGACGGGCATTCTGCAGGTGCTGGGCAAGTTCCTGCCGGAAGCCTTCTGCCTCCGCCAACATGCGAATCAGCCGTCGCTCCACCGGCTTGGCCGCGCGGCCAACGAGTTCCGGCTGCGTCTTCACTTCGCTGCGTCGTTCGGAAGCCGCTTTGCTAAGCGCCGCGCGCAGCACCGGTTCCTCAAGCCGGAGCTGCTGCGCGATGCGCGTCGCCCACTCGGAACGCAGGATGCGGTTCGGAATTTTCTGCACGTAGGGCAAAAGGAAATTTACCGCGCGCAGCTTCCCTTCTCCGGTCGTCAAATCCATCTGCCGTGCCCGCGCAATTAAGTAGTCCACGTAAGGCGGCGCTTCTTTCAGCAGTTTGAGATATTCCTCCGCCCCCTTTTCGCGGATGAATAAATCAGGGTCCGCCTTTTTATTTCCGATGGGCGGCAACGCCAGCACGCGCACCTCGAAATCCCGCTCGAGCAGCAACACAAGCGATCGTTCCGTGGCGGCTTGTCCTGCGGCGTCCGGGTCGTAGTTCACAATGACGCGCCGCGTGAAACGCCCCAGCAGTTTGATCTGCGGCTCCGCGAGGCTGGTGCCGCAACTGGCCACCACGTTGCTGATTCCCGCGCGCGCCACGGCGATCGCATCCATGTAGCCTTCGACCAGAATCGCGTATTCCTGCCGGCGGATTCCTTCTTTTGCGCGGTCCATATGGTAGAGCACGTTGCTCTTCGAATAGATTGGCGTCTCGGGCGAGTTGAGGTACTTTGGCATGTCATCGCCCAGCGCCCGCGCTCCGAACGCTACGATCTTTCCCGATTCATTGAAAATGGGAAACGTGATGCGCCGGCGAAACCGGTCGAAAAGCCGCCCGCCCTGGTCGCGTGACACCAGCCCCGAATCGACAAGGAGTTTTTCCGAATATTTTGACTTGAAAGAGCGCAGCAGCGCGTCGCCGCCGCTCGGCGCGTACCCGATTCCGAAGCGAGCGATCGCATCCTTGTCCATTCCGCGATCTTCGAGATACGCTCGCGCCGCTTTCCCTTCGAGCGTCCCTTCGAGTTGCTTCACGTAAAACGTCTGCGCTTCGCGGTGCATCTCCACGAGCACGCTGCGCTGCTGATTTTCTTTTCGTTCCTCCGGCGAACGCTCTTTGGGCCGGGGAACGGAGATGCCGCATTTTTCCGCAACGATGCGAATCGCCTCGGGGAACGCGC
>Ga0307477_10003239_pt1 | contig 12184 bp, 10 predicted proteins | sample atmos_gasesECM2C_FD_203316 | JGI IMG/M metagenome (GOLD analysis project Ga0307477, IMG submission 203316) | Hardwood forest soil microbial communities from Morgan-Monroe State Forest, Indiana, United States - atmos_gasesECM2C_515 | ecosystem: Environmental > Terrestrial > Soil > Temperate...
TCCGATCACGCGGTTCACCCGCTCGAGCCTGCGGTCGCTCATGGGCATCGTGTCGCAGGAGACGATTCTCTTGAACGATACGGTCTTCGCGAACATCGCCTACGGTCGCAGCGATTTCACGCTCGCTCAGGTGCAGGCCGCCGCGCGCGCGGCCAACGCGCATGACTTCGTCTCGCAGCTCCCCGACGGCTACGACACGCTCCTGGGGGAGCGCGGCACGCGCCTCAGCGGGGGCGAGCGTCAGCGGATCGCCATCGCGCGCGCCCTGCTGCGGGACCCGCCGATCCTGATTCTGGACGAGGCCACGAGCGCCCTGGACATGGAGTCCGAGCGTCTCGTGCAGGAGGCGATCGACCGGCTGATGGCGCACCGCACGACGTTCGTGATCGCTCATCGGCTCGCCACCGTGCAGCACGCCGATGTGATCGTCGTGCTCGCCGACGGGCGGGTCGTCGAGCAGGGGACGCACGCCACACTGTACGCGGCGGGCGGATTGTATCGTCGACTGCACGACCTGCAGTTCCGGCCCTGACGTGCTCTCGGGCTTCACCATCGTGCGCAACGCGGTCACGCTCGACTACCCGATCGTGCCCGCGATCCGCTCGATCCTGGACATCTGCGACGAGGTGGTGGTCAACGTGGGGCGCTCGGACGACGGGACACGCGACCTCGTCGCCGGGATCGGCGACCCGCGGGTCCGCGTCCTCGACAGCGTGTGGGACCTCTCGCGCGGCGGCGGCACGCTCTCGTTCGAGACCAATCGCGCGATGGCCGCCTGCGGCGGGACGTGGGGCGTCTACATCCAGGCGGACGAGGTGCTGCACGAGTCCGGCGCGGCGCTGATTCGTGAGCAGGTGCGCGCGTCGGACGGAGACGCGCGCGTCGAGGGCCTCCTGGTCGATTACCTGCATTTCTACGGCGACTTCCGCACGATCGCGACGGACCGCCACTGGTACCGCCGTGAAGTACGCGTCGTGCGACTCGGCGCGGACATCCGTTCCTACCAGGACGCGCAGGGATTTCGCGTGGGGGCGGGGGAGCGGCGCGTGCGCGCGCGGGCCACGGGCGCGCAGATGTTCCACTACGGCTGGGCTCGGCCGCCCCAGTCGCTGCGGCGGAAGGTCATTGCCGCGAAGGAGATCTTCACAGAGACGGCGGACCGCTGGGAGCGCCGGGCCGCGCTGGAAGTGCTCGACTGGACGCCGCTGCTGCGCCCCTTCGCCGGCTCGCACCCGCGCGTGGCGCGGCAGTGGATCGCCGCCCAGCAGGCGACGGTCACCCAGCCCGCCGTGGGCCCGCGACGCTTCCGGCTGTCACACCTCCGGCTCTACCTGTCCCACTGGATCGAGCGCCTGACAGGAATCCGTCTGTTCGAGTACCGGAACTACGTCGGCGTATGACGATGGAGCCGCGCGCCGTTTGCGGGACTGCGCGTCGTGCTGGTCGCCGCCTTCAACCGTCGCTATCACCGCAGTGGCCTCTCGCTCGCGACGGCCCTCACGTCGCTCGGGTGCGAGGTACGCCCCTGCGAGGAGCGCCAGCGGGGCTGGAACTCGATCCTCCGGCGCCCGCTCACCGAGCGGCTCGCCGCCCTGCTGCGCCGCCGCCCGGCCGACGTGGTGCTGGTGTTCAAGGGGGCGCACCTCGATCCCGCGCGGGTCGTGGACTTGCGGGGGCGGTTCGGAAGTCGCTGGGTCAACTGGTTCCCCGACGACCCACACGATCACGAGACCTCCAGTCGCCTGGCGCCCGCCTACGATTGCTTCTTCACTCACGACAGCGCCAGTCTCGCCCGCCACCGGTCGGTGGGCGGACGACCCCATTACCTCGCGTTCGGTTGCGACCCGGAGTACTTGCGGCCGCCCCCGGCTGCGTGGCCTGGGGCCGCGCCACTCGGGTTCGTGGGGTCGCGCGATCCCGTGCGCGAACGGGTGATACTCGCGCTCGAGGAGCTCGGACTCGCCGTGTGGGGACCGGGATGGCCGCGCGGCGCGGTGTACGGCGACGCGTTCGTGCGAGCCCTGGCCGGCGCCACCGTGGGAGTGAACATCCACCAGCAGTTCGGGCCCGGTGGCGACCCCGCGCGCTACGGGACGGGTGCCAACATGCGCGTGTTCGAGCTCGCCGCCGTCGGCACACCGCAGCTGGCCGACGCGAAGGCCGACATCGAGCGCCACTTGACGCCCGGCCGCGAGATCATTCTCTACCGCAGCGTCGAGGAGCTGAAGGCCCGGGCGCGCGAGCTGCTCGCCGACGAGCCCGCCCGCCGAACGCTCGCGACCGCGGCGCGCCAGCGGGTGCTGCGCGAACACACCTGGTGCCATCGGTTGGAGGAGCTGTTGACGGTCACCCTGCGGTGAGTCACGGCGTCGGTCGACCCGGCGGCAGGACTCCGGTCTCGAGCAACGTACGGTACATGCGGAGGTACTCGCGCGTCATCACGAGGTGAGAAAAACTCCGCTCGGCGCGCGCCCGACACGCCTGCGGGTTCCACTCGGCCAGGCGGCCGCGGAGGGCGACGAGCTCGTCCAGCGTCGTGCCCAGCCCTCCCGTGTCCGGGGAGATCAGCTCCGGCAGCGAGCCGCGCGGAGATCCGATGACCGGCGTGCCGCTCGCGAACGCCTCGAGGATGTTCACGGGGCAGGGATCCTCCCAGCGTACCGGCATCCACAGACAGCGTGCTCCCGCCAGCAGCTCGCGCTTCCGTGAGCCGCCGATCTCGCCCACGAATTTCACGAAGCGCGAGAGACTGGGGCGCCATCCGCCGGCGAGCACCAGGCGCACGCGACAGCGCTTCGCGGCGGCGATGGCCACCTGCCAGCCCTTCACGCTGTGCAGGCGGGCCAGGAAGAGGTCGTAGTCGCCCTTCTGGGCCCGGAATTCGTACTCGTCGAGACGAACGCCGTTGCGCACGAACGTGTCCGTTCCGTGACGCCGGCCGTGGTCCTGGCTGACGCAGATCGTACGGTGGTCGATCCGCTGTCCGCGGCTGAGGTTGCCGTGCAGGGTCCACACCCAGTTGACGCCGGGCGGCGGATGCTGCACGGGACAATGGTAGTGCATGATGTCGACGGGCTCGGTGACGTATCGCCGTAGGTCGAAGCCCGGACATCGCACTTGTTCTGGACGCACTTCGACGACCCGCACGCCGGGAACGCGACTCCCCGGGGGCGCGAGCAGCGTCACTTGGTGTCCCAGCTCGACCAGCCCCTGGCACAACCACGCCGCGATGCGCTCCGCGCCGCCGTACTTCGGGACGGGGAGCCGGACGTGATGGAATTGAACGATGTGCAAGGCGGTCACGCCGGGGCGCGCGGCGTGGGCCTCCCCGCCGGAAGCGTGCCGGTCTCGAGCACGTGGCGGTACATGCGCAGGTACTCCTCCGCCATCACCAGGTGCGTGAAGAACCGCTCGGCATGCGCCCGGCAGGCCGCGGGGTCGCGCGTCTGGATCCGCTCGGCGGCGGCGATCATCTCATCCATCGTGTCGCACAGCGCTCCCACATCCGGCGCAATCAGCTCGGGGAGCGCGCCGCGCCGGGTGCCCAGCACCGGCGTGCCCGAGAGCAGTGCTTCGACGCTGACGAGGCCGAACGGCTCGTCCCACTGCGCCGGGTTCCAGAGGCAGCGCGCGCGCGCCAGCAGCGCCGCCTTCGTGGTCCCGTCCACCTCGCCGACGTATTGCACCGATCCCGTAAAGCTGGGTCGCCAGCCGCCCGCGACGATCAGGCGATGCCCGGTGTGCTTCGCCGCTTCGACCGCCCAGTGATAGCCCTTGGCACTGTGCAGCTTCCCGAGAAACAGATCGTACTGTTCGGCGCGCTTCGCAAACCGGCGGAACACGTAGTCGCCGGGGTCGAGCCCGTTGTACACGAAGGTTTCGCTCTTGTGGCGACGCGCGTGATCGTGGGAGAGAAAGATGCTGTTGGGGAAGGCAGCAGCGCCTGCCTTCAAGTTGCCGTGCACCGTCTGCACCAGCGGCGGGGAGGGGAGCGAGGGGGGCGCGTGGCGCAGCGGAAAGTGCACGTGAACGAGGTCGGCGTCGCGTGGGACGTACGGCGCGAGCGCCGTACTGTCGCCGAACTTGCGAGGCGGCACGGCCACGACCGTGGCCTCCGGGACGCGTGTGCCGGGCGGGGCGAGCAGCGTGACGCGTGCCCCGAGCGCCGCGAGCCCGCGCACCAGCGCCATGATCACGCGCTGCGGGCCGCCGTACCCCTTCGCCGGCAGCGGCTGATGGGAGGCGACGGCGATGTGCATGGGCGAAATAGTATCACTACCTTATGTCGCATGTCAGGCCGGCCGCTCACGATTCTGCAGCTGACGCACCAGGGCGGCGGATCCGGCTCGACCGTGGCGATCGCCAGCCTGAGCCGGCAGCTCGCCCGGCGCGGGCATCGCGTGCTGATTGGCTGTCGGCCTGGCACCATGCTCGCGGGCCTCGCGGCCGAGGCGGGGCTCGACGTGGTACCACTGGACTTCCGCCGATTGGGTCCGCTCGCCGGCGCGATCGGCGACGTGATGGCGCGCGAGGGCGTTGATGTCGCGAACAGCAACGCCACGCGCGACCGCCGCGCCCTTACTTGGATGCGGTGGCGGCGACGACTGCCGCGGGCATTCGTGGTGACGCGCCACACCATGCCCCTCACGCTGGCGCCCGCGCTGATCGCGGTGGCCTTCTCGGCCGATCGCACCATCGCCGTGAGCCCCGCGGTCGCGCGGGCGCTGTGCCGCCGCCTGCACCCGCGTGCCCGCCTCCGCGTCGTGCCCAACGCCATCGACTGCGACCGGATCGACGCGCCGCCGTCCCCCGGCGACCTCGCCGCCGCGCGGGCGGCCCTGGGCGACCTGGCCGATCGGCCCGTGGTGCTCGTGTTGGCGCGCCGCAAAGACCAGCACATCCTGCTGGAGAGCCTCACGGTCTTGCAGCGGCCGGTCGTGGTCGCGTGTGTGGGCATCGAGGGTGATGCCGAGCTCCGCGCGATCGAGGGTCGCGTGCCGACGCGCCATCGCGTGGTGTACGTGCCGTTCACCGATCGGCCCCTCGCCTTCTGCCGCCTCGCGACCGTATCCGCCTTGCCGTCGCGCATCGAGGGGCTCTCCATCGCGCTGCTCGAGACGATGGCCCTGGGACTGCCCGCGGTGGCGTCGCGTGCCGGGGGCAACACGGACGTCATCACCCCGGGAGAGACCGGTGTGCTGGTGCCGCCGCTCGATCCCCTGGCCTGGGCCGGCGCGCTCGAGCGCGTGCTGGGCGACCACGAGTTCGCGCAGCGGATTGCGCGGGCCGGACGCGACCGCGTGCGGCGTGAGTTCACCCTGGAGCGCGCCGCCGAGCGGACCGAGGCGGTCTACCGCGAGGCCCTGGAGCGGCGGCTCGGTTGAGGCCGACGCTCCTCCTCGCCCTCAACTTCCCGCCGTTCGGCGGCGGCATCGCCCGCATGATGGGCGAGGTCGCGTTGCGCTATCCGGACCACGGCCTGCTCGTGTCCACCGGCAGCTGGCCGGGGAGCGATGCCAGCGACCGCCGCTTCCGTCAGACCATCGACCGCGTGACGGTGGGCGCGAAGCGGCTGCGCACCCTGAACGGGCTCATCCGCTGGACCCGGCGCGCCAGTGCGCTGGCGCGGCGGGCCGAGCCGGCGTTTGCCTGGTGCGACGAGGTCAAACCCGCGGGGTACGCCGCGGCCTGGCTGCATGCGCGCCAAGATCTCCCGTTCGGTGTGCTCGCCCACGGAGCGGACCTCCTGCTGCTCCGGACGAAGATCCGACGCTCTCGCTTCAAACAGTGGACGGCGCGACGGATCTTCCAGGGCTGCGCGGTCGTGGTCGCCAACAGCCGCTGGACCGCGGATCTCGCCCGCGAGGTGCTCGACTCGCTCGGCTGCCGCGCCGTCGCCGCCGACGTGCGAGTCGTGCACCTCGGCACCACGCCCTCCCAGTTTCGCCCCGACATCGACCCCAGCCCAGCGCGGCGCCGGTACCGGCTCGAAGGCGGCCCGTGGCTGCTCACGGTCGCGCGGCTCGACTTCCACAAGGGGATCGACACTGTCATCCGAGCGCTCCCGGCCATCCGGGCCGCGGTGCCGGGCACGCGCTACGCCGTCGCCGGCGTGGGGAGCCGCCGCGACACGCTCGCCGCGCTCGTCGCGGAGCTCGGTCTGACCGGCGCGGTGCGCCTGCTCGGCTTCGTTCCCGACACCGATCTGCCAGCGCTCTACAACGCCGCCGACCTGTTCGTGCTGGCCTCCCGGCGTCACGACCTGTTGGTGGAGGGATTCGGAATCTCCTGTGTGGAGGCGTCCGCGTGCGGGGTTGCGGTGATCGGCAGCCGCTCCGGGGGCATCCCCGAGGCCATCCGCGAGGGCGAAACCGGGCTGCTGGTCGAGCCCGACGATCCGACCGCCCTGGCGGCGGCGGTGGTGCAGGTGCTGGGGGATGACGCGCTGCGCCGGCGTCTGGGGGCCGCCGGGCGTGCGGCGGTCGAGGGCTACTATAACTGGGACCGGGTCACGGCCGACTTGGTCCGGATCGACCGGGAATTCCGCCGACCGTGACCGTAGATTGTTTGAGATGACGACGCTGCTCTTGGCACAGGACTTTCCCCCGATGGGCGGTGGTATCGCCCGATTGCACAGCGAGCTGGCGAAGCGGTTTCCGCGCGGCGATCTCGTCGTCTCCACTCCCGCCGACCCCGATGCGCCCGAAGTCGACGGCGCGCTGCCCGCCATCGTGGACCGGCTTCCGTTCGGGGCGCGGCGCACCAAGACACTGCCGGCGGTGCTGTTCTGGGCGCGGCGCGCGGCCAGCCTGGCGCGCCAGCATCGCGTCGGGTTCGTGCATTGCGGCAACGTGAAGCCCGCGGGGTATCCGGCACGCTGGGTGTACGAGCGCCAGCACATCCCCTACGGGATCTTCTTTTACGGGGCCGACCTGCTGAGCGAGCAGCACAAGATCCGGCACTCGCGACTCAAGCGGCGCACGGCGCGCGTGATCATGGGTGGCGCCGCGGTGCTCATGACCATCAGCGCCTGGACGCGCGACCTCGCCCTGTCCTTGTTGGGTGACCTCGGGCTCGACGGGCACGGCCGGCGGGTCCGGGTCGTGCACCTCGGCACCGACCCCACGTGGTTTCGTCCGGGCGTCGACGTGACGGCGGTGCGGGAGCGGTTCGCCCTGCCCGACCGCGGCGGGCGCTGGCTCGTGACCGTGGCGCGGCTCCAGGAGCACAAGGGGATGGATACGGTGATCCGGGCGCTCCCGGCCATCCTGGCCGGCGCGCCGGACGTGCGGTATGCCGTAGCCGGGGCAGGGCCCGATCGCGAGCGGTTAGAGCAGCTGGCGCAGGAGCTCGGCGTGGGCGACCGCGTACGGTTCCTCGGCGGGGTGGGCGATCAGGACCTCCCGGCGTTCTACAACCTCGCGTCGGTGTACGTGGGCGCCTCGCGTCGCGCGGGCCGTCTGGGCGTGGAGGGGTTCGGCATCTCGCTCGTGGAAGCGTCGGCGTGCGGACTGCCGGTGGTGGCGGGGAATTCCGGCGGAATACCGGACGCCGTGCGCGACGGCGAGACCGGTTTCCTCGTGCCGCCCGAGGACCCGGCCGCTCTGGCGGCGGCGATCTCGCGCCTGCTGGCGGATGCGGGGCTCGCGAGTCGCATCGGCGCGGCGGGACGAAGGGCGGTCGAGACCTACTACAATTGGGACCGTGTCGTGCGTGACCTGCGCGCCATCGAAGCGGAGGTCACAGCGGGACAGGTGTCCTAGCGCGGGCTCGCCACGACCTCGCGCCGCCGCTCCAGCACCAGCAGGCACAGCAGGAGCAGTGCTCCCCAGGTGTAGATGGAATGCGTGAGCAGCGTACGTCGCAGCTCGAGTGACCCCACTGTAAGCACACCCGACGTTGCCAACCCCGCCGCGAGCCGCGGGGCGATCCAAGCGCCTCGCCCTCCGGGCGGCGGAGGATGTTGCAGCACCACGACCCATGCGGGGAGCGCCAGCAGGAAGTAGTGCGTGTGCGCGATCGGTGAAAGCAGTACCGCTACGACCGTTACCGCAGCGATCTCGGGCAGTACCGTCCCGCCCGCCGCCCGCTGCCGGCGCAGCACCATCGCTGCGGCGCCGAGGCACAGCAGGTCCAGCGCGACCAGCAGCGGTGGTGGAGCGTGCAGCCGCGCCACGAGGGCCGCGAGCGACTGGTTGCTCTCCCCCGACCAGCTCCAGTTTCCCGGCGCCGAGAGCGTGAGCCAGTCGCGCAGCCCGTCCCACGCTCCGGAGAGCCCATAGGGCAGCAGGGCTCCGATGGTGAGGCCCGCCGCCGCCGCTCCGCCGACCGCCAACGCTCGCCAGCGCCGCCGGTACGCGAAGTAGCCGAGCAGGAGCCCCGGAAATGCCTTGAGGGCCGTCGCGATGCCGATCCAGCCGCCGCTGCGCCCCTCGCGTTCGCGGTCGAGCGCCACGACGGCCGCGATGATCAGCGCGAGCAGCACGCAGTTGATGTTCAAGTCCTCGAAATTGCGATGTAGCGGCACAACGACGGCGGCAACTGCCCAGCCCACCGCCCAGCGGTGCTGCGACGGGACTCGGCACACGCTCCAGACGAGGCAGGCGAGGCTCAGGGCGGCCCACATCGCCTTCGACAGTCCCAGATTGACGCGGGCGACCAGGGCGAATGGGGTGAGGGCGACCGCGCTGAAGGGTGGCCAGGGGAGGCCGATCCGCGTGCTCACTCCGGCGAAGAGCGGAGTGCCGTGCAGCAACCGTTCGCTCTGGCTCAACTCCGCCTCGAAATCACTTCCCCGCCGGACGCCGACTTCGATGGCGACGGCCGCGTAGACCGCGAACGCGACGATCCAGATGGCTCGCCTCATCGGCTGCAACTTGCCGTTCACGCACACAGCCCGCAATCTTCGCACACGCAGGCATGAACGCAGACCAATCTTCCCTCTCCCCTCGTCTCTGGTTCGCCCTCGGACTGGCCCTCGGTGTCGGCGCGGCGCTGCGGCTGGCCGAATTCGCAGCGCTGACGCCGCTCGACGTCGACGAGGCGATGCTGGGACTCGACATCGCCGCGCGTGGCTATGCCGGTCTGCTCCAGCCGCTGGATTTCGGTCAAACGGCGCCCGTCCTGTTTCTGTGGGGCGCGCACCTGGCGACTCGGCTCGTCGGCGTGGGCGAGCCGGCCCTGCGGGTATTGCCTTTCATCGCTGGTGTGGTCCTCCCCTGGGCGACCTGGAAACTGGCGACGCGCCTGCTCGAGCCCCGGGCGGCCGTGTTGGCGGCGGCGTTCACGGCGTGCGCGCCGATCCTGGTGCGTTACTCGAGTGTCGCGAAACCGTACGCCATCGACGCGCTCGTCACCGTCATGCTCGTCGTGCTCGCGCTCGACACAGCCAATCAGCCCGAGCGAGCGCGCATCTGGTGGCGGCTGCTCGGGGCGGGAGTGGTGGCGCTGCTCGCGTCCCAACCGGCGCTCTTCGTGCTGGCTGGCCTCACCGCAGCGCTGGCCCTGGACCCGCGGGTGCGGCGGGTCCCGGGATGGCTGTGGCGTCTTGGCACGGCCGGCGTCGCTTGGAGCGGGCTGTTTGCGACGCTCTACTTCACGCTGTATCGGAGGGTGGCGACGGACGGCTACATGCGGCAGTTCTGGGCCTGGAGTTTCCTGTCCCCTGGCTCCCCGTCCTTGGTCGACCGCCTACCGCTCATCGCGCGAGAGACGTTGTTCCCGTTTTTCATCGGGTCGCGGCCTCACACGCTCGTCGTGATCGTCGTCGCGCTCGCGTTGTGCGGCGTCGGGGCGGTAGGGCTGAGCAGACGACTAGGGCGCTGGGCCATGGTGCTCGTGGCCGGGCCGGTGGTCGCGGCGCTCGCGGCCTCGACGGTCCATGGGTATCCCATCGCCGCGCGCGTGATGCTCTACGCCGCTCCTCTGCTCATGCTGCTGCTGGCGGAAGGCGTGGTGAGCGGGATCGCCTGGCTGCGACGTCCGGGGGCGGCACGCGCGGCGTGTGTCGTCGTCCTCGCGTGGCTCGCGGTGGTGGCCGAGGCCGCGGCGACGCGACGGCGGCCGGCGCCCGATGTGCCGTCGCTCGTGCAGCTGTTGCGGTGCGCGCCACCTCCCGCGACACCGGTCTACGTCCTGGCCAACGCGCTCCCGATGTGGGCGTTCTACTCGACCGACTGGGCGGCGCCCGACACGAGCCGCCTCCAGTGGCTGGCGCGGCTCGCGGGCCCCGGCGGTCCGGCCTTTCACAACGCGCCCGCCCGCGGACGCCCGCGCGCCGACGAGACCGCTACGCTGGTCGGGCGCTGGGGCGCTCGCACGGAAATCATCGGCCTCGCGACCGGGATGCAGAAGCGCGACCTGGTCGGCCTCGCGCGATCGCGCCCCGACTCGGGCTGGGTGGAGGAAGAGGTGGCCCGCATCGCGGCGGGTGGGGATCACGAGGTCTGGTTGGTCCTCGCCTTCGCATTCTCGCGCGAGGCGGACGAGCTGTTGGCGGGCCTGGAGGCGGCTCGGTGGGAGAGAGTCTACGAGCGCCAGGCGCAGGATGCGTCGCTGTACCGCTATCGGTTGCGCTACTAGCTAGCCCGCCGCTCCCGCCGCCTTGGGCGCGGCGGCGGGGCGCGCGCTGATCGCGTACGTGGGGCAATGGCGGATGAACTCGCCGTCGATGGGCGACCATTCCTGTTGGGGTCGCGTGACGACGGCTTTGCCCTGCGCGTCGAGCACGAACATCCCCGGCGGTGCCTGCACCAGGCACGCCCCGCACCCGATGCAGCGCTCCCGCTCGACCCGAATGGTCACGGCACGGCGCGGGTACACCCCGGCGTCTCCCAGCGCGGGCCACTCGCCCGGGCGATCGAGCCCGGCCACGGTGGCGCGATATCCCTCCTCGACGATCTCCCGCAGGTGGTCGAAGTCGAACGCGGAGATGTGCTCGACGCGCGGGTGGATGTAATAGATGGGCGGCGTGGTCCACTCGCGCATGCGCAGCTCGAGTAGCGATTGCATCGCGATCTCGGTGGCGCGGGCGAACACCGCCGAGAACCCCTCTTCCTGCGTGTCCGCGCGAAACGCGTTCGACGCGGACACGTCGACCGCGAGGATCACGTCCGCCCCCAGGATGCGCGCGGTGCCGACGGGAAGGTTGTCCACGGTCGCGCCGTCCACGTAGAAACGGCCGCGGATCTCGCGCGGCGGCAGGAAGCCCGGGATGGCGCACGAGGCGAAGACGGCGTCTTTCACCGACACTTCCTCCAGTCCCTGGAGCCCCCAGAACACCTGCATCCCCGAGTTCACGTCCACGGTATTCACGACGAGCGGATGGTGGAGGTCTTCGAAGGTGAGGTCCCCGACGAGGCGGTGGATCAGGAGGTCGAGGGGCTCCCGGCGGAACAGGGCGGGGGAGCGCATTCGCTTGAACGCCATGTCCGCGTGGGCGACCACGAACACATCCTTGCGGCGCAGCTTGATCGCCACGTCGCGCAGCTCGGCGATGCTCCGCCCGGCGGACCAGGCGGCGCCCACCAGCGCGCCGACGCTCGAGCCGACGATCTGTGCCGGCACGAGGCCGCGCTCGGTGAGCGCCTGTAGCACGCCGATGTGGGCGACGCCCTTCATGCCGCCGCCGCCCAACACGAGGGTGAATCGCGTTTGGCTGTCCACGTGACCCGCCGCTTGCCCGGAAGGTGAGCCTTCGAGTAACGTAGTCGTGATCCCCAGCCCCGCGCTACTCATGCGTCATCGCGTCGTGCGCAGTCGTTGGACTCTGACCGGTCTCGCCCTCGTCGTCGCACTCGCGCTCGCGGCGCTCGCGGCGCCGCTGCTCGCGCCGGGTGATCCCTATCATGGACGCCTCGCCGCCGCGTTGCAGGCGCCGTCCCGCGCGTTCCCGCTCGGCACCGACGCGCAAGGGCGCGACATCCTGAGTCGGCTGCTGTTCGGCGCCCGCCTGTCGCTCGCCGTCGGGCTCGCCAGCCAGCTGATCGCCCTCGCGGTCGGCCTTACGCTCGGCCTGGCCGCGGGATTCTACGGCCGCGCCGTGGACGCCGTGGTGATGCGCGCCGCCGATGTGACCCTCGCGTTCCCCTCGCTGCTCTTGCTCATCGCCGTCGCCGCCGCCATGAAGCCCACGCTCCCGGTCGTGTGCGTGGTGATCGGGGTCGTGGGCTGGGCCGGCATGGCG
>Ga0307477_10003240_pt1 | contig 12181 bp, 7 predicted proteins | sample atmos_gasesECM2C_FD_203316 | JGI IMG/M metagenome (GOLD analysis project Ga0307477, IMG submission 203316) | Hardwood forest soil microbial communities from Morgan-Monroe State Forest, Indiana, United States - atmos_gasesECM2C_515 | ecosystem: Environmental > Terrestrial > Soil > Temperate...
TCGGCACGCTCGTTCCGAACGTGTCGAAGCTTCCAATGCAAGCTGATGGCATCCGCCAAATAGAGGCAACACCGTATCAATGTAAGCAGCGGAGAAGTAACATTCTTATCGCGACGGTTGAGTGGCTTCTCAGGACTTCCAATTCCCTTGTCTCCACGAAATGCATTGTGGCTCGCCATTTCGCGAAAGCGGGGGAAGACGACGACATCGTCCCAGAATCTCAAAATAGATACGCGAACGCCGGCAGATTTCAGCCACGACTGGAGGGCAAGAATCTGCGTGCTTTTACCAGCGCCATCGATTCCAGAGAAGCTGATGGTCATCCCGCTCGCGATCGCCCCTAGCGCGCTCCCGGAGGTTTGCTGGGAGTGCCTGCCGTGAGAGCGACAACCGCCCCAACTGCCACGCATGCTCCCACAATCGCACCGGTCCTTAGAACGATCGTGCGCACCCTATGCTGCTTTGCCGGAGCGATGGCAACCCCCGCGGGTTGCGACGCCGCTATACCGCTTGCATTGGGAGCCTCGGCAGCGGCTGTGCCCACAGGCTTTTGCGAAGATGTCGAGCTTGATTGTGCCGGCTGATTTTGCTGCGGCGGGGGCACGTTGGCTGCCGGCTGCGCCCCCGTCGGATTGTTCGGCGGCGATTGCTGCTGGGCTTGCGCCACGATTGTACCGGGGCTATCCGGAAGATTGTTGATATCCGTCTGGCCTGAACTTGTATTGGCGCGAGCCTCGCTTGGTTCTGTGCGCTGCTGGCCGGCCGTGGAACTTGCCTGCTGTGCCACAAGCGGTGTTGCGTCAGATATTGCGAGCGCAATCACCACAGTCCAGATCAGTTGGGGAACCCCTCGCTTGCCTTGGCAGATCATCGGCTCCTCCCGAAAATAGTGTCTAGCTTGCGGCCTCGAATTCTCCCGCCGCGGGATCGATCCAGATCTGGTCTTGAGGAGGAGGTCCATAAGCTGGCAGAGCGTGAAAACTGCGCACTGCTTCCTCGGATGAATTGAAAACCTCAAATAAGCGATCGGCTCGCATCATCTCGAGCACAATGGCAGACGCGGGCGCGACCGCTGCGAGCTTAAGATCCCCATCCCGCTTCATCGCTTCTTCCATGCAGCGCAGCAGCGTTTCGACTCCGGCGCTGTCCATTTCCTGAATCTCGGAGCAGTCGAGAACCAGTCGGGGGCGTTCCACTTCCAGGAGCGGCTTCATTTCCAAAAAAAATTTTTCTGCTTCGGATTGATTCAGGCTGGCTGGAGCCTGCATAACGATTACGGGACGACTGGGATACATGGTGATTACTCCTGGATAAAATTTGAAGTCACAATTATTTTCAGTGCTTCTTTCGTTCATCGTTCATTCCTCGATCTGCCGCACGACTAGGCAAGACTCATTACGCTGGACCTTCCACGCATATCATGACGATGCGGCACGTTGGAACGGATGAGGCTTGGGTCGGAGATTTCAATCATCACGTTGCGCTTCACGCTCATGAGCTTGTTTCCATTTACCACCGCGTGACGAACATCCAGCCAGATGCCGACATATGTGTTGGGCAGAATCGTGGTGTCCTCAATCGCCGTACCATAATCGATATACGAGAAACTTTCGATGTTGCTGAATCGGGTGACCAATGTATTCTCCCGAATTTCGCACCCCCTCCCCAGGTACGCCGGGGCGACAATCCGCGCCCCGCGCCCGATTCCCACGCCTTCTTCCGCCCACACCCCGGGACGAATTTGTTGTCCGGCCGGGCGGATCCGGCAACGAGCCAGGAATGCGTCGGTGACCAGTTGCCGCAAGTCCCCGAGATGATTCAACCGGCGGGTATACTCTTTTGCGAAATATTCCGCTGTATTCGCTGGCGCTATGTCCCCTACACCTCCAAGAGCCGCGACGCTGGCTTGCCACGCGGCCCCGCAGCTAACAACCCACACATCGAGCGGCCCCTCATGGTCGGATGCCCGACTCATGACCCGATGTCTTTGCCGATTGAAATCCAACAGGTCCATCAGATCGGCCTCGGTATAAGCATTTGGCCTGGCTATAAATGCGTATTGGATTCCGTTCTCCGCATACTCTTTCAATGTCATCGCGACCGCGGCCCACACCTCATTGGCGGTTTGTATGCTGATGTTCGGAAAAGAAGTCCGTAAGGTTGGAATCTGTGGGAAGGCGTCGGTGTGCACCAGCAGCGTGATAATTTCCACGTCTGCGTTTGCGAGTTGCGCGATTGTGTGTTCCAGGAGTGAAGTGCCGAATATTTCCACGAAGGGAAGCAGGCCGCCTGCAGTTGCACTGCCCAAAGGGAAGGAAGATGGGCGAGTGTCCTCGGAGACGTCGTGGTTGTTTTCCACTACTACGATAGCTCCTAATCCCACGACTTATTCTCGTCCCCTTCCCTGGAATGCGCGTTCTGGCTCCCTACAGCTGTGGCACAGCCTCGTAGCCGATCAAACCAGGATCGCTCCAGCGCTCGCTGACCGAAGGGATCTCGGTCTCTTCGGTCATGCGGACTTGCGGGCGTCGCTTCGCGATGCGCCGCTTCGGAAATAGCAGATCGCGCATCTTGAGTTTCGCTTTGTGAAGCTGCGATTTCGAATTCCCAATGGAGCAACGCAGAATGCCTGCGATCTCGTGGTGCTGGTAGCCTTCAATCTCGTGCAGGGTAAATACGGTCCGGCAGCCTTCCGGCAGCGACTCGATCGCCCGCAACAGCGCGATTCGGTCAATGGCTCCGGTCAAACGCGGATCCTTCTTTCCCAAATCGTGGGGAAGGTTCGGCGACTCCGGCGACACCGGTTCGCTCAGTGACAGTGCAGCCTTCGACTTCTGGCGGCGCAGCTTCATCAATACAGTGTTTACCGCAATCCGATACAGCCATGTCGAAAACGCGGCTTCGCCGCGAAACGTGCCGATCGTCCGGAATACCTGCAGGAATGCCTCCTGGGTCAGGTCTTCGGCTTCCGCAACGTCCTTTGTCATAAGCAGGCATACCGAGTAAACGCGTTTCTTGTGCAACTGAAATAGCTCGGCAAATGCCTGTTCGTCGCCACTCTGTGCCCGCTGAATCAAGCCTCGTTCCGGCTTGTCCCAGCGAGCGCTCTTTTCAACAGGGGTGATGTTCGGGGCCGTTGAGGGAATTGCACAAGTCGCCATTTCTCGTCTCCTTGCAAATCTCTTTTGGACTGGGCTCCGCAATCTCCGGAGCGATCTGAACAGTCCGAGATTAGAGAATTCGAGCGGACGGCTGTATCGGGCTGTGGCTGTAATTACTTGCGTGGCTCGCTGTAAAGCCATGTAGGGAGGGTTTTAGACTATCCGTGTTTTTTCTGCAGCGAATCGCAACTTTTCATGGCGGAGCGGGTTTCATCTTCCCTCGAACTGCATTCCCGCTCCGCGGGAGACTCGGTGCCCAACTTAGTACAAACGGAATACCACTTCCACGCTGACCTGTACGTTTACCGGCGTGCCAGACTTCTGCGCTGGCTCGAAGCGCCACTGTTTCACGGTTTCGAGTGCCTTTGCATCCAGGCCGTATCCGAGGCCCCGCACTACGCGAATATCGCGCGGATGCCCATCGGCTCCGACGATCAACCACAGAATGCAGGTTCCCTGAATCTTTGCGCGGCGTGCCTCGTCGGTATACTCGGGATCGGGTGTCGCAACTGGTTTCGGAGCAGAAATGCCGCCGCCCACTTTGTAGACTCCGCCTCCCATGCCTCCGCCGCTGCCTTCCCCGACTCCCGGTCCATGACCCGCACCTACGCCTCCACCGGAGCCCGACCCAATGCCCGCGCCAGATCCCGTTCCGTTCGATGGCGGAGCTGACGGCAATGGAGCGGCCGCCGGAATTCCAAGATTGGGCATGTGATTCTGAGCCACCTGCACCTGCGGAGGAACCACAACCGTCGGCTGCGCCGTCAACTTCGGCTTCTGATTGCGCACGACAATCTGCGGTGGCGTGATCTGCTGCATTGCCAGCTTGGGCAATTGTCCCTTGGGTGCCGGGAGAATATCTTTGTCGCCGCCGCCTCCTCCTCCGCTGACTTCTTTCTTTGCCGGCGCAATGGTGTAGGTTTCCGGCGGCGGCGCAATCAGCGTTACCACCTCACGCTGCTTTACCTGCTGAACGACCTTATGCCCGAACGCCGCGCTGCCCAGGATCACTGCCAGCAGAACCACGTGAAAAATGGCTGAACGCTTGAGCCCCGTCGATCGATAGTTGTTGTACTGGCCCCAGATTTCGAATGTCGGGAAAAGATTCTCCGCGCGAGCCTGTGAGCGCATCCGCAGGTTTCTCAAATGTTCGTATTCGACATATGGATTGGCGAGCACGGCTGCTGAACCGGACCTGCTGACTCTGGGCCCATACGAATTTTGCTGCTTTGACGACATAAATAAGGCGCTCCCTGAATTTCCTGCAGGTCTCTCCCGCGTTCTTAATAGATGCCATGCCAGGGAACGCGGTTGACCTCAGGGAAAAATGGTCACTCGCGATTGACCGTGAACTTTCTTCACCTTGCAGTGAAAAAGTGGTGAGGTTCCCACTATTGCGCACTAGTGGCTCGATACGTTTCGCCTAAGGTTTCGAGAGTATTGCGACCCCTGTAGCGCTGTTCTAGCCTACAAGCCTCGACACAACGCCCCAACAGCAGGTGCCGGTTGGCTGGGAACAATCGACACCTGCTCCCTCCAAAAAGAGCTCGCTGGCGTACGGTAATTCGGTTCTACGCATACGGATTGCAATGGATCGTGAAAAAGCATGAAGGACGCTAGCTTGGAGGTATCGGGTTCTTCCCGAATGGGAGGCGCATCATGCTTTATTGGGCACTGATATTTCTGCTAGTAGCACTCGTGGCGGGTGTGCTTGGCTTCACCGGCGTCGCGCTTGTTTCGGCGGGAATTTCGAAAATCCTGTTTTTTATCTTCCTCGTGCTGTTTGTGATTACCCTGGCTTCGCACTTGAGCCGGCGCGGCAGTGTTTGAAGGGTCAGTGTAGCTTTTATGCCAGGAGTCGGGCTGATGTGTGCGCATGCACGCTCGGCCCGTCCGGCCTCTTGGTTTCTTGTAACACAGTGTCTGTCTCTGGTAACGGAGGCCCTGCCGACGACGGAATCACCACCTGCACCGTCGTTCCAGGATTCGCGTTGAAAACCCGCAATTCTCCTCCGAACTCCTTTGCCCGCTGTTTGATTCCGCCGATCCCAACTCCAACGCTGTCCGGTTGAAGCTCTGCTATTCTGTCGTTGATTCCTACGCCGTTGTCTCGCACTGTAATCACTGTCCGACTGTCCGTTTGGGCCACATTGATCCACGCCTGGCTCGCCTGCGAATGCCGGAAAACGTTGGTCAAAGCTTCCTGCACGATGCGGAAGATGGCCGTCTCCAACTCCGGAGCCAGCCGGGGAAAATCCTGCGGCTGAACTTCAAGTGAGGTCTCGATCCCGCTCCGTTCGGTGAGTCCGTCCGCGTACCACGTCAGGGCAGACAGCAGGCCTACTTCGTCGAGAAGAGGTGGGTGCAGCAAGTGCGACATCGTGCGCACCTGCTGGATGGCTCGGTCTATGATCGTGCTGGCTTCGGCGCACGCTTTCTTCTCGATAATCGCCGTCGTCTGATGGAGCGCGTTATCCAGCACCATTTTGGCGACCGCAAGCTCCTGTCCCAAACCGTCGTGCAGATCGCGGGCTATGCGCCGGTGCTCCTGATCCTGTAACGTCATCAACCGCACGGAAAGACGCCGCAGTTCCGCCGTCCGGCTATCTACCATCTTCTCCAGTTCAGTGGCGCTGTCACGAATGGATTGCTCCAGCACCTTGCTGTCCTGGATGTCGGAACACGTTCCATACCACTTGACGATCTTTCCATCCTCGCTCTTGATCGGCACCGCGCGCGCGCGAAACCAGCGGTAGGTCTTGTCTTTCGCGCGAAGCCGGTACTCAACTTCGTAATTCTCACCGGACTCCACGCTGTGGGCCCAAACGTCCAGAACCCGGGCCTTGTCCTCGGGATGCAGGTACTCCTCCCAGGCTTCTCCTGTGGCGGAGCCCGAAGCCGTCCCCGTGTAGTCATAAAAACGCGGGCTGATGTAATCCCGGCTTCCATCCGCCTGCCTGCTGAAAATGATGTCGGGAGCGGTCCGGAAGATCGCGTCCAGCTCCTGATTTCTGTGCATCAACTGGATATTGACGGTCTGCAGCACCCGCGATCGGTCCGCCAGTTCCTTGGTTCGCTCTTCTACTCGCCGTTCCAGTTCGCGGTTCAATGTTTCCAGTTGGCGCGTCTTGCGGTGCAGTTCCGCGAAAACTTTGACCTTCGCCCGCAATAGTTCAGGAATCACCGGAATCGAAATGTAGTCCACCGCTCCATGCTCGTAGCCCTTGAGACGATCCAGGTCGCTCAGGTGCACGGCCGAGATGAAAATGATCGCTGTCCTCTGAAAGCGTGGATGCTGCCGGATCATGTTCGCGAGCTCGAACCCGTCCAATTCCGGCATGCTCACGTCCATCAGCACAACCGCAACGTCGACCTTGAGCAATTGTTCGAGCGCTTCTTTGGCGGACGAAGCCCGGATCAGGTTCTCGCCCAGTTCAGCCAGCATCACTTCATAACTGAGAAGTTTTGCGGGCTGGTCATCGACCATCAGAATGCTGATCTTTGGGTTTTCAACCATCGCTTTCTCCGTTTTGATCCTGTCGCGGTTGGCGTCTCCCATCGAGTGCCCTATCGATGCAGCCACATCCGCAACGCCGACAACAGCTGATCGGTATTGACCGGCTTTGCTAGATACTCTGACGCTCCGGCTTCCAGGCACTTCTCGCGGTCCCCTTTCATCGCCTTCGCTGTCAGCGCAATGATCGGAAGCCGCCGGAACTCGGAGTTTCGCCGGATATGTTGCATGGTTTCGTTTCCGTCCATCTCCGGCATCATGACGTCCATCAGTACAATCGCAATTTCGGGAGTGGACTCCAGGGTTGCGATCGCTTCGCGGCCGGTACTCGCGGTGAGAACGGTCATCCCACGCCGCTCCAGCACGCTGCTGAGCGCGAAGATATTGCGCACGTCATCGTCGACGACCAGCACTTTCTTCCCCACCAGCGCTTCGTCCGACCGGTGCAGTTGTTCGATCATCTTCTGCTTCTCTGCCGGAAGATCGGCGACCACGCGGTGCAGGAACAGCGCGGTCTCGTCCAGAAGGCGCTCAGGCGATTCCACTCCCTTTATTACCACGCTGCGAGCCAGGGTGTGCAGCCTGGCGTCCTCATCGGGGGACAATTCCTTACCAGTGAACACTACGATCGGCAAGTCACCGATCGACTCGGCATCGCGGAGGCGCTCGAGCACTTCGAAGCCCGACATGTCGGGCAAACGGAGATCCAGCACGACGCAGTCAAAAGACTCATCCGCAACCGCTGCGATCGCCTCTCTGCCCGTAGCAACCACGGTTACGTCGATATCGTCGTATCCGAGCAGAGCATTGATGCTGAGCTGTTCGGCGGGATTGTCTTCGACCACCAGCAATCGCTTTCGGCGCGGAGAAGCATACTCCTTGATTCGCGCCAGCGCCGCGTCCAGTCCCTCGGTGGTCGTGGGTTTGGTGACAAAGGCGAACGCTCCACGCGCCAGTCCGTGATGCCGGTCCTCATCCAACGTCAACATCTGAACTGGAATGTGCCGTGTCGCCGGATCTTGCTTCAGGTGATTGAGCACGGTCCAGCCCAACATGTCAGGGAGGAACACATCCAGCGAAACCGCCGTCGGGTGAAACTCCTTCGCCAGGGCGAGAGCCTCGGCGCCGCCTGTGGCGACCAGGACTTTAAATCCTTTGTCGCGCGAGAGGTCGCGCAGTACGCGGGCATAATGGGGATCGTCTTCCACGATCAGCAAGATTGCATCGTCCGGCCGCAACTCGTTGCGGTCGTCCGGAATCCGCTCCGGCGCCGGACGCTCAACTACGCTGACCGACGGCGACGTTGCTACCGGTTTTCTCTCAGTGCTTGCGGCTGTGCTCGAACTTGTCGATGGCCCGTTGTACACGTGGGGCAGGAACAGCGTGAAGGTGCTGCCTTGGCCGGGAGCGCTCCGCAACTGGATTTCACCGCCAAGCAGCGCTGCCAACTCGCGGCTGATCGCCAGGCCTAGTCCGGTCCCGCCGTACTTCCGGCTGGTGCTGGCGTCTGCCTGCTGGAAGGCCTCGAAGATGATTCGCTGCTTGTCGATCGGGATACCTACACCGGTGTCGGAGACTTCGAAGGCGATCACCGGCGTCGACTGGCCGAGAATCGAATGATCTACGCTCCAACCTCCGGTCGCCAGCGAGACCGATAGGCCAACGCTGCCTTGCTCCGTAAACTTGAAAGCGTTGGAAAGCAGATTCTTCAGAACCTGATGCAGACGCTTCGAATCCGTGACCAGGCTGCGCGGCAAATGTGGATCGACATTCACCTTGAAAGCCAGACGGCGGCTCTCGGCTTCGTGCCGGAATGGACGTTCGACCGTGTCCAGCAGGCCGGCGAAGAACACTTCTTCGGCCTCCACGGACACCGTGCCCGACTCGATCTTCGAAAGATCGAGAATGTCGGTGATCAGGTTGAGCAGATCAGTACCCGCACCGTGAATCGTGCGCGAGAATTCGACCTGCTTCGGAGTGAGATTGCCGTCCGGGTTGTCGCTGAGCTGCTGGCCCAGAACCAGAATGCTGTTCAGCGGCGTACGCAACTCGTGCGACATGTTGGCCAGGAATTCCGACTTGTACTTCGAAGTCAGCGCCAGCTCCTTGGCCTTTTCTTCGACAGCGCGTCGAGCCTGTTCGATTTCCTGGTTCTTGCGTTCGACTTCGACGTTTTGTTCGGCAAGCTGTTGCGCCTTCTGCGCCAGCTGTTCGTTGGTCTGCTGCAGTTCTTTCTGCTGCATCTGCAGCTCAGTTGCCAGCTGCTGCGACTGCTTCAACAACGCCTCCGTCTGCATCGTCGCCTCAATGCTGTTGAACACGATGCCGATGCTGGCGGTGAGCTGTTCCAGGAAAGCCAGATGCGATGCCGTAAAGGCTGTCAGCGAGGCCAGTTCGATCACGGCCTTGACACGATCTTCAAACAACACGGGCAGCACAATCACATTTCTCGGGACTGCTTCGAACAGTCCGGAACGTATGGAGACCGCATTCGGCGGCAGATCGCTGATCAGCATGCGATGCTTCTCCGCCGCGCACTGTCCCACCAGTCCTTCGCCGATCTGCAGGCGGCGGAGATTGCCGTCTTCGCCGTCACCGGCGAACGCCGAGAGCAGGACGAGTTCCTCCGAATCCTCGCTCTCCATCTGATAGATCAGCCCTTGTTGCGCGTTGATCAGCGGCGCCAATTCCGAGAGCAACAGCCGGCCCACCGTCGCCAGATCTCGTTGTCCCTGCAACATGCCGGTAAAGCGAGCCAGGTTCGTCTTGAGCCAGTCTTGCTCCGTATTTCGGTCGGTCGTGAGCCGCAGGTTGTCGATCATCGTATTGATGTTGTCCTTGAGCTGCGCCACTTCACCGCGGGCTTCCACCTGAATCGATCGGGTCAGGTCGCCCTTGGTAACAGCTGTTGCAACTTCCGCGATCGCTCGCACCTGGTTCGTAAGGTTGTCTGCCAGCAGGTTCACGTTGCCTGTGAGGTGCTTCCACGTTCCGGCAGCGCCCGGCACGTTGGCCTGCCCCCCCAACCGCCCTTCCACGCCGACTTCGCGGGCCACCGTTGTCACTTGGTCGGCAAACGTCGCCAGCGTGCCTGTCATGTTGTTGATGGTTTCAGCGAGCGCCGCGACTTCACCCTTCGCGTTCACCGTCAGCTTCTGCGTGAGTTCTCCGTTGGCGACGGCCGTCACGACTTTCACGATTCCTCGGACCTGCTCCGTGAGGTTTGCCGCCATGACGTTGACGTTGTCGGTAAGGTCTTTCCACGTGCCGGCCACGCCAGGTACCGCAGCCTGTCCGCCGAGTTTGCCTTCCGTACCGACTTCGCGGGCGACGCGCGTCACTTCGGCAGCGAATGCGTTAAGCTGGTCGACCATCGTGTTGATGGTGTTCTTGAGTTCGAGAATTTCGCCCTTCACGTCGACCGTGATCTTGCGCGACAAATCGCCGCGAGCCACGGCCGTGGTCACTTCGGCAATGTTTCGCACCTGTCCGGTCAGGTTGCCGGCCATCGCGTTCACCGAGTCGGTGAGATCCTTCCACGTTCCGGCAACCCCGGGCACGTTCGCCTGTCCGCCCAGCCGCCCCTCCGATCCAACTTCGCGGGCCACGCGCGTGACTTCCGCGGCGAACGATCGTAACTGCTCGACCATGGTGTTGAGCGTTTCCTTGAGCTGCAAGATTTCGCCGCGCACGTCCACCGTGATCTTGCGTGAAAGGTCACCGCTTGCAATGGCCGTTGCTACTTCCGCAATGTTTCTGACCTGGCCCGTGAGGTTGCTGGCCATGAAGTTCACGTTGTCGGTAAGGTCCTTCCACGTTCCGGCGACGCCGGGCACGTTTGCTTGACCGCCGAGTTTGCCTTCCGTGCCAACCTCGCGGGCCACGCGGGTCACTTCGCCGGCAAACGCGTTGAGCTGGTCCACCATCGTGTTGATAGTGTTCTTCAATTCGAGAATTTCGCCCTTCACGTCAACCGTGATTTTGCGCGACAGGTCGCCGCGCGCGACAGCCGTCGTTACTTCGGCGATGTTTCGTACCTGCGCGGTGAGGTTTCCGGCCATCGAGTTGACCGAATCGGTGAGATCCTTCCACGTTCCGGCCACGCCCGGTACCTGCGCTTGTCCGCCCAGCTTTCCTTCCGATCCCACTTCGCGGGCGACGCGCGTCACTTCGGCGGCGAACGCGTTAAGCTGATCCACCATCGTGTTGATGGTTTCTTTGAGCAGCAGAATTTCCCCGCTCACGTTTACCGTGATTTTCTTCGACAAGTCGCCGCTGGCAATGGCCGTCGAAACTTCAGCGATGTTTCGCACCTGACCGGTGAGGTTGCTGGCCATCGAGTTCACGGAGTCGGTCAAGTCTTTCCACGTGCCGCCGACTCCGGGAACAAGAGCCTGTCCGCCGAGCTTTCCGTCAGTACCCACTTCGCGAGCGACACGCGTGACTTCCGATGCGAACGAGCGCAGCTGATCCACCATCGTGTTGATGGTGTCCTTCAATTCGAGAATTTCGCCCTTCACGTCGACCGTGATTTTGCGGGACAAGTCTCCGCGAGCCACAGCCGTCGCCACTTCAGCGATGTTTCTGACCTGGCCGGTGAGGTTGCTGGCCATGAAGTTGACGTTATCGGTGAGATCCTTCCAGGTGCCACCAACGCCCGGAACCAGCGCCTGACCACCGAGTTTGCCTTCGGTACCCACTTCGCGGGCCACGCGCGTCACTTCGCCGGCGAATGCGTTGAGCTGGTCCACCATGGTGTTGATGGTGTCTTTCAATTCGAGAATTTCGCCCTTCACGTCGACCGTGATCTTGCGCGACAAGTCTCCGCGAGCCACGGCCGTCGTTACCTCGGCAATGTTTCGTACCTGAGCCGTGAGGTTTCCGGCCATCGAGTTGACCGAGTCAGTGAGATCCTTCCACGTGCCCGCCACGCCTGGCACGTTAGCCTGTCCGCCAAGTCTTCCCTCCGATCCCACTTCGCGAGCGACGCGCGTCACTTCGCCGGCGAACCGGTTGAGCTGATCGACCATCGTGTTCAGCGTTTCTTTCAGTTGTAGGATCTCGCCGCGTACGTCGACCGTGATCTTGCGCGACAAGTCGCCGCTCGCAATCGCGGTTGCGACTTCCGCGATGTTTCGCACCTGGCCCGTGAGGTTGCTGGCCATGAAGTTCACGTTGTCGGTGAGATCCTTCCAGGTGCCGCCGACGCCGGGCACGCGGGCCTGTCCGCCGAGCTTGCCTTCCGTTCCGACTTCACGGGCCACGCGCGTCACTTCGCTGGCAAATGCATTGAGCTGATCCACCATGGTGTTGATGGTGTCTTTCAATTCGAGAATTTCGCCCTTCACATCGACCGTAATCTTTCGCGACAAGTCGCCGCGGGCCACAGCGGTCGTGACTTCGGCAATGTTTCGCACCTGCGCCGTCAGGTTGCCGGCCATGGCATTTACCGAGTCGGTAAGGTCCTTCCAGGTTCCCGCAACGCCGGGCACGATGGCTTGGCCCC
>Ga0307477_10003241_pt1 | contig 12180 bp, 6 predicted proteins | sample atmos_gasesECM2C_FD_203316 | JGI IMG/M metagenome (GOLD analysis project Ga0307477, IMG submission 203316) | Hardwood forest soil microbial communities from Morgan-Monroe State Forest, Indiana, United States - atmos_gasesECM2C_515 | ecosystem: Environmental > Terrestrial > Soil > Temperate...
GTCGGAGATCAGAACTTTGACAATGGAATAGCCGTATTCCTTCATCGAAGCGTCAAGGTTGTCTCTCAAATCGCTAGCGATGTCCGCCTGGTTCAGGAATGTATCGTCCAGCTTCATTTTCGGAACGTGGCCGAGAACGACGTTGTAGACCATCGACTCGATCTGCTTCACCGGATCGGACAATTTGTAGAACGCGGCTTCCACTCCATCGGGTATCACTTTGTACTGGATCGAAACAGGTATTTGCACGAATACGTTGTCCTGCGTTTTCGTCTCCACCTGCACATCGAATTGCTGCACCTTCATGCTCAGCCGCCGAACCACGGTCTCGAGATAGGGTGTCTTCCAGTTCAGACCGGGCCCGGCAACGCGGGCGAATTTTCCGAGCCTCTGCACGATGGCCACCTGCGCCGTTTCAACTGTGAAGAACGATCCCAGCACTATGCTCAACGCAAGCAGAGCAATTAAGGCAAATAAGAATAAAAAAGCAGAGGCCACGTTCACCCTCCTGTTTGCTTCGATTCGAACGCAATTCCGCCGCACAGGTCAATTTGGAAACGCGGCATTCTACCTTATTAACGCCTACTCGATTAACGCTTACTCGCCACTTACCTGAATTTCGCGTACTCGGTTTTGGCTTGCTTCAGGATGGGAATGTCAGGGTCGGCGTCTTTCCACAACGCGAAGAAATCCTGATATGCCGCGCGCGCCTTGGCCTCATCGCCCGCAATTGCGTAGGCCCGCCCCAGCTGCAAATGCGCCAGTGGCCCCACGACGAAATTGAGTACAACACCGGGATGGTCCAGAACCTTTTGAAACTCGGCAGCAGCTTCATTGCCCTTGTGCAAAAGCAAGTAGGCCCGGCCGCGCCCGTACGCACTCAGGACTCTTCCGAAAAGAGCAAGGTCGTAGGGAACAACAGGCTGTAGAATTTCCACCGCTCTGCCAGGATTGTTGCGCCCCAACTCTGCGGCGGCGCGGATGGTCGGAAGGACGATCATGTTGCCAACAGTGTCGGACGGGCGTTCCTTGGCCATCTCGGCGATGAGCGATTCGGCGTGAGCCGATTCTCCCGCGCGGGCCAAGGCGTACGCCGCTTCGCTCTTCGTGCGAATGGAGGAATCGATGGAAAGTGCCGCGACGGCGTCCTTTCGGGCGCCAGCGGAATCCTCCAGTTCAGCCTCAATGCCGGCCAGCGACGCCAAAGCATAACCGGCGGATTCTTTCTTTCCCAAGCTTTCGGAGTCTGCGATAGCACGCTGGCTCAACGCCCGGGCCTTGGCGAGATGGCCGAAATACGCCTCCGATGGCGCCGCAAGAGCGAGCGCCACGGCGGCGACGTCAGGAGCGCTGTTGGACAAAATAGAAAGTTCATGGACCGCGGCGGGCTGATCGTTCTGCGCGAATGCGATCAGATAAAGCACGCGGTGGAAGTTCGGAACGTCCAGTTTCCGTGTTAGCGCATCGTTAAGTATGGCCTTAGCTTCGTCAAAGCGGCCAAGCCCCATATAAGTACCACTAACCACCATGTACGAGATACTTTCGTCAGGGGCGAGCCTATGCGCTTCAAGAGCCTCCGGGAGGGCCTTCTGCCACTGGCCTAGTTGAGTGTAAGCAACTGCCAGGTTGTTGTGTGGAATCGAGTCTTGAGGATAAGTCTGTGCCCACAGCAGGTAAACCTGAACGGCTTGCTCGCTATCGCCGGTGACATTCTCGTAATAGTGCGACTCAATATAAAACTTTTCGGGCTCGCTCGCGCGGTCACGCAAGTCGTAGGCCTTCTTCGTGTATTCCGAGCCCACCTTCTTTTCGCCGAGATTGCTTTCCACCTGCCCTAACACTGCATAGGCCATGGCGAAATTCGGATCGAGGGCAATTGCCTGTTTGAAGAAAGGCGCGGCCCCATCCTCGCCTTTGTTCGCGCGGGCTTGCATGCCGAGACTGAAAGCCTTCAGCGCCTCGAGAGAAGATGTGGTGGCCTCGGCGATAGGCGTGTTGTATTTCTGAATAGAAGCCAGCGATTCGCCGAGCTTTCCCCGGATCTCCTCGGCAACCTTGCCGAGCGCGCCAAGCACCTGATTCTTATCGGTGGCCTGGCTGGAAGCGGTAGCGAGCGTTTCGCCCGACGCACAATTGAGCGCACTGAGCACTAAGTTGTAGGTGCTACCGATTTGCGCAATCGAGCCGTCCAGCACAGCGGCGCTCTGCGTCCGCTGGCAAATTTGCCGCGCCAAGTCATTCGTCAGGCGCGCTGTAGGTGTCTGGCCCATGAATCGCAACTGCTGCCGGATCTGCTGTTCGGAGAGAATGTTCAGGAACGGCGACTGTGCAAGCTGAGCGGCAAGGCCCTGGCGAAGCGCATCGTCAAAGACAACGTCGCCCGTCGTGTTCGTGAAGTCGGCGAGCACAATCGAACCTCTTCCAGTGAGTTTCGGCGAGCGATGGGTAAAGAAGTAGCCGCCGACGGTTAGGGCTGCGAGTGCGACGATTGCTCCCGCCATTAGCGGCCAGCGTCCCTTGGAAGTGGAAGTTGCAACTGCGACGCCACTGGTTGGCTGTGACGGTGCCGCTACCGCCCCGCTCGTCCGGTCCGCGATAGGAGTGGCTGCGGCACTCATGCCGCTGGCGGGCGTCGCCACCGCGACGGACGCGCTCTGCGGCGCCTGTTGGAATGCGGCTTCTCGAACGGCGCCGGACCCGGAAGTAGGCATTACCGCCGCAGTTGAACGGCCGGAGTCTGTATCGCGTTTCAACCTCGCCAGGTCGGTACGCATCTCGGCCGCATGGTGGTAGCGCATGCGCCTGTCTTTCTCGAGCGCCTTCGCGATCAGCTCTTCCAGGCGCGGCGGAATGTCCGGGTTCAGTCGCACCGAAGGCACCGGCGCTTTTTCAAGGATGGCGTTGAAGATGACGGCGGTGGTATCGCCGCGGAAGGGCAGCGCGCCCGTCGCCATTTCGTACAGCACCGCTCCGAAGCTGAAAAGGTCGCTGCGTGCATCGAGCTCTTCGCCGCGAGCCTGCTCGGGCGACATGTAGGCCACTGTTCCCAACGTCATGCCGGGACTGGTGAGATTCTCCGGGTCTACCGTCGCGTCAGCGCCGCTAGTCATAAAGCCGCCCGGCCGGCCGGGGCCGCGAGCGGACTGTTTTGCCAGCCCGAAATCAAGAATCTTGGCGTGCCCGCGCTGCGTGACGAATATGTTCGCAGGTTTGATGTCGCGGTGGACGATGCCCTTTTCGTGTGCTGCGTCGAGCGCGTCAGCCACCTCGACGCCCAGCTCCAGCAGCAAATCCATCGGCAGTGGCTTGCCCCCGATACGATGTTTGAGCGTTTGCCCTTCGAGATGCTCCATCACGATGAAGAACCGACCGTCCTGTTGCCCGACCTCGTGAATCGTGCAGATGTTCGGATGATTCAACGCCGACGCTGCGCGTGCCTCCCGCTGAAATCGCTCCAGGGCATAGGGATCGCGCGCCAATTCTTCAGGCAAGAACTTCAAGGCGACGTGGCGGCCGAGGCTCGTGTCCTCAGCTTCGTAGACAATTCCCATTCCGCCGCCACCGAGTTTCTCGATGATTTTGTAGTGGGAAATGATCTGGCCGGGCAGAATCTGTGTGTCCGACATGCTGCGGGATAATAGGCGACGCCCCGAGCCAAGTCAACGCGGACGCACTCCTTTGTTCTATGGCTGCCTGCAATGTGAACGCGGCCGAAGTCGCAGATGGATTCGAATGACCAAGGCGCGGTTAGCCATCCAACGGTTCTCACCCTCGAAAGCAGTCGCCAAAATCTAAACCATCCCGATTCAATAAATTACCAGCTTGCAAGGCGCGAACTTCCGGAATACAGTTCCGGTCAGTAGCGCTGCCAGAATTCTGAATCACTAGCGCAGCGTTCATACTCCAATAACAATGACAAATCCGGATGCTTGCGAACCCGCTAGCAGGATTTTCTGAGGAGAAGAATCAATGATTAAGAGAATTGCGCCAATTCTTCTGGTGGCGTGCGTTGCGGCCGCTTTTGCTGGACGGCCCGCTCCGCCCAGCGGCTCCTGGAAGGTTGACAATGGTCATTCCAATGCTCGGTTCACAGTGGATGGCACAACGAATTTCGGCAAGACTCCGACTACATTCACAGTCGGTTTTACGAGAGCAATCGGAACCGTTCGCCTCGATAAAGACGATCCTACCAAGTCCGTGGTGGATTTTAAGCTGTACCCCGCCGGTTCGATGATGCCTCCTATCGACGAAGATGGAAAAGTGAAGAAGAGTTGGCTCGTCAACATGGCGAATCACACCCTCGTCTGCTTCCATTCGCAGAACGTTACCGCCGACGCTGACGGAACAATAAAAGCGGTCGGCTCTCTCACGGTGACTCGAGTTGATCGCAATGTGGAAATGACGCCGAACGAGGCCTATGCGGGCCCGGTTTACGGCCCCCCCGTGATTCACCGCACTTCGCGTGATGCCACTTTCGTTTTTCACGCGCCAAACGCTGGCCAAGGAAGCGACGCCTTTCTTCTCAAAGGGTCAACCAACGTGGTTCGCGAGAATTTCCCGCAGTTGGTGAGCTCCGTTGTGAACACTTATTGGCCACCGGTTGTGGAGGACAAGAAGTGTGAATCGTCATCGAGCACGGGCGCAGAGGATTACGTGGGCGCACAGTGCACGGGGAAACTTGTAGACGACGGGTCGTCTCTTCCGCAAGCTCCGACTGGTGTTAGCCAGGAAGACTATCCGGGAGCCCCGAACTTCAATGCCGTTGTCGGCCAACATCTCAACATTCATGTTCATTTGAAACTCGTACCGGCAGGTACTGCAGTCGCGCAGGAAGCTGGTCAATAGAGGAAACTCGAACGCGCCGGACGGAACCTCGCAATTGTCGGTTTGGGAATGATGGCTCTTCAAAAATAGACCACAGCCGGCTGCAGAGGTTCCGTTCGGTCTTCGATTGCAGGTAGCCTCTGATCATCACTTAATGGCCTGGCTGCTCGGTTGCAGCCACGAAACCACGAAGTCTGTGATCGAAGGGAAAAGCGTCGTTAGCAATCCCAATAGCGGCCCAATCCCAAAAGTAAACAGCTGCCGCCAAAATTCTCCGCCAAGTTCTCCGGGCTCCGAGCCAGTGATGTAACTCAGCGTTGCATCGCGATGCATCTGCGCGTAAATGAGAATCATCGTGCTTCCTACAATCGTGAACACGACCAAAAAAATCCCGCCCAGCACCGGAAGCGGATCAAACGGATAACTCGACACAGCAAGAGTTGCCGCTACAAAGAGCCACAGGCTGCCTAGCACGATGGTGCGTATCCGTCCAAGAATGTTCTGGATAAATCCTACATACGGCAGCACGAAAAACTCTTCGGCCGCATACACATGATCGGCAACGTGCACAGAAATCACCGGGCCGCCATATTCCTCAGACGCCGCAACAGGTTTCCGCGACCGGTCGAAAATCAGCGAATCCTCTTCAGTTCGCCACGATGGAATCAGTATCGCTGTCAGGGTAAACGCAGCGATCGCGTTGATTTGTTTCTGCACGTTCTCGAGAGCCTCCACGCTTGTAACCGCTGCACCGTTAAGGTTCACGTACCAATCGACCAGCTTCTTGAGTTCGGTCTTCTCGAAAGCGTCAATCATGTTGAGCAATGCCGTTTGATTTGCCGCTTCATCCGCCTCGGTCGGCTTCCATGCAGCAACCTGATTTCGCAGATGTCTTAAGGCTTCGATTTGCCGCGAGACGAGCGAATACCGCTCCGTTAGCACATTTCCGCTCATCGCCCACACCGAGCGCCAGGAAAGCCCCTGCAGCGCATGCAAAGTGCGGCGCACCGGCAAGCGATCGAGATGAAGGAGCAGCTCGCGAAGTCGCAACCATGTGATCCAGGATTGCGCGGTGTCGCCGACGACCATGGCAATGCACAACATCAGCCCAAAAAACACATACCGGCCGAAGAACAATTCTCCGAATGTCCGCAGCCAGGCGCCTTGTAAGACGACGGCGCAGATGATCACCACGATTGGGAAAATCAATCCAAGAAGCAGCAGGTACTGCTTCCCAATCGGCATTGCCGCGTCTTCCGTCGGTAATTGCGCCTGCTCCAAGCTGAACATCGGCATACGGTGACTCTGCTTTTCATTCCTCAATATCAATGCATCTTTACCGGGCAGTAGGGGACGGTCGTCGCCAAACAGAGAAAGTCCCCGCAAGCTGAACCAAAACCAGCAATACATTCCTCCAAACAGAAATAGCTGCGGCAATAGAGGCGACACTCCGCTCAGAAGGTGCACGCTGCGCCAGAACGCCGGAATACCGTTCGAACGCTGCAGCTGGTGAACAATCACCACATGAATTAATACAAACACGACGAAGCAAAGTGCGTAAACACCTCCTGAAATCCGACGGCAATCTCTCGCCTTCAGCTCTGTGAAGCGAAGATCCGTCATCGCCGGGAGCCGGTAATTCCCCGCGCATCCAAAATATGCCTGAAGCAGGACAATCACCAGGAACGTGGCGACCACCGCATTCCAGCTCCCCAGTTTCCAGTCGAGCAAGCCTGAACTGGCGGCTACGACCACCGCTCCGCCCGCCACCAGCAAGCTGCCAAATCCTATTAGCACGGGTTGTTGCCACCGTGGGACGGGCGCGAAATAAGCCAGGCGAAACGGCGCCGGTCTTGGAGAAACGGATCCGTTCAAGCACCAGAGTTCATGCAAGAGACTCCAAAAGAGGAAAACGACCAGCAGAATCCAAAATTCAATTGGCAGCAGCTCCATCGGATTTGCACCGGCGGAGGGTGCGCCTGGTTTTCCGGCGGGCTCGGAGAGCGGCTGCAAAATAGAAATCGCCTTGCTGCCTTCCAAGGTATTCGAGTTAAGCACCGCCACAGGCCAAAACTGCCGATGGCCGATTACTGTCAGCCAGGTCGCAGGGAGTTCGTTGTCACTGCTGCCTCCGCCAGACGCGAACGCAGGCGGAGCATAGTTGGCGATTCGCACCTTCGATCCTTGATCTGGAAAAAGTCCGCGAGCCGCAACGTACAAGCCCTCTGCTACGTCTAGCCCAAAAATCCGGTAGGCTTCTCCGCTTGCCTCCGGTTGCATCGAATTCCAATCCTGCTGGCGATTCAACAAGGGATAAGACGACAAAGCCATGACGCCGCGCAGCGATGAGCCCTCCGCTCCCCGCCGGAAGAGCAGATCGGCACCGTCAATCACGATTCGCGTGTTTGGAAACGCACGCCGCAGAAACTGACTCAGAAAAATTTGGTCGAGCGTGTTCGTGCTGCGTAAAACGACGAAATCGATCTTTTTCTCCCTCAACACGTCCGTTATAGCAATCAGCACGGACTCCTGGGCGAGTGGCGTAAGTTGCCCGCCATAGGTGCGCACTGTGTCGTGTTCGCTGCTGGTAGGCTCGCTCAAGTCGCCGCGCAAAGTCGTTGAATCATTGTTGGTGTTCGCCGCTTGTTTTCCGGCGCTAAAAATCGACTGTTTCTCATACGCGGAACGGAGCGATGCGATGTCGCGCGGATAATAAAGGTACGTCGGCCCGCCACTATAAGTACAGAGCCCCTGTTTGGAGTCGTGTGGCCCCTTTTGCGGCCGCCATCGCTTTTCATACTTGGTATCAGTCTCGGAAATCGGTTCCGTTCCAAACGCCGTTTCATCCTCGGAGAGAAACGCAACGCGGCCGGTCGAATACTTTTGCGAATCGATGTACTGGCAAAAACGGTCCACCAGCACGGAGTCTCCCTCCATGGCCGTTTCGAACGTGCCGAGCTGTTCCGATTCCAGTTTTCCCTTGAACCAGTAGTAGTAAGAATCCGAAGATACGCTTCCGCTTGAGACCCGAATTTTCTTCGTGTTGGCGAAGGGCCTTAGCCGGTAAAAGTGAAGCGAGCGATAGAGCGACGGTAGCGATCCCGAGAATGTAGGCCCGAGAATTCTCAAGTCTCGCTCGGCTGATAGAGCTCCCAATCGCTCCATCCATGCCAAAGCATTGTCGAACTGTCCCTGATTGATTCCGCCTGTCGGCAGTTCGGAAACCACGAATACGGCCAGGCCCGTTTTGTAAGGCGAATCGCCGGGTTGATTCAGGGAGTTCCTAAAAACGAGAACACCGGGCTGCGATTCCTGAAAACTCTGCAGGTCGTCCGCCGTCTGTTGGTCGGGCAGCCTCGTATATTCCTTGCCCTCACTCCACGGCAACCACGACGAATCGTACGAATACTGATTGTCTTGCGCCGCTTGCTGCATGATTTCGATCAGGCGATCAAACAGCAGTGGCAAGTGCGTAAGAACCGGATTCGGCACGATGGCAATAACAAAATCGAGGCCTTTCGCTTTCACCTCCGGCTCGTCCGGCGCCTTGGAATCGGGATAACAAAAAGTGGGAAGTTTCCATTGCTCCTGCGGACTTTCGGCCACAAAAGGCTGGAGCCGCTTCTGAATGCGCACGCACGGCGCGTAGGGCCCGGTTGGTTCCACACTCGGACGAGTTTTGGACGCCTTCGTCCCGCTCTCGGATTGTGTCGAGGCTCCCCCACCCGGCGAGCTCTTGGGCATGTTCGACACGCCGAAAATCGCCAGCACCACAGCCAAGGCCGTGACGATGCCGGCGGTCTGCTTCATCAGGGTGCCTCCACGCATGACCCCGCGGACGAGCTGCCTCGAGCGCGTTTTGCGCGATTCAAGAACCAGTGGGTGGTCTAATAGATGGTGATAACCGAAGGGATAACGTTTCAAGGATAAAAGGCAAGTTCGTCATCTTGACCCTTCTCGGGCTCGTGTGCTTTCATGCTACCGCACTCAACTGCGACAACAGGAGAATCACGATGATCGAGCGATCAATCCCGTCCAAGTCTCACACCGCCTCAACACGCCGCCAGATGATCGCCGGAATCGGAGCCGCCGCCTTGACCGGGCTCGTCGGCAGCCGGAACCTTTGGGCTCTGCCTCAACAGCAGCAGGACACCAAAGAAGCGCGGAGCACCCCTGCAAACCAGGCTCGCACCTCGCTCCACCAGGAAATCGAATTGAAGGCCGGCCCGCAGCGGATTTACGAGATTCTTCTCGATTCGAAGCAATTCGCCGCTTTTACCGGCATGCCGGCAACTATCGACTCCGCAGCGGGCGGTGCTTTTTCCATGTTTGGCGGGATGATCGTCGGAAGAAATGTCGAACTCATCGCCAATCAACGCATCGTCCAGGCTTGGCGTCCCACGCATTGGGACCCTGGAGTCTATTCAGTTGTTAAATTTGAATTGAAGCCGCAGGGGAATGGCACGCTGCTCGTCCTCGACCATACCGGATTTCCGGAAGGCGAATATGATTCTCTTTTCAAGGGCTGGGGATTGCGGTATTGGGACCCGCTGAAAAAGTATCTAGGCTAAGCCCGGTCAGAGCAGAACGCGGAGAAGGCGGAAAAAACAAAGCTACCAGCTGCTGTACGGCGTGTTTTCGAAAGGCGAAACCGCGTCCGATGCGGAATGGACCGAACAAATTCCGATCCCGGATTGGTCAGGGTCAAGCAGTGTGTCGCAATTCACCGTCACCCAGTCTTTCGCGCTCGTAATCGGGTCAGGGGGAATAGCGCCCAAATATTGCCCGGAAACCAGATCATCCAGCGATTGCGGCGCGGCTTCTTTGTCTCTGGTGTAGTCCTGGATTGCGTTGTTCATCACTCTCAAGTCGGATTTCAGCACGGCCTCGCGCGAGCGAAGCACAGCGTTTCGATAGTGCACGCTTGCAATCGTCGCGAGCACCAAGATGATCGCCATCACGATCATCAACTCGATCAGCGTAAACCCGCGCTGAACCGTAGCCCGCCATCCGCTAGCTGATTGAGTTTTCATCTGTCGAGAGTTCATTCCATCCTGCGCAAAAACACCGATTCTCTTACCAGTCCGAGTACTTCGTTCCGTCCAGCGCCGTCCCCGTGGATTTCGAGTAGACATCGAACACATCCTGCCCGCCCCAGGAAGTCGTATCCGTATCATCCTGCACCGAACGCATGCCCCAATCCGAGGTGCCGGTGATCGGGTCCTTCGGGATTTGACGCAGGAAACGAACATGCTCGCTCTTCGCGCCAGTCAACTGAACGCCCTTCACCAAAGTATCGAGATCCGGCGGATAGCCCTCGGTCCCAGCCTTCACCTGAATCAGGTTTTTGTCGGCGGCATCTTTATAGCGATCAATCGCTGTCCGCATTTCACGGAGATCGTAACGAAGGTCCGCTTCTTTTCTGCGCTTGATCGCCACGCGCGCAAGCGGCACCGCGATCGCCGCAAGAACGAAAAGAATCGAACACGCCAGGATCAACTCGATCAGCGTGAAGCCGGCGGCAAGCGCCCGAATCTTCCCGGAATCGTGATGGCGGCGCGACGGTTGCGATGTAAAGGCGCGAGAACCTAGTAAGCGAGAGGCCAGACTGCGATTTGCTCCGCTCATCGCGCCTCACTGCACCTGAATGGCGGCTTCTCCGGATACCATCGGAATATTTCGATGTTGAGAATCATGCGCGTTGACCTGAAGAATCTGCAGCACCGTGTTTCCTGGCGCCACTGCCCGTACAACGATTCCAAGCAGCGTTCCGGTTCCATTCACTCCGGGGGTGTTCGGCTGGCGGGTCGCAGAAATAATCACTTCGCCGCGCTGTTCGTCAATTCGCTGGACGATGGCAATTTCCTGCGTGCCGCCGGACAAGAACCCGCCGTTGCGTACTTCTTCCACTTGCACCACGGCCGGGTTGTAATGAATGAGCAAGGGGATCGAATAGAGATCGGTTACGTTAGAGACGCTCAGCCCCAGCGTAGTCTTGTCGCCCGGCTTCATTGCCACACTGGGCGGATCAAAACGGAGTTGAGCCGCTGGAGCCGCTCCGCCCTGGAGGTTCGTTGCTGCCACGCCGGGCGCAGCTGCGGAAGGCGCCGGATTCGCGGCTGAAGGAACAGCCTTCGTGCTCGAATCAACATCGGCGTCGCCCCGGTACACCCGTACATTCGAATCCGTTCCCGCCGCCATCGTTCGTAGATTCGCAGCGCTGATCGAGGGCAACCGTATAATATGCGGCGTCAGCACGATCAGCACTTCCTGGTCCACAACATTGGTGCTGTTATCGGAAAACAGATATTTTGCCAGCGGCACGGCCACCAGGCCGGGGATTCCGTTCTGACTCTTCGTCTCGCTGTGCTGAATCAGACCGCCCAGAACGCTTACCTCACCCTCTTTCAGCCGAACATCGTGCTCGATTTTGTTCTGCGAAATAACGGGCTGTTGGATGCCACCGATATTGGTGAATGAAGCGATCGAGGAGATGTCCACTGTCAGCTTCATGCTCACTTCGTTGTCCGGATGCACTCTCGGTGTCACGTCAACGTTCACGCCCACATCCAGATACTGGAACTGCGTGTTCACCAGCGGGTTTACAACGCCCGCACCGCCGCCCACGCCCACTCCTACGCCCGCTTGGAAACTGCCGGTCGCCACGGGAACCCGCTGGCCGATTTTCAGTGATGCCTTCTGGCCGTCCGTAATCCGAATCTCAGGGTCCTGGATGATCTTTGTCTTGCTGTCCGTTGCGATTGCGTTCGCGGTGGCACCTGGAAGCGTGATGCTGTAATCAGCCGTCGAAAGATGCTGCAAATTGTTCAACGTGATCTGCGGAATCGTCGTGCCGGTGCTCGTCGTCGACGTAGTCGAGGTGGTCGAAGTAGTTGACGTTGTGCTGGTCGTACTCGTCGTGCTGTTCGGCTGGACGGACGCTCGCGGGGTGAATGCGAGCGAAACACTCTGACCCGGCAGTATGCCCAGGTCCCTCAACCGCGAGATGTTTGCCGACATCACCTGCACGTGGATCAGCACTTCCGGCTTCGATTTATCGATATCGCGAATAATCTTGCCTGCCAGCACCAGTTTGTCCGGCGTGTCGCGAATCACGATGGCGTTTTGCGAGTTCACCTGCTGGATGCGCCGCAGATCAAGCAACTGCCGAAGTCCGGTAACAATTTCCGTTAGATCCTGCGGCGTCAAAGTGTTGGAAACGTAGAACGTTTTCACCACTTCATCTTCCACATCTTTTCGCTTCTGAGGGTTATCGGGCGCCACGAAGATCACGCTGGGCGTGATCGGTTTCCAGAAAGACTTGCTCTCCATCGCTACCGCATCGAGCGCCTGCTC
>Ga0307477_10003242_pt1 | contig 12180 bp, 12 predicted proteins | sample atmos_gasesECM2C_FD_203316 | JGI IMG/M metagenome (GOLD analysis project Ga0307477, IMG submission 203316) | Hardwood forest soil microbial communities from Morgan-Monroe State Forest, Indiana, United States - atmos_gasesECM2C_515 | ecosystem: Environmental > Terrestrial > Soil > Temperate...
GCGCGCTGATGGCCGGTCTGCTCGCGATCGCCGCCGTGACCTCCTTGGTGAGGGCGAGCAGCGACGGCTTCTGGGCGCGCACCCAGCCGGCGCCTTGAAATGCGCTGTCGATCTCGGTCGCCGTGCCGAGCAGCAGCACGTTCAGCTGATCGCCCATGACCGTGCCCGCGCGATTTTCGGTGCGCGGCGCGAACGCGGGCAGCGCGGGCAGCTCGACCAGCTCGCGGCGCCGGGCGACGGGGTCGCAGAAGGCGTCCTCCGGCACGCGCAACGGCTCCGTCAGCCGGATGCCGCCGATTTCGCCCGCGATGATCCGCACCGGCGGCCCCCGATGGACCAGCCCATAGCCGCCGAGCAGGGCGACCGGGATGGCGGCGAGATCGGCTACCGCCGCCACGCCCGCCGGCACCAGTTTCTTGCCGACACCCACCACCGACGTCTTGCCGCTCGACACGAGCCCGGAGTCGCTGAGCGCGCCGGGTTTGGTGTATTCGAGGGTGTCGAGGACGCCGCTCATGGCCAGCCAATGCCCGGGGCGCACCTCCAGCGAGTCGAAGGCGAGCCCGAGCTTGCCGTGGCGGCCGAAGCGGCCGCCCCCCTTCGACACGACCACCCGCCCCTTGGCGCGCAGGTAGGGAGGCACGACGACGCACGAGTCTCGGGCCAATGCGCCCATCGTTTGCACCAGCACGGGCGTCCCGACGGTGTCCCGCCCACTGGTGATGCGCTCGAGAAAGCGGATGGGGATGTGCGTGCCGGCGGGCATGAGCACGTCGCCGCTCGCGAGCGCCAGCAACAGCGAGACGGCGGCCCTCACACGACCTTCCGGATCCGCTCGACGCTCCGGAGCAAGGCATCCGGTGTGAGCGACGGCGAGAAAGCGTCGAACGTGACGGCGCGGGCACGCGGGCAGAGGCGCACGGCGTGCGCCAGGAAGTCGAGCATGGCGTCCGACGGCTCCGCCGGCGCGATCCAGGGCCCGCGCAAGTCGCGGTCCTCGGCGACCCCCGCGACGTGCAGCTCCACGACGTGCTCGAGCGGGAATTCGGCGAGCCACGCCTCCGGCTTACGGTCGTGATAGTGGGCCTCGAGCCACACGTGCGGCAGGTCGAGCAGGAAGCCCGCCTCGGTCGCCTCGAAGAAGCGCCGCAGCCAAAGCGGCTCCGGCAGCTGGCTCGCCGCCACGTCGAAGAAACCGGGGATGTTCTCCATCACGAGCGGCTGGTCCAATCGAGCCCTGAGCGCCGCCGCGTTGCGCACGAAGCGGTCGAGAAACTCCTCGGTGTAGAGCGGCGGGAATACGTAGTTGAGATTGTACACTCCGTCCGCGGTGTGGAGGCACTGGAAGTGCTCGGCCACCCAGGGCGAGCGGTACAGCTCGGCCAGCGCCCGCGCCCGCGCGATCGAGCGCTCGTCCAGCGGCTCCGACAACTGGCCCAGGTAGTCGTGGAGCAGCAGCGTGTAGCGCTCGCGGATCGCCGGCCACCACGGGTCGTTGGCCGAGGGGGGATCGGCCATGGCGAGGTGATCGATACCGGTCGCCCCAGCGAGCTCGCGCCCGAGGTGGGGATTGTAGAAAGCGCCGACCATCAATTCCGCACTCCGCACTAGTCTATTAACCCCTGCTCGGCGAGTTGGTCACAGAATACCTTCACCTGCGCCGCGACCATCGGGGGCGAATGATCGTCCGTCCAGAGGGCGGCGATCGTTTCGGCGCTGGTCTTGCCGTCGAGCCGGTCGACAATGAAGCGCTCGCGCTCGCCCCAGGCGGCCGCCTGGCGCTTCAGATCATCGGTGGCACGGGCGGGCGGAAACGCGCTTGCGACGATGTCGTCGATCACCGACAGCGTGCCGGGCGCCAGGTCTCGAGTCCCCGCGAGGTTCTGGTCGACCTGCTCGCTCGTCCGCGCCCCCGCCAGGACGATACTCACGCCGGGACGCGCGAGCACCCACGCGAGCGCGAGGCCCGGCAGCGGCATGTCGAGCTGCCGGGCGATCGGGGCGAGCCGCGCGACCACGGTCCGCCGGCGCTCGAACTCCCGGCCCTTGAACCAATAGATGTTGCGTCGATGGTCCGTCGCGGGGAACTCCGGGGGGGCGGAGGCGCCGTACTTCCCGCCCAGCAGTCCCGCGGCAAGGGGCCGGTACGCCAGAAACGCGATGTGACGCTCCCGGCACAACGGCAGTTCCCGTTGCTCGACGTCGCGATCGAAGACGTTGTACGCCCCCTGGTACGCGACGACGGGGGCGATCTCGAGCGCCCGCGCGAGCTGGCGGTGCGTGGCGTTGCAGAGCCCGATCGCCAGTGCCTTCCCTCGCTCCTGCAGGGTGTGCAGCTGCTCGAGCTGCCGCTCCCACCCCTCCAGCGCTTCGTGCAGCTGCAGCAGGTCCACATAATCCGTCGCGAGCCGCCGCAGGGACGCCTCGAGCGAGCGGCGGGGATCGTCGCGCGGGCCGACTTTGGTCGCGATCGCGACGCGGTCGCGTTCGGACCGAATCGCCCGGCCCAACAGGCTCTCTGAGGCGCCGTCGCCGTAGGCGGGGGCGGTGTCGAAGAAGGTGAGGCCGACCTCGAGGGCGCGGCGCACGGCGGCGAGGCGATCGGATTCGGCCGAGGCGACGCCCCACCCGGTGCCCCCGACCGCCCAGGCCCCGAACCCCAGACGTGGCCCGGAGGTCAGGAAACGCAGCGGGGGCCCGACGTCAGGCCGGGCCCCCGCGTGCATCAGAGCCGCTCCCTTAGGAGTGGCAGGTGGGCACCAGCTCGGCCGTCTCGACGATCTCGGGACGATGACAGCTGGGCACGAGTTCCTGCGTTTCGACGATCTGCATCGCTTCCTCCTTAGTATGGCCTGCAATACGGCAAGTCGATGAATCCTACGGGTTGCCGTCACACCCGTCAACCGGTAACTCTCAACGCCTGATGATCTCGATTCAGACGCTGCTGACGGAGAACGCTCTCGCGGACGAATTCGTTTCCGCCTTTCAGGCGCGGCGGCTGCCGGAGAAGTTCTTCTATTGGTTCCCCTTGTCGGTGCGCGCCTGGCTGGCCCTATGCTCGGACGGGGCGTACCGCAACTTCGTGCGCTCACGCTCCTTGATCGCGCGCTCCGGCGCGGAGCTGGCGCGCCGGTTTCCGGTCGCCCCGCTCGACGTGGTGAGCCTGGGCGCGGGCCAGGGAGATAAGGACCTGTTGCTGCTCGAGGCGCTGCGGCAGCGCGGCGCGCGCGTGTCGTACGTGCCCGTGGATACGAGCCAGGCGCTCTTGGAAATGGCGTGCGCCGGGGCGCTCGCCGCGGGATTCCCGGCCCAGGGGATCAAAGCGGACTTCACGAACCCGACTCACTTGACGGCACTTGCCGCGGAGCCCGAGGCGCCGCCCCGCCTCATCTTGCTCATCGGCAACACGCTCGGCGCGTTCGATCCCATCGCCGAAGCACGCGAGCTGGCGCGGCTGCTGCGGGCGGGGGACGCGCTGCTCGTGGACGGGGAGTTGTACGCGGGCGACGCGACGGTCGCCGGCTATGACAATCCGCTGAACCGGCGGTTCGCGTGGGCGCCGCTCAACGCCGTCGGCATCCGGGACGGCGACGGCGAGCTGGTATTCGAAGCGGCCGACGACGCGCGTCTTCCCGGGCTGCATCTGATCCCCAAGCATTTCCGCGCGGGTCGGGACGTGGAGGCCCTGCTCGGCGGCGAGGCCCTGCGCCTGGCGCGGGGAGAGCGGCTCGCCATGAACCATTCGTACAAGTACGCCGCGGATACGTTCCTGCGGATCCTCTCCGATGCCGGGCTCGGCGTGCGCTGGCAGGCGACGAGCGACGACCAGCGGTTCCTCATGGCGCTCGCCTCCCCCGCGTGACGCTGCCTCTCGAGGTCCAGGGACTCGGCTTTCAACTGCCGGGAAGAGGGACGGGGGACGAGGGAAGCGCGCGGTTCTTGGCGCAGGACGTGTCGTTCACCGTCGGCGCCGGGGAGACGCTGGTGCTGCTGGGGCGCAGCGGCTCCGGCAAGACCACGACGCTGAAGCTGATCAATCGGTTGCTCGAGCCGACCGCCGGCGAAGTACGGATCGCCGGCGAGCGCGCCCGCGATGTGCCTCCGACCCGCTTGCGACGCCGCATTGGCTACGTCATCCAGGAGGTGGGGTTGTTCCCCCACTTCACGGTGGCCCGGAATGTGGGGCTCGTGCCACGGCTCGAAGGGTGGGAGCCGGCGCGGGTCGAGCTGCGCGTACGCGAGCTGCTGGCGATGGTGGGCCTGGACCCCGATAGCCACGCTCCCCGCCATCCGCACCAGCTCTCCGGCGGCCAACGCCAGCGGGTAGGTGTGGCGCGCGCGCTCGCGGCGGACCCGCCCCTGCTGCTGTTGGACGAGCCGTTCGGCGCCCTCGACCCGATCACGCGGGTGGAGCTGCAGCGCGAGTTTCAGGCTCTGCAGCGGCGCCTGGGCCAGGCGATGGTGTTCGTCACGCACGACGTGCGTGAGGGACTATTGCTCGCGACGCGCATCGGGCTCATGCAACACGGCAGAATCGCGTTTCTCGGGACACCGCAGGAGTTCCGCGAGAGCGAACATCCGGAAGTCCAGGCATTCATGAGCGCGGCTGACCCCGGGCCGCCGGCCCGGGGTTAGCCGACGCCGATGGACCTCGTGCGCTTCTACGCCCGCAACTCCCAAGAAGTGGTGGGACTCTTGGGCCAGCATACGTATCTGGTCGCGATCTCGACCGTGATCGCGGTTCTGGTCGGCGTACCGCTGGGGATCATGCTCACGCGGCGGCCCGCGTGGCGCGGCCCGGTGCTGGGACTCGCCAACGTGTTCCAGACCATTCCCAGCCTGGCCCTGTTCGGGTTTCTCATCCCGCTGCCGTTCATCGGCGGCATCGGGGCGACGACGGCGATCGTCGCGCTCGTCGTGTACGCGCTGCTCCCGATCGTCCGCAACACCTACGTGGGCATTGCCAGCGTGGACCCGGCGGTGCGGGAGGCAGGGCGGGGAATGGGGATGACCGACTGGCAGCTCCTCACCCAGGTCGAGCTGCCATTGGGCCTGGGGGTCATTTTGGCGGGCGTACGGGTCGCCACTGTGGTGAGCGTAGGGACCGCGACGATCGCGGCCGCCATCGGCGCCGGCGGACTCGGCGTGTACATCTTCCGCGGCGTGGCGGTGGTGGACGACACGCTGATCCTGGCCGGTGCGCTGCCGGCGGCCCTCATGGCGCTCGCGGCCGACGCGCTGTTCGGCCTCGCGGAGCGACGGTTCGCGTGGGGAGGGGGGAAATGACGATCGGTGCAGGGCGGTTGAGGGCGGTGGAGGGCGGTGTGTGGGCCCTCGTGACGGTCGCGTCACTGGCGGCGGCGTGCCGGTCTCAAGACCGGATCGTGGTCGGCTCGAAGAACTTCTCCGAGTCCGACCTCTTGGGCGAGATCGTGGCGCAGCAGATCGAGCGCCGGACCGGGCTCCCGGTGGCGCGCCGCTTCCATCTCGGCGGCACGTTCGTCTGCCACCAGGCCATTACGGCGGGCCAGATCGATCTCTACGTGGAGTACACCGGGACCGCCTATACCGCCGTCTTGAAGCACGCGCCGGGGGCCGATCGCGACAGCGTCTCGCGTGTGGTGGCGAGCGATTACGCGCAGCGCTTCGGGCTGGTGTGGGGCAAACCGTTCGGTTTCAACAATACGTTCGCGATCACGGTGCGGCGGCGCGACGCCACGCGCTACGGCCTGACAAGAATTTCCGACCTGGCGCGCCTGGCACCCCGCTGGAAGGCGGGATTCGGCTACGAGTTCCTCGAGCGGGCCGACGGCTTCCGGGGGCTCGCGAGCGCCTACGGCCTGCGGTTCGCCGCTCCGCCGCTCGCGATGGACCTGGGGCTCACGTATCGCGCGCTCGCGGAGGGAAAGGTCGACGTGATCGCCGGCAATTCGACCGACGGCCAGATTCAGGCGCTCGACCTCGTGGTGCTCGAGGACGACCGCCATTATTTCCCGCCCTACGAGGCCGCACCGGTGATTCGCCGGGCGACGCTCGAGCGGCACTCGGGTATCGGCGCCGCGCTCGACCAGCTCGCGGGCCGGATTTCGGATGCCGAGATGCGACGGCTCAACGCGCTCGCGGACGTCGAGCACAGGGACATCGCGACCGTCGCGCGTGACTGGCTGCACGTCAACCTGCCGTGAAGGCGCGGCTCCAGCTGGTGCTCGCGGCGCTGTGCTTTTCGACCGCGGGCGCCGCCATCAAATGGTGTGCGTTCGGCGCCGCGCAGATCGCCGCGGTGCGCGGGCTGGTGGCGATGCTGGCGATCCTGGTGCTGATCCCCGCGTCTCGCCGGCCATGGACCTGGCACGTCGGGCTCGTCGGCGTTGGCTACGCCGCGGCGGGTCTGCTGTTCGTGTTCGCCAACAAGCTGACGACGGCCGCCAATACGGTATTCCTCCAGGCGACGAACCCGCTGTTCGTGGTCGCACTGGCCCCCTGGCTCCTGAAGGAGCGCGTGCGGGCGGCGGACCTGGCGTTCATGGGCGTGCTGGCCGTGGGCCTGACCCTGCTGTTCGTGGGTGGACAGCGGCACTACGCCACGGCGCCCGATCCCGTCGTGGGCAACGTGCTCGCCGCCGGGAGCGCCGTGGCGTGGGCGTTCACGGTCACGGGCTACCGCTGGCTCGCGGGTCAAGCGGCCGCCGGCCACGGCCCGATCGCCGCCGCCGCCGCGTGCGGCAACCTGATCGTTTTTCTGGTCTGCCTGCCCGCAGCAGTCCCGTTCGCGGCGGGCCGTGCCACCGACTGGTTGATCGTGATCTACCTCGGCGTGGTTCAACTCGGCCTCGCCTACGTGTTCCTGTCGCGCGCGATCACCCGTGTGCCCGCGCTCGAGGCGTCGCTGTTTCTGTTGGTCGAGCCGGTGCTGAGTCCCGTGTGGGCGTGGCTCGCGCACGGTGAGACGCCGGGCCCGCTGGCGGCGATCGGGGGCGTGGTGATCCTGTCCGCGACGGCGCTCCGGTCAGGCAGACGGCTAGACGTCGAGACGGCTAGCGGTGTGTAGGAACCAGGGGTGAGGTAAGGTCACCTGAACCCTCGCTCCTCACACCCGCTAGCCGTCTAGCCGTCTACCCGTCTACCCGTCTAGTTCTTGGTACTGTCCTTCTCCTGCTTGTCCTGGCGTACGTCCTTGCGATCCTGCCGCAGGTCCCGACGATCCCTGCGTGCGTCGCGCACGTCCTGGCGCCGATCCCGGCGATCCTGCCGCAGGTCGCGCGCGTCGCGCCGCGCGTCCGTGGAATCCCCGTGCTTCAGGTCCTGCCGCACGTCCCGGCGATCCTGCCGGATGTCCTTGGTGTCGTGGCGGATGTCCTTGCGGTCGCCGCGCAGCTCGCGGCGGTCGCGGCGGACTTCCTTGCGATCCTTGTTCACCGCGCCCGAGTCTTGGGCTGAAAGCCCGCGGGGGGCGCTCGCGGCGAGCGCCAGCACGGCGAAGACGGCGAGGAGACGTCGCATACAGGTGGTCCCGGTTAAGGTCGGAGATGAGACCCGGGAATCGGGGGAAGCGTTAACAACGTGACGCCGATCACACGGGTACCCGCTATCGCTGCTTGAACTTGGGCAGCTGGCCCCGGTGGCGTTTCAAGAATTCCTCGTAGATGTGGCTATCGGTGTAATCTCGAATCTCGCCGATGCGATCTCCCCGGAACCGGAGGATGCAGCACGTCCGCTGGTCCATCACGTCCGTCGCATCGGATTTCAACCACGAGCGCTCGCGCACCTCGACGATCACCCGCTCGTCCGCCTCGTACCAATCGCGCCAGACGTCCTCGTATCCCCAGTCGGCGGCGCCCAGTCCGGGCTCGCGGTTCCAGAGGGCATCGAGCACCGCCTCGCGGCCGCGCCATTCGCCGCCGATCCGCTGCGCGCCGGCTACCCAATAGACGATGTCATCCGTGAAGTGGCTCCCGGTTTCTGCCCGGTTTCCCGCGAACAGGGCTTTCTCGTAGGCTCTGGCCACGTCCAGGCGACGGCTCATACGGTCATCTCCTCGATTTGCTCCGGCTCGGGCAGCGTGTTCGCCTTGCGTCCGGCTCGCTCCATGGGCTTATCCATCTCGTCCTTGTGGCGATCGATGATCGCCCAGAAGTCGACCGCCCGGTCGAGCAGCTCGGAGGCGGCTTCCCTCAGCGTGTCGCTCATCTTCACCTGCCGCACGTTGTTCTGCATGTCCTCCGCGTCCCAGCCGCGCGAGTGCGCGATGAACGGGAACGGCGGGAACACGAAGCCCAGCTCGGCCCAGAAGGTGAACATCGCGCCCGCGACGGCCTGGATGTTGTCCTGGCCGCCGGTGATGATGAACGCCACGACCTTGTTCTTGATCAACACCTGATTCCGAATCGTGACCTGGTTCTGCACGCAGTTCAACCGCTCGATCATCTTGTAGTAGAGTGACGACGCGTTGCCCCAGCGGATGGGGGTGCCGATCAGCACGACGTCCGCCCAATGCACCAATCCCTCGTACACCGCGGTGAGCTGGTCGTCGGGATCCCGCTCGGTGATGGCGCAGGGCCAGGTGCAGGCGTGCGCGGCCTTGGAGTAGTTGCCCTCACAGTGCCGGAACTTGAGGTCACGCAGCTTGACGTATTGCGTGTCGGCTCCCCGCCGCTTCGCCTGGGCGAGCGCGTGCTCGAGCAGGGCGTCGGACGTGGAGAAGCGCGGGTTGAGATCGTCCATCGCGGTGGTGGAGACGACGAGCACTCGCGGCGGCGCGCCCGCGGGCTTGGGGTGGGGCTCGAGCAGGTGCGACGGCTTGTGCTTGACGAGCTTGCGCGGCAGCACGGGCGGGGTCTGCACGTACACGCCGTCCGGCCGCTGCTCGACCGCGAACACGGGGACCTGCTCTTCATCGTAGCCCTCGGGCCCTTTGCCCGTGATCACGCTGTATTCCCAGGCGTGCCAGGGGCACATCACGAACTCGCCGTGCAGGCGGCCTTCGGACAGCGGGCCGCCCCTGTGGTTGCAGGTGTTCCCGATCGCCCGGAACTGGCCGTCGTGGAAGAACAGCGCGACCGACCAGCGGTCGAGTTTGACGGCGCAGGGGACGCGCGAGCGCAGCTCGGCGGTGTCGCCGAGACGGTGCCAGGTTGCCATGGGACGCTTTCGGTTGGAGGCCGTGTAGATTCTAGCCCTTATGCCCGCCGCCCGCTCCCGTTTCGCTGTCATCTTTTTCACGGTCCTCATCGATCTCATCGGGTTCGGGATCGTGATCCCGATCCTCCCTGTGTACGCCCTCCGCTTCGGGGCGAAGGGGATCGGGTACGGTGCGCTCGTCTTCGTCTTCTCGGCCATGCAGTTCCTGGCGACGGCGCTGCTCGGCCGGCTGTCGGATCGGATCGGCCGCAGACCGATCCTGCTCACCACGATGGTCATCAACGCCCTGGGCTACGTCTTGTTCGCGTTCGCGCCGTCGTACGCGGTCTTGTTCGTCGCGCGCGTGATCTCCGGGTTGGCGAGTGGCAACATCTCAGCGGCGCAGGCGTACATGGCCGACATCACGTCGCCGGCGGAGCGGGCCCGCGGCATGGGTCTCATCGGGGCCGCGTTCGGAATCGGATTCGTGCTCGGCCCCCTGATCGGCGGGCTCGCCGACCACTACCTGGGTCATCTCGCTCCGGGGCTCATCGCCGCCGGCCTGTCGGTCGCCAACTTCCTTTCGGCGAGCGCCATCTTACGAGAGTCGCTCGCTATAGAGCACCGCACCACGCGGCCCTTGTTCGATTTCGGTCACATGATCGACGCGCTAGCCCGGAAGGAGCTGCGCCCCCTGATGCTGGTGTGGCTCCTCGCGCCGTTCGCGTTCGCGGGCTACACCGTGGCCCTGCCGCTCCACACGGCCAAGGCGTTCGCCTGGGGAGCGAGGGAGCTGGGCTGGCTCTTCGTCATCATCGGCGCGATCGCCGCGCTCGTGCAGGGCCTGCTGTTCGGTCGGATCGAACGGCACACCGGCGCTCGGGCCTTGCTGATCACCGGGTTGTTCGGGATGGGGGTGAGCATCGCCGTGCTGCCATGGGCCGGCACGAGTCTCCTGGTGTACGCCTGGACGGTCCCGCTCGCCTTCACGAACAGCCTGTTCGCTCCCGCGGCGTCGGGTCTGGTGTCCGTGTACGCCGATCCCACGGAACAAGGCACCATCCTCGGGGCCGCCCAGGCGTTCGCCGCACTGGGGCGCAGCGTCGGCCCGCTCGCCGCCGGGTGGGCGTACGACGGACTCGGCCAACGAAGCACTTTCTTCCTCGCGGGCGGGGTGATGCTGCTGGGTGGACTGGCGGCGCTGTGGCTTGCCGAGGAGGGAACAGGAGCGCGTGGTCAGTAGGCAGGCCATCCGCGCCTAGACGCACGCCTAGCCTGTCTCCTGTTTCGTGCTCCATATTCTCCTCACCCCCTGCAGGAGTAGCATGCGCCCATGCGCGTGTACAAGACGCCGGAGATCCGCAACGTCGCGGTCGTCGGCCACGGCGCGAGCGGCAAGACGTCCCTCGTCGATGCCCTCGCGTTCGTGGCCGGCTCGAGCAAGCGTCACGGGTCCGTGAAAGACGGGACCGCCCTCACCGATTACACGCCCGACGAAATCGAACGCAAGTACTCGATCAATCTCGCCCTCGCCGTGGCGGAGTGGCTCGACACCAAGCTCAACCTCATCGACACGCCGGGGTACCTCGACTTCACCGGCGAGGCGTTGGCGGGCGTCCACGCCGCCGATGGCGCCGTGGTGGTGCTCTCCGCCACCGGCGGCGTGGAGGTGGGCACCGAGAAAGTCTGGGACTACTGCGAGGCGCGGGGCATCCCCCGGCTGTTCTTCGTCTCGCTGATGGACAAGGAGCACGCCGACTTCGAGCGGGTGTACAGGCAGGTCAAGGAGCGCCTCACCCCGAAGGTGATTCCGGTGGAGATTCCGGTGGGCGAAGGCCCGGCCTTCCACGGGATCATCAATCTGTTCTCCAAGAAATGCCACATGTACAAGAAGGGGACGAAGGCCGGGGAGTACGAGGAGGGGGACGTGCCGCCCGAGTACCAGGCGCGGTTCGAGCGCTACTCCAAAGAGCTGATCGAGCGCATCGCCGAGACGGACGACACGCTGCTGGAGCGCTACCTCGGGGGTGAGGAGATCGGCCGGGACGAGGCGATCGCGGCGATGAAGGCCGGCATGGCCAAGGGCGAGCTGTTTCCGCTGTTCTGCGGCGCCGCCGAGCTCACGTACGGCATGCGGGCGCTGCTCGCGAAGCTGGTGGAGCTGTTTCCCGCCCCCACCGAGCGGCCTCCGGTCGAGGGCCAGAAGTGGGGCAGCGCGGAGCGGGTGACACTCAAGGCCGAGGATGCCGGCCGGTTCGTCGCTCAGGTGTTCAAGACGATCTCGGAGCCGCACGTGGGCGACGTGACCTTCTTCCGGGTGTATTCCGGGACCGTCCGCAACGGCCAGGACGTGTACAACGCCCCGCGCGAAGCGATCGAAAAGCTCAACCACCTGTGCGTGACCGAAGGAAAGGAACGGATCGAGATCGCGGAGCTGCACGCGGGCGACATCGGCGCGGTGGCCAAGCTGCGGGACACGCATACCAACGACACGCTCTCCACCAAGGAGCACGCGATCGTGTTGCCCAAGATTCCGTTCCCCGAGCCGGTGATCACCGAAGCGATCGACGTGAAGCAGCGGGGGGAGGAAGAGAAGCTCTCGAACGGCCTGCACAAGCTCCATGAGGAGGACCCGACGTTCCAGCACGAGTACTCAGGCGAGCTGGGGCAGACACTGATCCGCGGGCTGGGGGAGCGGCACCTCGAGATCATCGTGGGGCGGCTGGCGCGCAAGTTCGGCGTGCACGCGCTGATCGGACGCCCCAAGATCGCGTACCGCGAGACATTCCGCGCCCGGGCGGAAGGCCAGGGGAAACACAAGAAACAGACCGGCGGACGCGGGCAATACGGCGACTGCTGGATCCGCATCGCGCCGCTGCCACGCGGATCGGGATTGCAGTTCGCAGACGAGATCGTGGGCGGCGTGATCCCGCGCCAGTACATCCCGGCGGTGGAGCGCGGCGTCCAGGAGGCGGCGGCGCGCGGACCGGTGGCGGGCTATCCGGTGGTGGACTTCAAGGTCGAGCTGTACGACGGCTCGTACCACGACGTCGACTCGAACGA
>Ga0307477_10003243_pt1 | contig 12180 bp, 9 predicted proteins | sample atmos_gasesECM2C_FD_203316 | JGI IMG/M metagenome (GOLD analysis project Ga0307477, IMG submission 203316) | Hardwood forest soil microbial communities from Morgan-Monroe State Forest, Indiana, United States - atmos_gasesECM2C_515 | ecosystem: Environmental > Terrestrial > Soil > Temperate...
GGTGGCAGTCGCCAGACGCGTGCGGAAGAGGTCGATGTTTAGCACCTCATACCCGATCGACTTTGCGATATCGGCGAGCAACTGCCCGGTACGGATCATGACCCGAAGGTATGACGCCTGGTCCCCAACGACATAGGCAAGCATCGCGCCGGGCCTCAGCACGGATTTCAAATCCTCGAAATGCCTGGACATGCCGCCGAAATAGAGTCTTGTGACTCTCGCGTACATCCGTTCAAAACCGCTGGTCTTTTTCATGGCGATCCGGCGACGCTCGATTTCATCGGCGATCCCCTGGATTTCCCGATGCGACGCGATGCGAAGGTCGTCATCGTCTCCCTTGTAAACGTTGCGGGTGTTGGACCGTATGAGACCGCGCTTGACCGCCTTGAGGTCGGCCTTGCTGCTGAGCAGTCCCAAGAACACCGATTCCAGCCGCGTCGTACGGGTGTAGTCCTTTTCATTGGGGTACGGCGGCGACGTAATGACCACGTCGAGCGAATTCGGCCGCACCACTTTCCTGATTTCCCGGGCATCAGCGCGAATAATTACTGACGGGACTTGCCATTTGGCGCGAAGCCTTCGAAGGTCATCGCACATGACCTTCACGTTTGCCAACCAACTCGGCACGACCAGCGCATCGGCCTTTGCGGGACCGACCCCGACCTCCGGACCGAAATGAAGGTTCCCGACCACGGTCACGAGCGCTTTGGCCAGTGCCAGCAACTCATGACGGTGATATTGGCTCGCGCTACATTCACGCAATTTCGACAGCAGCACCAGCGTCTTATGAAGCGGAAGCGGGCTGATGGAATCCGTCAGCAATAGCGACGCGGCCTCGTCAGGAAGTCGGCGCAGGCCCAGAAGTTGAATCGCATCCGGATCGTCAGTCCCGTCATCTTTGATCCCGTCCGCCGCCAGCTCCGCCTTGGCCACGTGCGCGATGTGCTCGGCATGGCGGAGCAATTCATCGGGATCGGGCGTCCAGTCGGTCTTAACCTGCCCGGCAAAATGGGGCATCGGGTGCGATTCAACGCCGATGCTTGCGATGCCCAGCTTCTTGCATTCAACGGGCGTGGTTGCCGTGCCGCAAAAGGGGTCAAGGCAGGTCATCGCCGGGCCAATTTCAAACCGATCGAGGTAGTCGCGCACCAAGTGAGGCGGGTAGGACAGGACAAACCTGTACCAGTCATGCGCGCAATAGTCGGCGGCCTCCAGCTTGTTCGCGTGGCCGTTGCGGCGCTTACCGTTGACTCCGTCCAACGGCCCCCAAAGCCCGTCTACCTCATTCGCCGCCAAGCCTCTCGACATATGAAAGCAATCCTATTTGATACGAGATAACGCTACTTGTTCGCATACCGCAGCATCTCGACCGCCAGCACCTCGACTGCCTTCTCGATCTGGCGGTCGTGACCCCCTAGGAAATCGGGCGGGGTGTTATCGACCGCCACGTCCGGCTGCACGCCGTAGTTTTCGAGGCTTACGCCCTTGGCGGTAAAGACGCCGATGCTGGGGGTGCGGATAGTCGAGCCGTCCAGCAGGCGAAAGGCGCCGGTGCCGATGACGGCGCCGTAGGTCGGCGTGCCGATCACCTTGCCCAGCCCCAGCTCGCGGAAGCCCTCGGGGAACATCTCGGCGTTGCTGGCCGAGCGCTCGTTCTGAAGGACGACCATCGGGCCCAGGAACGCCTGCACCGGGCGCGGGATCTCCACCGAGTCGCGGGCCCGCCACGATTGGTATTTCTTGTGCTGGTTGAGGATTTCCAGCAGTTCCTGATCGATCCCGCCGCCGCCGTTGAACCGCTCGTCGATGATCAGCGCCTTCTTGTCGATGTTGTCCAGCAGGTCGCGCTCGAAACGCTGGAGCGACGGGGCGTCCATCGCCTTGATGTGCAGATATCCGATCTGCCCGTTTGAAAGCTTGTCGACGATGGCCCGGCGGCCGTCTACCCAGCGGTCGTACTCGAGCTGGGCCTGCACCTGCCCGCCGATCGGCTCGATCCCGACCGTCCAGGCGTCGTCCGCCTGCGGTTTGGAGTTCATCGTGAACTCGAACTTGCGGCCGGGGAGAATGTTGAACAGCTTCCAGTAATTGTCCGAGGTCTTTACGCTCACGCCGTTGACGGCCAGGATGAAATCGCCCGCCGCCAGCTTGAGGTAATCGTGGTCGGCCGGCCCCTTCCTGTAAATGTGGGAGACCTTGTAATAGCCGGAAGGATCGGGTTCGAGGTCGAAGCCGGGGTAGAGGGTCTGGATGCGGTCGGCGGCCTGGCCGGCATTTTCGCCGCCGGAGATGCCGGTGTGCGAGGCGTTCAGCTCGCCGATCATCTGCATGATGACGGTATGCAGCTCGTCAGTGTCGGCGACGTAATTCAGCAGGGGCTCGTAAGTGGCCTTGGCGGCGTCCCAATCGACTTCGTGCATTTTGGCGTCGTAGAAGCGGTTGCGCATGACGCGCCAGGCCTCCTCGAAAACTTGCTTACGCTCGGCGGCGCGATCGATCTGGATGCGGACGGTGAAATCGACGCGGCGTGGCGTGGCCGAGGCCGTCTGGCCGGCAATCTGCTGCGCCGCGGCTGCGGCGCCGCCTCCACGTCCCCCGCGTCCGCCGCGGCGGAACCCGCCGCCCGACGCGATTGCCGCGGCACCGTCGCCGGCTGGCGCCGCCCCGGCCGCGACGTTATAGATTCCCCCGGCCTGCATGAAGTAGACACTGCGGCCATCGCGGGCCCACTGCGGCTCGCCGACGCCGCCCCTTCCGAAACCGCCGCGGCGGCCGCGCGGCGTGGCCTGAGCCGGGTCGGGCGGGGGGCCTTGCGTTACCAGCGCCATCCGCGAGCCGTCTTCCGAGATCGTGTAGAGCGCCGGTCCACCGAATCCACCGCCACCCCCCTCTTCCGAGCCGGCGCCGATCGCGACAAACGCATAAATGCGGCTGTCGGGCGAAGGGACGACCGTGACCACCGACCCGGCGGCAAAGCGAGTAAGCTGATGAATCCGCCGGTCGATTCCGTCCCATTCAATCCGCACTTCGGGCTGCGATGGAGTCGCGGCTTCGCCCAGAGCCAGGCTCAGCCCTCCGCCGCGTCCACGGCGAGGCAGTTCTGCCGCCGCCGCCTGCGCTTCGGTATCGATGTCGCGATCATCAGGGTTCTTGGTATCCCGCGTCAGATCGACGCTGTAAAGCTGCATGATCGTGCGGTTCAGCGACGACATCCCCGGCACGCCCACGCCCCCGAGCAGCACGAGCTTCTTGCCGTCAGGCGTCCATTTGGCCCCGCCGGCCACCAGGAAATCCTCGGCTTCGATTACGCGTTCCTCGCCCGATTCCAGCGGCCGCACGTACACGTGCGAACGCAGCAGGTTGTCATCCTTGGAATAACTGATCCACTTGCCGTCCGGCGAAAACTCCGGCGAGCTGATGGGCCCGATGTTGCTGGATAGCAGCTCGCGGGTTTTGCCGTCGTCGGTCTGCACGAGCCGCAACGTGTGGTCCGAGCCCGACCACATCAGGCTTTTTGAGTCCGGCGACCAGGTCATCGCGTACTTGTCGCAATCGGCGTCGGTGAGCTGCCGGAGCTTGTGGCCCATCTCGTCGGCCATCCAGATTTCCTCGCGGCCGCTGCGATCGGAAAGGAAGGCGATCCACTTGCCGTTGGGCGACCAGAGCGGATCGGTCTCGCGCCACGGCGTGTCAGTCACGCGCTGCTCCTCGCCGCGGTCGGTGGCGACGGTGAAGATCTCCCCGTGCGTCGCGATGGCCGCCCGCTTATTGGTGGGCGAGAGGCTGAAGCTCTCCGCCTCGCCCTGGATCGTGCGCAATTCCGTGTCGTTGTCCTTGAGGTCGGACTTGATGTCGATGCGGATTTCAGTGCTCTTGCCGGTATCGACGTCGAGCTTCCAGAGTCCGAAACCTTCCTCATACACGATGGTTTTCCCGTCGGCGGACATGCTGGGGAAGAAGAGGTTGCCGTCGGTGTGATGGGTGACCTGCACCGGCGGCGAGCCTTTCTCGGAGATCTTGTAGATGTTGTTGACGCTCTGCATGACCTCCTGCGAGCCGGGCTTCACGTTCTTTTCATCCGGGAGCACGTCGGCGACGAAGTAGATTTCGCCGTCGTGGCCGTATATGGGCCAAAGATGGTTTCCCTTGTAGTCGGAGTCGTCCAGCCGGCTGAACTGACGTCCATGAGCCAAAGATCGACGGCATAGCTGCCGCGGTAATGCTTGCGCGACCAGACCCCGGGATGGCGCGTGAAGGCCAGCTTGGTGCCGTCGGGGCTGTAGCTGGCCCACGAGCCCCAGTCGGTTGGAAGCGGCTGCTCCATTCCACCCTCGGCGGGAATTTCAAAGAGCGTCGAGACGCCCGGGAACACGCCCAGGCCGCGGGATGACTGGAAGATGATTTTTTTCCCGTCGGGTGTCCAGCCGACCACCAGGTCGTCGGCGCTGTTGAAGGTGAGCTGGCGGGGCTTTCCCCCGTCGGCGGGCATGACGTAAACGTCGTAATTTCCTTCCCGGTTGGACGAAAAGGCGATCGACTTGCCGTCCGGTGAGAAGCACGGGTAGATGTCGCGGGCGGGGTTGACGGTCAGCCGCTGCACGCTCGACCCGTCGTCGTTGGCGACCCAGATGCTGCCCTGGTAGCTGAAGGCGACCTTGCCGTTCGAATAGGTCGGATGGCGAAGCAGTTTGGTCTGGGCTTGGCCCAACTGCGGAAGAAGGATGACAAGTGCGGCGACGAAGAGAGCTTTAGGCGACATCTCCAATCTCCGGTTGTGGGATGTCGTGATCTTCATCGCCTTTGGCGAGGAAGGCAAGAAAAAACTGCTGTGTTGCCGGCGATAGGCATTGGAAAGCCGCTCCATAGATTTAAATGCTTTAGTTTAAATGATTTACATAAATCTCACTGAATGATAGCTCGCGTTCCCGCGGAGAATGCCGCGGCAGGGCGCCGAGCGACGCGCACACGATGGGCCGGGCCTACAGCAATTGAACTCCGGCTGCCTCGGCGGCCTTGCGGAGCGGGACATCGAGCGTGGCCAGCGGAATGCCGTGACGCATGGCGAGCTCGAGGTACGCCGCGTCATAGGTGGTCAACGGATGCTGATCGGCCAGAGTCAGGATGCTGGTCATCGCATATTTGAACGTCACCGGATCGACGACGATCGGGAGGGCTGCCAGCGTGGCGATGAATTGCGATCGTCTCGCCGGCGAAATGCGGCCCTTTCGCGTCGCAATCGCCAGAACATTGCCAACTTCGAGCGGCCAGATTTGCGGCACCGTTGCCGGCGCGGCGGCTAAGCGGTCGAAGAGCGCCTCGGTCTCGGGGGTCTTCTCGTCGTCGAAGCACCACGCGATGGTGATGGATGCGTCGAATACCCAGGTCATTATCGCCGGCCTTCATCGATCAGATCGCGGACTTTCAGGTTGCCAAGAGTGATACCCCGGCGAACCTCTCGCCACTTCCGGATTGTTTCCAGGACGTCGGCGGCGACGGGTTTGCCGGGCGGCGGAATGAGATGGGCAATTTCTTTGCCGTGCCGCGTGATGATGATCTGCTCGCCCGCTGCAACGCGTTCCAGCAGGCTAGATAGATGAGTCTTGGCCTCGAATGCACCCATCACGTTGCGTTTGCGGTTCATGGAAAGTCCAACTAGTCCAAACTAGTCTATAATCATTTGGGCCAACTGTCAATTCATCCGAGAATCGACGAGATTTGGGGCGCAGTCATGTTGGCTAACTCGGGCTAAACTCCGTCTTAACGGAGAAGGCAGGGACCTGCTCGCTGGTGTAAGTGGCGGGCCTCGACTTCGGTTTCACCTCTTGGAGAGGGGTAGTTGTTTTGAGTGGCCGCGTCCTGATCGTAGACGATGATCCCGGATGCGGGCGTGTTCTGGCCTTGTTGGTCCGGCACCTGGGACACGAGGCGGCGTATGTCACCAGCGGTTACAAGGCGCTGGAGTTCGTGGCCAGCCATTGTCCGGACCTGATCATTCTCGATGTCATGATGCCGGGCATGGACGGGCTGGAAGTGCTGCGGCGGATTCGTCAAGACCCCCGCACCAGCGGCCTTCCGGTGGTGATGTTCAGCGCGTTGGCCGATCCGCAGTTCCGCCAGTCCGCCCGCAACCAGGGCGCAAGCGATTACTGGGTGAAAGCGTCGCTGAATTTCGAGGACCTGGAAGAGCGACTGAATCCATATCTGGCGCCGCGCGATCAACCGAATTGAAAAAAGAAGACAAAACCCGGAAGTCCGAAAGAATTCGAGCGCCCGCGCTCTCGGCTACGGGGCCTTTACTTCGCTCTCCGGTCCCCTTCTCTTGCTTCTCTTGGATTACCCTGCTTTGCGCCGGCGAAGGCCCAGGGCTGTGGCAATGCCGGCCAGCGGGCCGGCAGCCATCCAGAGGGCGGCGGGCAGCGGGACGCTGGGTGTCGTGCCGGGCGTCGAAATTATTCCGCCGCGCGATTGAAAAATGTATTGTCCGGGGATGTTGCTATTGAAGCTGTTGGCAGTCAGGGGCTTGGTCCCGCCGTCGATGAATGTCCCCGAAACTCCCGATCCCGGCAGCTCGAAGGATTGCGTCGCGCCATCGGAGAAGCCGACGCGGGCCGCATTCCCGCCCAGACCGTCGAAGCCCCCGCTGTTGTCGCCGGTCTCCCATTGCACCTGGTTGTAATTGAACTGGATGTCGTAGTTGCCCGCTCCCGTGTCCGACCGATCGACCAGCAGGAGCTGCACGCTGTTGGTCTTGTCGGTCTGCTGGTTGAAGTAACCGATGTTGATCCAGTTGACGCCGAAAGCCTGATGGCCGTTGACCGTGCCGGTGCCGTAGGTGACGGTCCCCAGGTTCGCCGGACGCGTGTCCCAGTCGGCCCAGTAGGGGGCGATGATTGGGATGCCATTGTTCACGAGCGGGTCGGGCGAGAACGAGGGGAGCGGCTGATCGAACGTGACGTTGCCGTTGATGTTGACGAAGACCTGGTTGGTCTGGTCGCCGAAGAAGTTGACGGCGAACGGCAGGGTGACGGCACTGCTGGAGCCGTCGTCGCCGCGCGGCACCGAGTTGGCCTGAAAGCCCGGGTCGTTGACGATCGCGTTGCCCGGAGCAATTCCGGCGCGCACGCCGGGCGCCAGCGCGAAAATAAGGCCGGCCGCCAACGCGGCCATTGCGGAGCGTCCGTTCATTTTTAACTCCTTCCCCCTGCGCGTCCGCTGGAAATCAAACGGAGGCAGGAAGCATCACCCACGGCACGGGAGTGTACGTGTAATGATGTGCCCGCTGGCCGGTTCTTGTCAAGGCGAAAACTCGCCGACGCCAGATCGTTGCGCCCGACCAGTTTGCGTCCGCGTCCGGACGCTCGGATCGCGCGGTTTCTGCCGTCTGTAAGGGCGATACGGTCTGACTTTTTGCCGCGGGAAAAGACGTTATCGGACTTGGCGCGAGCGGTACTCCCGGGCCCACTGATCGACGGTTTGGCTTTCCCGCGCGTTGCGGATGCCGCGCAGGTGAAGGCGGGCAAGGAAGTGGTCCAGCTCCGCGGCGGAGGCGCCGGGCCGCAGGAGGCGGGCGTAGTCCAGCCAAAGGCGGGACTTGGCCACGTAGTCGCTTGCCACCGGGTCGCCAGCGGCGCGCTGGGCCGCATCCTCCAGCAGCGCCGTCCCTCGCGGCAGGACGTCGCCGCCCAGATAGTCGGCCGAAGCGTCCGCCCAGATGAAAAAGTGGTGATTCGAGTCGCGCGCTTTTTCGTGCAGCAGGTCAAACCACTGACGCATCGGCTCCCATGCGTTGGCGTACACGCCTTTCATCCAGTCGTTCACCAGCGCGTCCGCATTCAGCGCCGGGTCCCACATCAGGTGTGCGGCGACGTAGGTGCGCAGCTCGGCGTCCGAGCCGCCCCCGCCGGGCGCGTAATCTCCCTCGATGAAGATTCCCTTCACGCCGCTGCGCTGGTACAGCCGGATGTCCGCGGGAAACTCGCCGAAATCGGGGAATGGCAGCAGGTAGTTGGAAAAGTCCGTCCCGTAGTGCCAGATGTACAGCGAATGTGTGATGCGGCCCCAGCCGCGAAGGTGCTCCAGGAACGCGCGGTCCTGCGGCGTCGCGCAGGTTTCATACGGATGGGCCGAGCAGCAATCGATCGGGCACAGCCGGACCCGCACGTTCCCGCGCGGCGCGATCCCGTGCGGCGGGGCTTCGGTGAACTGGTAGGCCAGCGTGTCGATCAGCTTGTCAGGATGATCGCGGCCGATCGCGTCGGCCACCTGGTTGACGAACCAGATGTACAGTCCCGACTGCCCGCCGTACCGATCGGCGATCGCCCTGCACTTGTCGCACTCGCAGAAGTTGATCGTGTCGTTTTGCGAAACCGAATAGATCAGTGCATCCGGCCGCCGGGTGATCCATTCCCGCACGCCCGCGATCGCAATCCGCAGCACGTCCGGGTTGCTCAGGCAGCGTTGGACGTACCCGCCGGTTCGCTTGCCCTTGATCAGCGGGAAGTACTCCGGATGCGTGTCGAAGAGGCCGCGCGGGATAAGCTCGTCGAAGGTATGTACGAAGCGGCCGTAGACGATCTTGCCGCCGGTCGATGCGTCCAGCGGGGCCGATTGCCCGTCGAGCCGCAGCCGTGCGGCCCAGTCTCGGTTCTCCGCCTCGGTGAACGAAATGTCGCGATTCTCGAACGCCGGCAGATCTGTTTCGTTCAGTTCCGGCAGCGCGATCGTCTGCAGGTGCGGCATATGCGCAACGGTCGGTGTAAGCCACCGCACGCCCAGTTTCTCCAGGAGGGTTGTACACCCATACATTGTCCCGCGCGCCCCGGGCCCCGCGACGATCAGCCGCGAGCCGATCGTCTTGAGGATAAAACCGTCATCGCCCAGGTCGCGGCGGTCCAGTTGCACGCCGAGGCTCTGAGTCCCGCGGCCGTGACCGACGAGAATAGCTCGCTGCGGCATCGCCTGGTCGTCGCCCGCGATCGCCAGCCGTGCCCCCGACATTTGCCACAACCAGCCTTGCAGCTCCTGCGCCCCACGGCGCTGCGCGGGCGTCGCACTTGTGGAAATGACGATCGTGCAGTTCGGTTGCCCACGATCGACCGCGACCAGCGGCGCCGCGGCCCCGGTCCGCGGCCGGAAAACTGTAACGGCAAGCAACACGATTCCAGACGATAGCCGACGGTTCATGGACTCGGCCTGCCGACTCATGAAATTACTATAACGCCCCTTGATCGGATGCGGAACGTGCGTTACAATTTGCAACGTAATGAGGGTCATCAGCCGCAAGGCGCTGGTGAGATTCTGGGAGATCCACCCGGCCGCCCGAGGGTCCTTGGCCGAGTGGCACACGCGGACCCGCCACGCTCGGTGGCAAAGCTTCCTGGAAGTGAAAGCGACGTTTGGTCGAACCGATCAGGTGAGGGTCCGTAGCGGTCGGAGCGTGGCGATTTTCGACATCGGCGGCAACAAGTTCCGTCTGATCGCCGCCATCCACTACAACACCGGCAAGGTCTTCGTCTTGCGAGTGCTGACCCATAAGGAGTACGACGCCGAGCAATGGAAGGAGCAATTATGACCGGCACGAAAATTCGCAAAGCACGCGATCCGTATTTCGGTCTGGTGCGACGATTTCCTCTTCGCCCGATCCGGAGCGAGTCGCAATACGATGCGGCGGTCGAGATCATGAATCGGCTCGCCGTGCGCAAGGAAGGGACGCTTGACGCGGCGGAGCAGGACTATCTCGAAGTACTGTCGGATCTCGTGGCCGCATACGACGAAAAGAATTTTCCCATCCCCTCTGACGACCTCTCGCCGCGCGAGAGGCTCGCGGCGATGGTGAGCGAGGCGGGTATGACGCACGGCGATCTTGCCGCCATACTGGGCGTGAGCCGCCCGTTGGCCTCTTTGCTCCTCGACGGGCGGCGGCAACTGACGGCATCACACATCCGCAAGCTCGCGGCACGGTTTAAAGTGGACGCGGGATACTTTCTGTAGAAGGGTCCCGTAAGCGAAAAAGAGCGTCGAACCAATGACGCTCCAAGAACTCCCGCCAAGGGGCGTACAGAACGTACCCGGGCCGACACCCCTTGCGGGGCGCGGGCACCAGGCACTGCCTCTGTATCTAAAACTTGGCGTTTTTCTTGGAAGCAGCGTCTTGACGCACGCGCGTCAATTGAAGTTGTCGCCGCCGGCGCTCTTGGTTCGACGGCAAATACGATCATATCACAGACTTCGGTTTGCTTCATTGCGCGAGGATTCAATCAGAAACCGGCTCGACACTTATCGAATGCCCAACTGCTGAAGTTGGCCGCATCCCATCAGCCGCCCCAAGCCTGGTATGACGAGGCGACCGATCTCACCCGCCCGGTGACCGCGGGCCGTCGTGGCCGTTGAGTTTCATCAACTTCGCGAAGGGCGCATCGTTTGGGTTATCCTCCGTGACCGCCGAGGATTCCGCAAACGACGTCCCGCCATCATCCTGGCGCCGGATTCGGAGATTAAACAATCGGCGCCGTTCCGGCGTGCCTGACGGCGGAAATCCGCCGTCGGCTTGAGACGCGTGTGTGACGCGTCGCCGCGGCCAAGGCGAAGTCGCGACCGCTGAACTGGCTGTCGGCATGGAGCTTGATCAGATAAGGCCGGGTAGTCGCCACCATGCCGCTTTTGTCCGCCGCGATGACGTGATACGACCCGGCGGGGAGGCCTACGAAGCTGTAATGGCCGCTTGCATCGGTGACGACACTGGTTTCCACTGTTGAAGAACGGGCGCCATTGATGGGCTCAAGGAAAACGCGCCAACCTGACAGAGCAAGCTCGGATGCTTCCTTGCGGCCGTCGCGGTTGCGGTCCTGGTAAACCATGCCGCTGATCGACGCGCCTGACAGGTGCGGCGACGGGGCGGGTAAGACCGCCGCCGATGCGGCCTTGCTTGCGACCGCCGGCGCCGAGAGGTTCAAGACCTCGATCGCATGGCCGGCCGAGTATCGGGCGATCAGTTGATCGGTTGCGTCCACCTTGCCGTCGCGGTTGAAGTCCTGCGGGTCGGTGATGACGGCGGGACTCAGGAACCCGTGCGGGTCGTTGAATGCGGCGGTTTCATCGGCCGTCGTTACCACAAACTGCCCGTTGACCGGCGGCTTGCCTGTCTCGCCGATCAAGTTGCCGAAGTAAAACTGCACCGGCGCGGCAAGGTTTGTGTTGGCATCGGCCAGCATCGTCACCTGGAGCCACGTATTTACGATACTGCCATCGGGCCAGAGGATCTCGATGCGGGAAGACCCGCCGACCCCGCGGCCGGGATAAACGGCCACGGCGCTGGGCGCTGGCGCCGCGGTCCAGGTCGAAGGTGAGCCCGTCGCGCCCTGGAGAAACGTGAAGTCCGAAGCGTTCGGCGTGCCGATCAGGTTCGACACGTCGATCATCAGACCGTTGATGCCTTTGACGTAGCTGGTGTAGTTGGCGAAGGTGGCGACGCCGCCCGCCAGCAGGGGCTGCTTGTCGGTGGCGATGGCCTTGTCGTCGGCGACGCTCGAGCTGCCGTTCTCACCGTTGAAGAGACTGCTGTGGTAGAAGATGTTCTCGGCCGCGACCACTGGTCGCGGCGGCGTCACAGACGCCGTCGCTGAATAGGGCGAATCTCCCGCCAGGTCGGTCGCGCGGATGCGATAGGTGTAGGTCTGGCCCGGCGCGAGCCCTGAATCCGTATAACTGGTGGCGTTGGCGCCGGTGACGGCGATCTGCGTGAAATTCACACCATCGGTCGACCGCTCGATCTTCACGCCGGTGGCGAATGCCGCGATGCCCGCCCAGCTTAGCTGGACGATAGCTCCGGAGACCGCGGTGGCCGTCAGCGACGTCGGCGCCGGTGGAAGCTCCCCCAGGGTCATCATCTCGGTGGCGGTCAGCACATGATTGTAAACCCGCACGTCGTCGAGCGAGCCGTTGAAGCAGTTGTAGCCGGCGATGTCCGGGGCTCCGGTGGTGGTGAACTCATCCTGCCGGACGTTGGTCTCGGCGCCGATGGCGAAGAAAGGGGCGAGTTTCACGCCGGTGGCCCCGGTCGTCTGCGCCACCAGTATGCCGTCCACGTAAACCTGCTCGACACCGCTGACGGCGCTGCGGGTCAGGCCGACCATGTGCCAGTTGCCGTCGTTGATTGCTGCCGAGCTGACCGCGGACATGCCA
>Ga0307477_10003244_pt1 | contig 12176 bp, 13 predicted proteins | sample atmos_gasesECM2C_FD_203316 | JGI IMG/M metagenome (GOLD analysis project Ga0307477, IMG submission 203316) | Hardwood forest soil microbial communities from Morgan-Monroe State Forest, Indiana, United States - atmos_gasesECM2C_515 | ecosystem: Environmental > Terrestrial > Soil > Temperate...
TACGACGCGTATCGCACGGCGCGACATCGCCTGCGACCGCCGCCCGATCAAGCCGCCGCTGGCTGACCCGTCACAAACTGGCGCAATGCCTCCCGCAAGCTAGCTCTTTTAGTGTCGCTATGTGGCGAAGGAGCGGCGAGTCCTCCTGATCGAGGACGATGCGGACGTCGCGGCGCTTTATGTGCTGCAGCTTCGCCGCGACGGAATCCCGCTCGAGCACGCCCGCACCGGTGCGGAGGCGAGGGCGTTCGTCCGTGACCGGGTGCCGGCGCTGATCCTCATCGACCTCAAGCTGCCTGACATCGACGGCCGGGAACTGGTTGAGGCCTGGGCCGGCGATCCGGTCTCGGGTGCGATTCCGATCTGGATCCTGAGTAACACCATGCCCGAGGACAATCTCTGGTGGCACACGGCCCCCAACGTTCAGCGCTACTTTCTGAAATCGAAGGTGGCGCTGACGCGGCTCAGCAACGAGATCCGCGCGACGCTGGGCCTGCCCTACGGCGAGCGGCTCAGCCAGCGGACTGCCAGCTAAGTACGGTCTACAGATAATTGAATCGATGAAAGGCGTCGCTCCTGCCGTGCCGCCACCGAACGAGGCGCCGCTCCGGTGGCTCGACCTTCTCCCGGTACTGGTCTTCACGGTCCTGGGCGTCATCCTGGTGTTCGCCGGGGTCGTCGTGCTGGCCCGCCTCGACCGTTTCTTCTATCGAGCCAACCTCGAGACGATTGCGCTGGGCGCGACACTCGCCATCTACCTCGCCTTCGGCACCGGGATCGCCGTCGCGCTGCGGCGGCTGGGTTCACCGCTCGCGTTCCTCGGGTTGCGCTGGCCAACGCCGCGCGACCTCGGCCTGACCCTGGGGCTGGTCGTTCCCTGGTACGTCGGCATCGCGGTCATCACGGCGCTCTCATCCGCGGCCTTGAATGGCGGCCGGGTGGTTCCCGGCAACACCCGCGAGCTCTTCATCCAACATCCGCACGGAGTCGGTATCCTCGTGCTCGCCCTGCTGGTGACGGCGGTCGCGGCGCCACTCTGTGAGGAGGCATTCTTTCGCGGCATGCTCTTCCACTTGCTCCGGCGCCGCCTCCCTCTCTGGGTAGCCGTGCTGCTGAGTGCGATGGCGTTTGGCCTCGCGCATGCGAGCCCCACGGTGAGTTTCGCGCTCTTGCCGGTCTTCACCTACATGGGCGTCGTGCTCGCGGTGGTCTATGCCTGGACCGGGTCGCTGACCAACAGCGTCCTGCTGCACGGCCTCAACAATGCCGTCGGGACGGTGACCGTCTACGCGCTACTGTCGCGCTAGTCCATCTCGGTCGGGATCAGCGCCATCTTCTGGCGCGGCACGCGATCGACGACCACCTCGCAATGCGCATTTCGAACGACGTGCTCGGCGATGCGGCCGAGCGGGCTCTCATTCGGCCGGTTCTGGTGGCTGATTCCCATCACGATCAGATCGACGTTCTCCTCTCGCGCGATCTCGACGATGCGGTGGCCGGCCTGCCGGGCGACGTTGACCTTGGTGCGAGGCTGGATCGCGTGTTGCGTGGCAATGAAGGCGGCGGCATTGAGCGCCCGCTGGATCCGCGGGTCTTTCTCGGGCATGGCGAGCGGTGCCTGGAGCGGGATCTCGTGTACGTAGACGATCAACATTTCGGCTTTGTGGCCCTGGTTCAGGCGAGCCGCCAGCTCGACGGCCCGGACCGAGGCGCCGAGGTCGAGGATGGGGACCAGCACCTTGCGGATCGACTCGACCGATCGCACCGTGCTGGTGGCGCCGCGGGGCGCCGGCGGCGGAACACGGAGCATCCAGCCGAGGGTGCCGGCCAGGCCGACCGTAAAGGCGACCGCCAGGGTGATGCCGAGCGGGCTGAGCGTGAGGCTCAATGGGGAAGCCGCGCCGCCGCTTGCAGCCGCCAGGCGCCGAAGGCCAGCAGGCCGACGCCGGCAATGGCATAGGGCACGGAATGTACCTCGATCAGGTCACGGAGCAGGATCAACACGCCGACCACCAGCGCCGCGAAGCCGACGATTCGGGTGAAAAGGTAGGGCGTCATGCCGCTCTACTTCTCGAAGAAGCGCTCGACCTTCTCGGCGCCGATGGTCGTCGGGCAGATCGTCTCGATGCCCAGGTCGGCGTAGAGATCGGCCCGCGCCGGATCGTAAATCCGGCAGATCACCTTCTTGACCCCGAACTCATGCTGGGCGAGTTGGGCCGCCATGATGTTGGTGGTGTCGGCGTTGGTCACCGCCACGAACGCCTCAGCGCGGTCCGTGCCGGCGCGTCGGAGGATGTCCTCGTCGACGGCGGAGCCGAAGACCATCTCACCGGCAAAATCTTCGCCCAGGCGATTGAAGGCCGCCTCGCTGGAATCCACTACCGCGACGTCGTCCCCTTCCTGGCTGAGCTGCCGCGCCAGGCTAGCGCCGACCCGTCCGCAGCCCACGATTACCGTACGCATATAAGCTGAAACTATTCTAGGGTTCATATCGTTTAGGGCCGAATTGGCGAGGGTATATACCGCCCAGCTTTCCCGGGCGCCAATGCGCCGGGGCCAGCACATCTTTTAAGGAGTACTACGAGATGGCAAAGACCGTAGGTATCGACCTCGGAACCACAAACTCAGTGATCGCCGTCATGGAAGCCGGCGAGCCGGTGGTCATTCCGAACGCTGAAGGCGGACGGACGACGCCATCGGTCGTCGCCTTCACCAAATCCGGCGAGCGCCTGGTGGGTCAGCTGGCCCGCCGGCAGGCTGCCGTCAACCCCGAGAACACCGTCTTCTCGATCAAGCGCTTCATGGGTCGCAAATTCGACGAAGTGGAGACGGAGCGAAAGATGGTGCCGTACAAGGCCATCGCCGGCAACGCCGGCCGGGTGGAAGTCGAGATCCAGGGCAAGCGCTACACCCCGGAACAGATCTCGGCGATGATCCTCCAGAAGCTCAAGACCGACGCCGAGGCCTACCTCGGCGAGAAGGTCACGGACGCGGTGATCACCGTGCCCGCCTACTTCAATGACTCGCAGCGGCAGGCCACCAAGAACGCCGGCGAGATCGCCGGTCTCAACGTGGTGCGCATCATCAACGAGCCCACCGCGGCGGCGCTCGCCTACGGCCTGGACAAGAAGGAGAACGAGAAGATCCTCGTGTTCGACCTCGGTGGCGGCACCTATGACGTGTCCGTGCTGGAAATCGGCGAGGGCGTCTTCGAAGTCAAGGCGACCAACGGCGATACTCACCTCGGTGGTGATGACTACGACCGCCGCCTGGTCGACTACGTTGCCGACGAGTTCAAGAAGGAGCAGGGGATCGACCTGCGGTCGGACCGCCAGGCCCTGCAGCGTCTGACCGAGGCTGCGGAGAAGGCGAAGATCGAGCTCTCCAGCCGCATGGAGACCGAGGTCAACTTGCCGTTCATCACGGCCGATCAGAACGGTCCGAAGCACCTCGACATCAAGATCGCGCGCTCAAAGTTCGAGCAGCTGACAGCCGACCTCACCGAAAAGACGGTCGCCCCCTTCAACGCCGCGCTCAAGGACGCCGAGCTGACCCCAGCCGACCTGAACGAGGTGATCCTTGTTGGTGGCGCCACCCGAATGCCCGCCATCCAGGAGCTGGTCAAGAAGCTCACCAACGGGAAGGAACCACACCGCGGCATCAACCCGGACGAGGTCGTCGCCGTGGGCGCCGCCATCCAGGCGGGCGTGCTCAAGGGCGAGGTCAAGGACGTCCTGCTGCTCGACGTCACGCCACTGTCGCTCGGACTGGAGACGCTCGGCGGGGTCAACACCAAGTTGATCGAGCGCAACACCACCATCCCGACCTCGAAGAGTCAGGTGTTCTCGACCGCATCGGACAACCAGCCCTCGGTGGAGATCCACGTGCTGCAGGGCGAACGTGAGATGGCGTCGGCGAACAAGACGCTCGGGAAGTTCCACCTGGACGGGATTGCGCCGGCACCACGCGGTGTGCCGCAGGTCGAGGTGACATTCGATATCGACGCCAACGGCATCCTCAACGTGCGCGCCAAGGACCTCGGAACGGGCAAGGAGCAGAAGGTGACGATCACCGCCTCCACCACGCTCAACAAGGACGAGGTCTCGAAGATGGTGCGGGACGCCGAGACCCATGCCGAGGAGGATCGCAAGCATCGCGAGGAAGTCGAGGCCCGCAACCAGGCGGACAGCCTCGTCTACCAGGCCGAGAAGCAACTGCAGGACAATGGCGACAAGATCGACGCCGCGGTCCGCTCCGAGGTCGAGAGCAAGATCGAGCCGGTGAAGCAGGCGATCAAGGACAACGATGTCGAGCGCATGCGGTCAACCAGCCAGGAGCTCGCGACCGCGATGCAGAAGATCGGCGAAGCCGTCTACCGCCAGGCGCAGGGCGCCGGAGCCCAGTCGGGCACCGGCACCGAAGGCCCCAAGGGCGGAAAGTCCGGCGACGGTGACGTCGTCGACGCCGACTTCAAAGAGGTTTAAAACAAGTCTCACTCTTTCCCTCCCCCGCTTGCGGGGGAGGGTCCCGGTGCGGGCGGCATTTGTCTCAGAATTCGTTTAAGGAATATTCTGAGTCGGGTAGACCAACACTATGCCGTTTCGCCCTGATCGACTAACCGAAAAGACCCAGGAGGCGATCCAGCAAGCGCAAACGCTTGCCCAGGAAGCCCAGCACCAGGAGATCACGCCCGAGCACCTGCTGTTCGCCCTCTTGCAGCAACAGGACGGCACGGTCCGTCCCATCCTCCAGCAGATCGGTGTCGATCCCGCGCGAGTGGAGGCCGAGCTGAAAGCCCAGCTCGACCGCCTTCCGAAGGTCTACGGTGCCGAGACCTATCTGGGTGCGCGCCTGCGCCGGCTGCTCGATGCTGCGTCGAACCAGATGGAGGCGCTCAAGGATGAGTACCTCTCCACCGAGCACCTGCTGCTCGCGATCACGGATGAGTCGAACAGCGAAGCCGCCAAGATTTTGCAACGTGCTGGCGTCTCGCGCGAGAAGGTCCTCGAGGCGCTCACCAAGGTGCGGGGCTCGACCAGGGTCACCGACGCCTCGCCCGAGTCCAAGTTTCAGGTACTCGAAAAGTACACTCGCGACCTGACCGCCCTCGCCCGCGAGGGCAAGCTCGATCCCGTCATCGGCCGCGAGCAGGAGATCCGTCGCGTCATCCAGGTCCTCTCACGGCGCACCAAGAACAACCCCGTGCTGATCGGCGAGGCTGGTGTTGGCAAGACTGCCATCGCCGAAGGGCTTGCCCAGCGGATCGCGCAGGGCGATGTGCCCGAGTCGCTCAAGGACAAGCGCGTCCATTCGCTCGACCTCGGTTCGTTGATCGCGGGCACCAAGTACCGCGGCGAGTTCGAGGACCGGTTGAAGGCTGTCTTGAAAGAGATCGAGTCGTCGAACGGCCAGGTCGTCCTCTTCATCGACGAGCTCCACACGCTGGTCGGTGCGGGTGCGGCGGAGGGCGCCATGGACGCCTCCAACCTGCTGAAGCCGGCGCTGGCTCGTGGCCAGCTCCGTGCCGTCGGCGCCACGACGCTCGACGAGTACCGGAAATACATCGAGAAGGATGCGGCGCTCGAACGCCGCTTCCAGCCGATCTTCGTCGGCGAGCCGTCGGTCGAAGACACGATCTCGATCCTGCGCGGGTTGAAGGAAAAGTACGAGGTCCATCACGGCGTGCGGATCACCGACTCCGCCATTGTGTCCGCTGCGGTCCTGTCGCAGCGCTACATCACGGACCGGTTCCTGCCCGATAAGGCGATCGACCTGATCGACGAGGCCGCCTCGAGTCTGCGCATGGAAATCGACAGTCTGCCCCAGGAGCTCGATGAGCTCGAACGCCAGATTCGGCAGCTCGAGATCGAGCGGCAGGCGCTCAAGAAAGAGCAGGACCGCGCCTCGAAGGATCGCCTCAAGGCGATCGAGAAGGACCTCGCCAACCTGCAGGAGCAGAGCAAGGTGATGCGCTCGCAGTGGGAGCAAGAGAAGAAGCTCATCCAGTCGATCCGCGAGCTCAAGGCCCGGCTGGAGCAGCTCCGCCTCGACGCCGAGCGCGCCGAGCGGATGGCGGATTTCGAAGCGGCCGCTCGGTTGAAGTACGGCGAGGTGCCCAAGGTTCAGAAGGACCTCGAGGATAGGAACACCGAGCTCGTCGGCCTCCAGAAGGAGCATCGCCTGCTCAAGGAAGAGGTCGACGAAGAGGACATCGCCAAGATCGTGTCGCGCTGGACCGGCATCCCGGTACAGAAGATGCTCGAAGGCGAAGTCCAGAAGCTGATCAAAATGGAGGAGCGGCTGCACGCGCGCGTGGTCGGCCAGGACGAGGCGGTGATGGCCGTTGCCAACGCGGTTCGGCGCGGTCGCGCCGGACTCAGCGATCCCAATCGACCGATCGGGTCCTTTATCTTCCTGGGACCAACCGGGGTGGGGAAGACCGAGCTGGCGCGGGCACTCGCGGAATTCCTCTTCGACGCCGAGCAGGCCATGGTCCGGATCGACATGTCCGAATACATGGAGAAGCACACCGTGGCGCGTCTCGTCGGCGCGCCTCCCGGTTATGTCGGTTACGAAGAGGGTGGTCAGCTGACCGAGGCGGTTCGCCGCCGCCCCTATAGCGTCATCCTGTTCGACGAGATCGAGAAGGCGCACCCGGATGTGTTCAACATCCTGCTGCAGATCCTCGAGGACGGACGACTCACTGACGGTCAGGGTCGCACCGTCGACTTTCGGAATACGGTCATCATCATGACCTCGAACCTTGGCAGCCACATCCTGCAGGACCCGACCCTGAGTGAGGGCGACAAGCAGAAGGCGGTCCTGGAAGCGGTGCGGCACAACTTCCGGCCCGAGTTCCTCAACCGCGTCGACGAGATCATCATCTTCAAGCCGTTAACGCTGGACCAGATCAAGCACATCGTCGACATCCAGCTCGAGCGGCTCCGTAAGCGCCTGGCCGAGCGGCGCATCACGCTGCAGCTGACACCGGCTGCCCTCGAGGTGATCGCGAACGAGGGCTACGATCCGACCTACGGCGCCCGGCCCCTCAAGCGTGTCATCCAGCGTCGGATCCAGGATCCCCTTGCGATGGCGGTGCTCGACGCCAAGTTCCGCGAGGGCGACACGGTCCTGGTCGACGCCGAAAAGGGCGAGCTGATCCTGCGCAAAGCGGGTGCTCGAGAGCCTGCCGCGGTGGCCGCCCGTTCGTCAGACGGCTCGGAACCGTAAAATAGCCGAGCGCTGGCGAGCCGCCTTAGCTCAGCGGTAGAGCAATGGTTTCGTAAACCATCGGTCCGGGGTTCGAATCCCCGAGGCGGCTCCAGTTTCCGCATACGAGTCGACCGGCCACGCGGCTCGCGCCGGTCGCGCTGACGGCAATGCGAGGGGGAAGAACACATCGCGATCGTCAGAGCGGAGAGGGCAAACCCTATCCCGTGCTGCCGGATTTCGGAGGCTGACCTGAGGCGCCTCGTCACCATTCTCGACGGCGTCGGGCCTCAGTTTCGGATCGAAACCGGACGAAGCGCCTTCTCCGGTGCCGACTGGGTCGCTTTAGAGCAGCACTACACGCCGGCTGACGTCAAACTGATGACGCTAGCTGCCGATTCGCCGGACCTCGTGGTCCGCCTTTATCTCAACCTGGAGACTACGCCCTCAGCAGGAACATCCGAGAACCGCCTCAGCATCGAAGGAACTTCTGACCGGGTCAATGCAGCTCACCGTCAACTTATGGATATCTTTGAACTACGCAGGACTCCAGTCTCCGAGTTTTTCAACCTCCCCCAAATGGCGCCGATTCTCACCGTCGGCGCCGCCGTTGCCGTGGCGTATCTGGTCGTCCTCACTGGACGGCGCCTGAGGATTAGCGACGGGATCATCGTTTCAGCCAGCCTGATCGTAGCGCTGGTATTCGCCGGCGGCCTACTCGGTTTTCCGGGCTACAAAGTACTCTGGCCGCAGTTTTCGATCGTCGGCTGGGGCAGATTCGAGCGCTGGCTCAATGGCGTTAGGTTCATCATCGGGGCCATTGTGCTCGGCGTGCTGGCAAACGCTGTCTGGCTGGGGATCACGTCGATCGCCCACTAATCTGCCGCCCCGCTTACCTCCGTCGGCGCTGGTTGCTGCGGGAAGGAAGAGGGGTCCCAACTGCCCGGAAAACCGCGCTCCGAACTCCTGTTCGCCAGGCCCCGCCTATATTGCGAACCACGCAAGGGGACGCAGTCCTATTTACGTCTCGATGCACCTCCATATGCCCCGCCGGCCGGGCCTGACCAGCCATGCCTCCGACCATCGTCAACCCGACGGGCGAGGCCGAGTGGGAGGTTGCCGCCCGCGAGGCAATCCTTGACCTTCTCACCGACCGCCTCGTTGTACCGTGGGTGGAGGCAGAGGCTCGCATCTGGCAGGGCTGGAAGGATTACCCACATGCGCAACCCCTTCCCCTCAACGCCGCTCGGCAGAAGCTGCGGTCCGAGGGAGCAATCATCGAGGAGACGACCCGCCATGCCGTGCCCGTAACGACAGTTCGGCTGCCTTATCCGGCCGGCCGGCAGAAGGAGCTTCAACGCCTAGCGGGACGGCGCCGCAAGAAGTTCCGTAAATACCTCGCTTGGACCGGCAACCCGGCACTCTGCGGTCACCATGCTGAAAGAGTGGTCTTTGAATCAACACAGGCGGTCGCAACCGATGCAGGCCTCTACGTGCCGAAGCAGCCCTTAGGGAAGATTACCGAGGTGGACGGCGTCGAAGTCCCTCGAGGGAGAACATTTGATGTGCTCGCGCACGTTCTCGAACTGCCCCGGCTGCAGAGCCATACCCCGCTCGTTTTCGAAGTCAAGAACATTCATCGCTGGATCTATCCGTGGGCCAAAGAGCTTTGGGAATTGCTGATAAAGGCAGCCGAGCTCTCCCTGACAATCCCCGTGCTCCCCGCGCTGGTCTGCGTTCGATATCAGTACGCCACGCAACGGATGGCACAGGACATCGGCTTCCTCGTCGCCGGCATGAGGGACCAGCTGTTCAGCCCCGCGATCGACGAGAGGCAGTTCGCGGCCGTACGCGACGAGTTCGGCCTGGCAATCCTGCGCCACGACGGCCCAAAAGACGAGGTTATGAATTTCGGGCGCTTCATCCGGCAGACGCCTGCCAAGGAAGCCGATCCCTGGTATCGGCGACAAGTTCCGCGATTTCGGGCGCTGGCCCGCATCATCCTGGACCACGACAGCCTGGCTGAGAGTCTTCCCGAGGACGCCCGGACCCGTGTATTTGCCCGGTTTCGCGCCCAGGTGCTCCAGGCTCAAGGTCTGACGTTTATCCGAGGCTGGTGAAATGAGCGACGCTGACCTCTCCCATCTCGGCACCGACGCGCTCGACCAATGGCAGCGCGTGCTCCGGTGGCATGAGCGGCTGACACCGCTTCTCACGGCGTTCCCGGAGGAGGAGCCGGCGAGATCTTACGCGCTCGATGACGTCTGGGCCTTCTTCATGAACTGCTACCACCTGCGGGATTGGCTGATCCGGGCGGGCGTCAAGACCCAGCAGGAGGTCGACGACTTCATCGGTCAGAGCGAAGCGATGCAGCTCTGCCGAGACGTCGCGAATGGCATCAAACACTATCGGCTCGATCCGAGCAGACGGACCACGCCCAACGCGAACTGGACGACGATGACCTACTACACCTACGGGAGGTACGGGGGCCCCGAGAACGCATGGCTCGAGCGCGCGCATCGGGTCTTCCTCCCCGATCAGGCCAAGCGGTTCAACGTCGTCGACGCCCGCGATGTGTTCGAGGTCGCCGATGCTTGCGTGGCCGGCTGGCGGATCTTCCTGAACCTCAGGCGGTAAGGACGAGCGGGGCGCGGCCGCTCATCCCTTCGCTGCACCCCGGCCCCAGCCGCTCTCATCGCGAACGTGGCGGGCGCCCGTGGGATCGATCCGGCTGCAGACCGCATTTCGGTGCGGCCAGAGGACGGCCAGGCAGAGCGCCACGACCAGGTCGTCGTGGGCCGACTCGGTGAGCGCCTCATAGGTATCGCGGCCGGACGTCGGTGACATCTTCACTCGCATGTCGAGGAGCTCCTGGCGCAGCGTCGCGATCAGCGGATGCTTGCCCGCGAAATGGAGACGGTCCTCCTGCAGCAGCACCTGCGCGCGGCTGATCAGCGCCACTTTGGGCACCATCATGCCCTCGCCGTGCTGGCCGCTGGTAATGGTGATCCCCTGCGGCCAGAAGTCGCCGCAGTCGCCGTTGCGATACGCGAAGTGCTGCGCGACGCGGCGATGGCGATGGATCGGATGCTCTCGGTTGACGGCAATGGTGACGGCAGTGGCTCGCAGATGCCAGCACATCCATGAGCCACCTGCGTATTCGTGAGAGGGCCGATCGAGGGATTCAAACTCGCTACGCCGTGGTTTCGTAAACCATCGGTCCGGGGTTCGAATCCCCGAGGCGGCTTTCTCCAACCCTTGACTAAGCTTCGTCGGTGCGAACCATCTCGGCTCAGACGGCGCGACGGCTGGCGATCACGCGCCAGCGGCTGGCGGGACCGAGGGGCAAACCGAATGCCGATGGCATCCTCGACGTCGTTCGGGATTTAGGCTGCCTGCAACTCGACCCGACCAGCGTGGTCGCGCCGAGCCACCAACTGGTTGTCTTCAGCCGGGTTGGACCGTACCAACGAAAACACCTCGACACGCTGCTCTGGCAAGAGCGCCTCTTGTTTGAGGCCTGGGCGCATGCGGCCTCGATCGTGCTCACCGAGCATTACCCGATCCACCGCTGGATCACGCGCCGCTACGCCTCGGGGAAATGGAGCTGGACTCCGCGAGCGTTGGCGTGGGTGAAGGCCAACGATGCGCTCCGCCGACGCATCCTCCGTCAATTGCGCGAACATGGGCCGCTGCCCTCGCGCGCGTTCGAGGATGCCTCAAGCGTTGGCTGGCAGTCGAGCGGATGGACCGGCAATCGCAACGTGGGCATGATGCTGGCCATCCTCTGGCGATCTGGAAAGTTGATGGTGGCGGGACGTCAAGGAGGGCAGAAGCTGTGGGATTTCCCGCAGCGGTGCCTTCCTCCATGGACGCCTATGACGGCGCTGTCCCAGCCGGCCATCGTCCGGTGGGCGGCGGAAATCTCGTTGCGCGCCCTGGGCGTCGGCCGCGCCATGGACATCAGCCACCACTTCATTTCGTCGCACTATCCGAATCTCGCGTCTGCCCTGCTCATGCTCGAGAATCAGGGACGCATCGTGCCACTGAAAGTCAGCGGCGGTGATCGATCGTGGCCGTCAACCTGGTACGTCCACTGCGAGGATCTCGCGCTGCTCGACCGCATCGAGGCGGGCGAGTGGACCCCACGGACGACACTGCTGTCGCCGTTTGACAACCTGATCCGCGATCGGGCAAGGACTCGGCTGATGTTTGGGTTCGATTACAAATTGGAGATCTACGTCCCGGTAGGCAAGCGGGAGTACGGCTACTTCGCGATGCCCGTGCTCCACGAGGATCAGCTGGTGGCGCGCGTGGACCCGGCGTTCGACCGAAAGTCGAGGCGGCTATCGATCCGGGCCATCAGCGTCGAGCCCGGTTGCGAGGATGCCAGCATCGCCCGCTCGACGAGAGACGCGATCGCCGAACTCGCCGCCTTCGTCGGCGCGAGTGTGATCGACTACGACGGGCGGGTGCCCGTCCGCTGGCGGCGGACCCTGAGCGCCTGACCAGGCTAATCCGTCGCACGAGATTTGCGCCGGCGAGGCGGAACGGTATAGCGTGGAATTGTTATGGCTGTTAGGGTCACGACGGTCAAGCTCAATCGCAGCGGATTCGACCACGCGAAGCAACTCGTCGATCAAGGCAAGGTCCTGCGCGATGACCGCGATTTGTGGAGCGAGCATCAGCCCTCAACCCAGGATGAGAATCGCTTCATCGAAGAGCACGGCTTTGCCGAGTACGGCAAGTGGCACCTCGGTATCGACAGCGAGGCGAACGTCAACACCAAAGGGCGCTACAAGTTTCCGTATGGCGACTTCAAGAAGGTGCACCGGTGTGGCGTGCTGTCGGCAGAGGTCCGGGCGGGCCAGCGCAAGTACGCCGATATCGAGGCGGCGGCCAAGGACTTGCGCGACATAATCGACAAGAAGTAGTAAGGAACCCCCACCCCGACCCTCCCCCGCGAG
>Ga0307477_10003245_pt1 | contig 12171 bp, 13 predicted proteins | sample atmos_gasesECM2C_FD_203316 | JGI IMG/M metagenome (GOLD analysis project Ga0307477, IMG submission 203316) | Hardwood forest soil microbial communities from Morgan-Monroe State Forest, Indiana, United States - atmos_gasesECM2C_515 | ecosystem: Environmental > Terrestrial > Soil > Temperate...
GGGTGACTCGCAAGTGCATGAAAAGTTGCCCCTGATGAATCCAGATTCGTCCTGGCGGTTGGTTCCTTCGCTCGGAGCCGGTCGTGAACCCTATCCTGATACAGGTGAGAGCGGAGAGACCTATGACGTGGAGTGCTTCGCAAGGCTCGCGTCGTCTCACGAATATTAGATTGTGAACGCGAGCGAGTACTGTCCTGGATAGAGTGGTAGCCATCTATTGTGATCTACGTATCTATGTAGTTACTCCGTATAATCAGTGAGATTGCTAATTACCCGGGATTCTTCCCTACCGCCTCGGTTAAGAATGTCGACAGCTCCAGGCGCAATAGTCAGACGGGGCGGAATCAGTAGAACGATTTTCATTATCAGTCTCATAATTGTCGGAGCAGCCAGCGGGGCTACTGGCTACTTCATAAACGGGCTAACTCATCCTGCAGCTCCCACGATCACACTTAATGGGGCTGGTTCAACTTTTGTCAATCCTGTAATCAGCGCGATCAACGCGAATTACAGTAGAATCAATAACAACATCCAGATCAACTATCAAGCAGTAGGCAGCGGCGCGGGAATAACCGACCTCAGTCATCAAACTGTTGATTTTGGAGCCTCCGATGCACCATTGAATAGCGGTCAAATTTCCGGATTGCCCGGTCCCGCTCTAACCATCCCGGACACAATTGGAGCAGTTGCGATCGCATACAACATCCCGATAAACAGCACCTACTCTGTCCACAAAGGATTACACCTCAACGTGACAATAGCTGCTGAGATATTCCAGGGAAGTTCCACAGGGGGTGGGACCGGCCCGCTCTACTGGGATGATCCCGCAATCTTGGCGCTCAATCCTTCGGGCAGTCTCGGTACAGGTGTCGTTCTTCCTCACCAACCAATTACGGTCGTTCATCGATTCGACTCCTCCGGAACAACGTTCGTTTTCACTGGCTGGCTCAATACGAGTCCAGTTTGGAAGGGAGGTCAGACAAAGTCCCTCGGGAGTAGCGGATGGGCCAATGGAGCGCTGTCCAGTCCTGGCAATCAAGGTGTTGCGAGCACGATTCAGACCGTCACCTTCACCATCGGATATGTCGAGCTGAATTACGCTTTGTCAGCAACCCCTCCGATGAGCTACGCTTTCGTGCAGAATCCCAACGGTGGCAGTTCTTACATCGAACCTACTTTGAGTTCAAGTGCGCTGGCAGCTTCCAGCCTTCCAAATCTTCCCACAGGAGACGGTAACTGGACATCGGTAAATCTCTTGAATCAAAACGTCGCAGGCGCGTATCCCATAGTTACTTTTAGCTACATAATGGTGTTCAGAGAGTTGAACGTTTACGGCTCAGCAATGACCCAGGCTAGGGCTCAGGCACTCGTAAACTATCTCTGGTTCGTCGTCCATGATGGGCAGAATCAGGCGAAAATATTGTCCTTCGTCGCGTTGACGGCTCCGGTCGTTGCGAATGCAGAGGCCACAATACGGTTGATAACGTATAACGGTAGTACGTTACATAGCTGAGCGCTTGTCTCCGGATTCCTCGTTAACTGACGATAGAAAAACAAGAATCCGGAATTATGTCGCGCACTGAAGAACAAGTCACAGAACCCGGGTCAAGCCTAAGTTATCAAAGGGACTTCTCACACCGCGGCCTGTTGCGTTCTTCAGGCGACGACATATTTCAGGTCCTGTCTACAGTCTTCGCGTGCGCAGTAATCGTAATCATAGCCTTAACGGGAGTAGTGCTCATTCGAGGATCCCTCCCCGCTTTCAGTAGATTCGGCGTCGGCCTTGTAACTGGGTTGGATTGGAACACGACGGGTCAAGAGGCTTATGGATTACTCCCCTACGCTCTCGGAACTCTAGTAACATCCGGGATCGCAGTAGCAATTGGCATCCCAGTAAGCCTCGGAATCGCAATATTCCTGGCGGAGATGGCTCCAGGCTCAGTAAGGGCTCCTCTCTCACAACTTGTCGAACTGCTAGCAGCAGTGCCGAGTGTAATCTATGGGTTTTGGGGGTTGCTAGTTCTGAGGCCTTGGATTGTAAGTTACATTGAGGTTCCCATATCATCAAGCCTTGGCTCTCTCCCGATTTTTCACGGTTCACCTCACGGTCTTGATGTCTTCATGGGAGGGCTAATCCTTGCTATCATGATCATACCGACGGTCTCATCCGTTTCCAAAGAGGTGATGATGGCTGTGCCTGCCTCACAGAGAGAGGCTGCCTATAGCATAGGCGCCACGAGATGGGAAGTTGTACGGATGGGAGTGTTGAGCTATTCACGGTCCGGAATTTTTGGAGCCGCAATCTTAGGCTTGGGCAGAGCAGTCGGTGAAACCATGGCTATCACCATGGTAATAGGAGGAGCTCTTGGCAAGGAGGCTGTTCCGACCTCTCTTTTCATCCCAGGTCAAACATTAGCGTCACTAATCGCTGGACAGTTCAACGAAGCAGTATCCTTCCAATTGTCTGCACTGGTAGCCGCGGGTTTTGTGCTGTTCGGCCTTGCGCTGCTGATCAATGTGTTTGCCGAACTTATGGTTTCTAGGGTTCTGAAGCTGAAGGCAGGAGCAGTAGAATAACCATGGCGACCCATGGGATGCGGAGGTTTAAGGACAAAGCAGCATACGCACTAGGGATACTCTGTCTCGCCGCCGCAGTAGTGCCTCTGGCAAGTATTCTGGTCGAGGTTGTTGCAAATGGAATCGGGGCAATTAATCTGCAGTTCTTGACCGCCCTTCCCGGGGTTCCCGGGGAGACAATTGGCGGAATCGCACCGGCCATTGAAGGAACGCTGTTGCTAATCGGACTAACCTGCCTCTTTGGAATTCCTCCCGGCATATTGGCGGGAATCTACTTGGCAGAGTTTGGCGATAACCAGTTCGGAAGAGCAATTCGTTTTCTAACTAATGTCCTTACCGAGTTTCCATCAATCGTCGTCGGAATCCTCGTGTCTGTTCTGCTCGTAGTTGCGACCCATCAATACTCTCCACTCGCCGGCGGGGCTGCGCTGTCAATAATCATGCTTCCAATTGTCACAAGGACGACTGAGGAATCACTCAAGACCGTGCCGAACTCGATCAGGGATGCGGCGATGGCGCTGGGAATCAGGCGTTGGCGGACCACCATTAGCGTTGTACTCAGCACTGGGAGAAGTGGCATCATTACTGGAGTCCTGCTCTCTGTGGCGAGAATCTCGGGAGAAACCGCGCCGTTGATCCTTACCATTCTCGGCAGCAACTTTCTCTTCTCAAGCTGGAACCAGCCGATTGACGCACTGCCCCTTCGAATTTACCATGACGCGTTCGAGGCGGACCCCTTCACCCGCCAGCAGGCCTGGGGAGCAGCCTTGGTTCTGATAGCGATCGTGTTGACTCTCAACATCGCAGTCAGACTTGCCGTGAGAGGAAAATACGGTTCAAGCAGGTCCAGAATATGACCGTGGACCTTCAACTAGAGGATCTGAAACACGAAAATACAACATATCCCACAGTAACTAAAGCGATGGAGAGATACAAGGTCCGCACAGACAAGCTCAACGCCTGGTTCGGCTCCAACCACGTACTCAAGGACCTCTCCATCAGCATCAGAGAAAACGAAGCGACCGCGATCATCGGACCCTCAGGCTGTGGGAAATCGACCTTCATACGATGCCTAAACCGAATGCATGAACTCGTTCCCAGCGCCCGGTCAACCGGCACCGTCCTCCTTGACGATTCTAACATCTACACCAGAGGGGTTGATCCTGTTACAATCAGGCGGCGGGTCGGGATGGTTTTCCAGAAACCCAATCCGTTCCCGACAATGTCTGTCTACGACAACGTCGCCGCTGGCCTCAAACTCAATGGTGAGAGGGATCACGCCGTGCTGGACGCGGCCGTTCAAAAGAGTCTCGAGCTCGCTTTTCTCTGGGATGAGGTCAAGCAAGATCTCGACAAGTCAGGTACAAGTCTGTCTGGTGGCCAGCAACAGCGACTCTGCATTGCGCGGGCGCTCGCGGTCGAGCCGGAGGTTATCTTGATGGACGAACCTTGCTCAGCTTTGGACCCGATCGCGACTGCAAAGATCGAGGAGCTCATTAACAGCATCAAAGAAAAATACACAGTCGTAATCGTGACCCATAACATGCAACAGGCCGCAAGAGTCTCCGACTATACCGCGTTCCTCTATCTTGGACAGCTTATTGAGTATGGGGAAACAACGAGCCTGTTCGAGAACCCTAGGGAAGAGCTGACAGAAAGATATCTTACCGGAAAGTTCGGCTAGGAAGCAAGCAATGACACGACTCATGGACATCGGACTAGATAGGCTACGAAACATGGTCCTCGACATGGCGGAACTATCTCAAAACACGGTCTCAACAGCTATCGACTCTTACGTGCAGGGTCGAGACCTACGGGACCGTATCTACGGATGGTCCGAGGAGCTTAGAATGCTCCAGGACGAGGTCAGCGAACTCGCAGTCGAGCTCATTGCCCGATATCAGCCAGTAGCTACCGATCTTCGATTCATCAAGTCGTGCATGGAAGTGTCGTATGGCTTCTCCAGATTTGGCAGATACGCCCATGACATTTCAGATGTGGTCAGCATCTTTGGAGACTTGTCGGACTGCGATAGACAGGTCATCCAGAACGCGGGAGCTCAGGCCAAGGACATGATTGCGCTCAGCATCAAAGCATTCACGGAACGGAATATCGAGATGGCGTCGAAGCTAAAGAAAATGGACGATGTCGTCGACAACCTTTACCTCGACTTCGTAAAGAAATCTGCGCATGAGGGGGAGGCGAATCTGAAGTGTGTCGTATCCGGGACCCTCATTCTACGATACTTGGAAAGGATAGCAGATCATGCGACGTATGTGGCTGAGACTGTCCCCTACATCGTGTCCGGCGAACGATCGGCGAGAAAGTAACATACGTAACTCTACTGTCGTACATAGGCATCATAGCTCAGCCTTACACTCGGTCGGGCACCTAGTTATCCGCGATTTTCGGTCAGTGCTTCTACGGATATCGAATGATGAGAGAGATAATCTCAACCAAACTAGAAATGAGCGAGGACTCAGTCGTCAGACTAGCATCTACAATTGAGGACGAGCCAGCCTCAGTCTATTTCGAGGCCCCTCAGCCCACCAAGGGTCTTCGTTTCGCCGGCTTGAGAGCATTTGGAGATTGATCAACATGGATAATCTTCCCAATCAGCTGTGTCCACGATGCGGACGAGCCGAGCTCAACATCTACTACTCGAGCAACGCCGACGAGAAGCTGGGTGCCTGGTGCGAGTACTGTGATCTTAGAGCCTACTTCAATGGGCACGAGCTCGTGTCGATGAAGGAGTACAGCTAGATTACGCGAGGCGAAATGGTCATGGCGAAACTCATGGTCTCAATACGAGACGAGAGCTACCGACTTCTGAGCTTCGAAGCTCGAGAGAGAGGAATAACTATACAGGAACTGATCAGGGCGGTAATTTTGCCTGAGTGGGTTCGAGGAAGCCATCTCTCGACAGTCCACCGAGACAATAATTCACTACAGCCTGCACCCATGGTCTTGGAAGAAAACGAGATTCGGCCGGTAACCAATCGGCAATTACGATAAGCGACTAGACTCTTCTCGCCCGAAGAAACTGGTACCGCCCTCGCTTCCGAGTGTGCGGTCCAGTTTCCGAGTTAGTCACATTGCACTGCCGGACTCGGTGTCGGGAGCTCCGATAGAGTTCGGTCTCCATATTATCCCATGACGATGTTGGGGAAGCTCTGCTCGCGACGGATTGGCTGTGGGCTCTGACCCGACTATTGCGTACGGTTACGGCGTCTGTAAGTGACAGAATAGAAAGCGATCAGGGAGAGCAAAGAGCCCACGAGTCCAACAGAAACCACTAGGATGTAGATGCCGCCCAAGGGCAACGTTCTCGCGCCGAGCACTCCATTTGTAATAGTCAGCATTACAACTGTCGAATGCGAAAGCTTTCCAGAGGTGCCGGTTACAGTAATGGAGAAGGTGCCTAGGGGGCTGGAACTGGTTGTTGATACTTTCAGTGTGGAAGACCCTGTGCTTCCTGAGGTTAATGCTACATTTGGGGGGCTTAGAACGGCAGTAACTCCAGTCGCGGCCGGAGGGACGGATGAGGAGAGACCGACCGTGCCCGAAAACCCAAAGCTTGTCATCGAGATGGTGAAATTAGATGAGCCACCGGGGGCGACAGTCGCAGCTGTTGGTGACGCGCTCATTGTGAAGTCTGGAAGAACCTGAAATATTCCCAGCATACTTGTGAAGTGGATCGAGCAGTAGTAAGTGTAGTTGCCAGGTGCAAGATTGACCGGGAAGCTAAATGTTGTCTGGGATGGATTGCCGGCTCCCCCGAAGAGCACGGAGCACGCGTCGACCGTGTTGCAGTCGTCGGTAAGACTGCCACCGTCGTTGTCCGCGTCCAGCAGGAACTGGTGCGTGTTTCCGTCTTTGGATTGTAGGAGTATGGACACTGTGTCTCCGGCATGGACGGTTATCGTTGGATTATGAACGGTTTGAGTAAAATTCCAAGCTTGGAAACTTCCTTGAAGGTTCACTGAATCGGTGGTCGCATGAGCCTCGGGGACGAGTGGGGCGAGAGTTGTGAGAAACAGGCTGATTCCGGAGAATATGATCAGAAAGCTCACGGCAATTACGAGAACAAATTTCAGTCGGTTCATTAGTGAAGCCACTACCAATGTAGGGTCTTATATCACTATCGGTCTCTCAGCAGACAGGTACAAACACTCATCCAAATCTGAACGAGAAAGGTACCCCTCGAAGGGGGCCAATCCGACAACTGTCTACTATGATGAGGACGGTCTAGGAAGCACGCGGCTAGTCACGTCCACGGCCGGTCGGTCCTCTTCTCTGACAGCTACCAGCCGTACGGACAAGACAACTCTGCTTCAGGCAGCGAGACCTACAGGTTCACGGGCAAACCTGTCAGCCAAACAACAGGTTTGTACAGAGTGCTCTCCGAGAAAAGTTGTAGAGTGAAGTCTGGGAATTCAACAGAAAAAGAAAAGGAAGAGAGTCCGCTGTCAGTTAGGACAGGGGGAAAAGGCGCAATCGTTGGCTGATGCGAGGAGTGTCGTCGAGTTGTTCGTCGGGACATACGTCACAGTCAGGCTGAAATCCGTATTCATCGTACTAGCGCCAACGTTTCCCAAATCTTGGGAAGTGTTCGGGCAGGTGTTGTTGATATTGGTCAGATGGTCATATGCAAAGTGTCCGTTCGGCTTGAAGGCGTAGTATTCATAGTAGCCAGAGCCAAAGCTCCAGTCACTCGCCGGACTGCTGGTGCTGCATTCAACGGCATGGTGCTCACTCGTGAATGTGCCTGAGCCAACTCCGCAAGCGACAGCCGTGATTTGCACATATTTTCCGGGAGCGGGACTGAAAGTTGCGCTGTTGTACGTGTTGTACCTTCCGCAAAGCGACGCATTGACACTAAGAGCGAAGCTTGGAGTGGCGAGTACTAGTGCCGTCATCGAGAGAAGGCATACGACTAGGGTGCTGATCCTCAATATTCTTCCTGAGACGCTTCCAGACTATCTATTTTAGGTCCCATGAAACTCTGCAATGGACGATTGTTCTATAATAAAACTCGTCAGCAACCTGATGGGCGGGGGGATGTTCTGTGTTGACGCTAGGATTACTATACTTTTTTGCCTATGATTAGTCCGATCGACGAATATAGCGATGTTAGACCCTTCAAACCGCGTTGCGACGGTCGAAAGATGAGATACTGTTTGGAATATTGAAGTCATGCGCGTCTGACGGGCTATCTATCAACCAACTGATCAGGGTTCAGAATCTCTCTTACAGATTGCTCAGATCCGCTCTGGATCAGTTGACAGATTCAGGATTGATCCTTGTCGAAAATGATCATGGCAGAAGACTGGTAAACACGACCAATAGGGGATTGGAGGCGCTGAATCATTATCGAAGGGCAGCCACGATGCTCAAGGCCAGGGCAACGCAATAAATGCCAAGAGCCTGCCAATATTCTAGAGCATTGGGTCAGCGAGATCGGCTACTCGCCGAACTTTATCGAGGCCTTAACCAAGCCTTCAAGAATTCTTAGGTCCAACTCATCTGCAAAACACGGTGGGTTAGAATACAGATTTTGAACCCGCGAATCTATCCAGTTCATTCTCGTACTTTCATGTTTCAGTCTTGCAGCTTTGAGACTTCCTGCCCAGCCGAATTTGACGATTATTGAAAGCCTAGGCGAGGGTTGTGCCGCAGTGTCGACATGTTCTGGCTCCAGGTAGGTTGTAGCCTTTGCATTGCTTGCACCGGGTAAGCGTGGAGGTGATGGGGGAAGTGCTGGGCTGAAGTCTGTAGTGGACGGTCGCTGCCTGGTTGGCGTTCTTAGCCCACAAGGCTTGTCCCTATGATATATTGGGGTCCGTAGCCTATCGTCAAGATGATACTCGGTGGGGGCCTTCCGGGTTTCGCTAGAGATGAGACTGAGGTTTTTCTCGGGTTCTTCGGGTGAATACAGAACCTGGGCGTTTATGGTGCGGGGGGTGGGATTTGAACCCACGAACCCCTACGGGACAGGGTCCTGAGCCCTGCGCCTTTGACCTGACTTGGCAACCCCCGCTGCCTGAGGGGACGAGGGACCTTGTTTGATAAAGCCTTGAATCGTGCCAACAATCCATGTCGGGTCATATGACCAGGGTTTTTCCGAGAATCGTTCAGAAAAAGCCCTGAGTGGGAATCCAAGCAAGCGTTTTGACCCGGTGCCATTCTTCGCGTTCACCGGGACGCTGACCTCATTGATCTTCAAAACGCCTTACTAGGCGATAACTGCGTCCTGACCTGGAGAATAAACCAAAAATGGGTTTCAACTGGTCGGACCCTCTCGAAATCTCTGGAGCTCGTTTGCCCGCGACACAAAACAGCTTTTTGGACGAGAACTCTATCTAGAAGAGCCCAGAACAAGCTCCACCCGTAAAACGGGGAGGGCGGGCCGATAATCCCCTATGTTAGCCCGTTTCGTAAGCGTGAAAGGGCCCTACCGGCGATAGGAAACACGCTTGGACTGATTGAAAACAAAAATATTCCCGCAGTATAGACCGGGAAATTCGCCAACACGAACAAGGCCCGGATGGTTCTAAAAAGATAGTTCCCTAAAAATGGGGGTTAGTGTCCCAAGCCGTCTCCATATTCTATTTGGTCCGTTCGAGTATTACTTCTATGGTGGAGACGTTCCGCGCTTCTTGGCCATCACCGACAATCTCCGTGCCCAAGTTCACATGTTTTCCAAGGCTGCCTTGGAAGAAGCGGTTGTTCACCACTTCAGCCACGTCCACAGCCGTGCTGATGGCTCTTCCACGAGCCTTTAGGGTCAGCTTCTTGGCGCCCGTATTGAAATGCATCATGACAGCCGTAGCATAAGCCATGATCGGCTTCTTACCAATCAGTATAGTGTCCGCTGGAATGTCGCTTCTACGAGCCTGGGCAGGAGCCCTCTCCGCTTTCTTTGGTTCTTCTGACAAGCAATTCACCTCCGAGTACACGAGTGCACCGAAACGGCAAACCCCTGTGCGCTGAACGCCCCTAAATATTTATCTGAAAACCCGCACCGAGCCCGCCCCAGAGTCGCATCAGCCCACAGTTCGCCTCGGAGGAGGAACCCTGCGTGGTTCTCCCGAATGAGCTTCTCGTAAGCCCTCAGCACCGCTAATCCTCTACGACTCTTTCAGAGCCTCTCTTCATCCCTTCAGAGTCGCCCACTTGGAGTCTTTCTATTCCAGAAACCGGAGAAATAGACTCGGAGAGCCATGGGGTATTTCGTGTCAAACTGGATCAGCCAGTCAGACCTGCTCTCTTCGCAGGCGTGTCGAACAGAAGCTTCGAATCACGCGTCTTGATCACCCGAGTAATCCTAGAAAACGTCTCCGGAATATCGAATCAACTTTGGAAAACAGGATCCAATCCGCGTTCAAATATGATGAACGAGGAGAATGTTCTTCGAAGGTTCCCGTTCAAATTTCAACCTTTATCTCTAACGACAGCATAAGATATACTAGTATGCCCAAGTTTATGCAGTCACTCGGAGCAGAAACCTACCAGAGACTCGCAACGGAAGCAAAGCTGAGAGACGTTACCGTACAATCCCTAATCCGGACGATCATCGTCCCAGACTGGCTCAAAGCCGGACCCGTCGCCCGAATAGGCACGCAGACAGAGACCAAGACACTGACCCAGCCGACAACGTTCCTCTCAAACACTGGAATCCTAACCGAACCCGCGCGCAGACCCTTCTTCCACTCCAATGTCGGGCGAAGGTAGACCCTCGCCCGAACCTTTTTCTTTCCGGAAGACCCGCTAAGAATTCTGCATGCTAGGATACGGGAGCCGGGGTCGACCGGATCTTCGGCCGAGCCGATTCTGAGAACTGTTGCGAGAACCTCTCGTACATTTTCAGCTCCTCACCCGACATTGGTTTGATCTTCTGAAGCGCCTCGTCAAAGTGGCGCTTGGCCACCTTCAACCCTTTCGCCCGCTTCTTCGCATCCTCGGGATCCTTAGCCTTCGAAATGTGCTCTCTTAGCGCGAGCATTACCGCGGTGTTGGCGACGGAGGCGATATCCGCGCCGGTATACCCTTCTGTCCTCCTCGCGGCCTCGTCAAGTTTCACATCATCAGCCAAAGGTGTCTTCAGGGTGTGAATCTTGAAGATCTGCTTCCTCGCCTCAAGATCAGGCGGGGGAACGAACAAGAGCCGGTCAAACCGTCCCGGCCGTAGCAGTGCGGAATCGATAATGTCAGGCCGGTTAGTCGCAGCAATAATCACTACGTTCCTCAGCTCTTCAAGCCCGTCCATCTCGGTCAGAAACTGGCTAATCACCCGCTCCGTCACGTTCGAATCGCCCATACTGCTCCCACGAACTGGGGCGACTGAGTCTATCTCATCGAAGAATATGATGCAGGGCGAGGCTTGGCGAGCCTTCCGGAACACTTCGCGGACAGCCTTCTCCGACTCGCCGACAAACTTGTTCAAGAGTTCTGGTCCCTTCACACTGATGAAATTCGACTCGCTCTCATGCGCTACAGCCTTCGCTAGCAACGTCTTACCCGTCCCGGGGGGACCGTACAACAACAATCCCTTCGGCGGACTCGCGTTCAACTGAGCGAACAAATCCGGATATTTCAGCGGCCACTCAACCGCCTCTCTCAACTCCTCCTTGACATCCTCCAAACCCCCAATCTGATCCCAAGTGATGTCCGGGATCTCGACGAGGACCTCCCGCATCGCGGAGGGATCAATCTCTTTCAGCGCATCCTGAAAATCCGCCATTCTCACGATGATCTTGTTCAGAATGTCACCTGGGATGCTCTGCGCCTCGAGATTGATCTCGGGCAGAATCCTCCTCAACGCCCGGATGGCCGCCTCCTTGACCAACGCTTCAAGATCAGCACCGACAAAACCATGGGTAACATCCGCGAGTTTCTTCAGGTCCACATCCTCAGATAGGGGCATACCTCGCGTGTGAATCTCAAGCACTTCGAGACGTCCGTCACGATCCGGTACCCCGATCTCTATCTCCCTGTCGAATCTGCCGGGTCTTCGGAGCGCAGGGTCTATCGCGTTCGGCCGATTAGTCGCACCTATCACAACGACCTTTCCCCGCGACTGCAAACCATCCATCAATGACAACAGCTGGCTGGTAACCCGCTTCTCCACCTCTCCAGTCACCTCCTCACGCTTTGGAGCGATCGAATCTATCTCGTCGATGAAAACGATCGAAGGAGCATTCTCCTGCGCTTCTTTGAAGACCTCCCTCAATCTTTCTTCGCTTTCACCATAGTACTTGCTCATAATCTCCGGCCCGCCAATGCTGAGAAAGTTCGCGTTCGTCTCACTAGCCACAGCCCTCGCCAACAGTGTCTTACCAGTGCCCGGAGGACCGTGCAGAAGAACACCCTTTGGAGCCTCGACCCCAAGTCTCTCAAACAATTCAGGATGACGCAGGGGCAGCTCGATCATTTCCCGAATCTTCTGGATAACCGGTCGTAGGCCACCGATATCCTCGTAGCTGATCTTTGGAATCGCCCGGATGGGCTCTTTGACCTGCTCGCCCACGGAAACCTCCGTCGCCTCCGTTACGATCACCGCCTCGGCGGCGGGATTCGTGTTGGTCACAACCA
>Ga0307477_10003246_pt1 | contig 12171 bp, 12 predicted proteins | sample atmos_gasesECM2C_FD_203316 | JGI IMG/M metagenome (GOLD analysis project Ga0307477, IMG submission 203316) | Hardwood forest soil microbial communities from Morgan-Monroe State Forest, Indiana, United States - atmos_gasesECM2C_515 | ecosystem: Environmental > Terrestrial > Soil > Temperate...
TGGGGGTCTTGAGCATTGCGTAGAGCAGATCTTGAACGTCGTACTCGTTTTCGATCGTGAAGTTTGGCCGATCATGCAATCGAGCCCCCAGTCTCCTTGCCACGTCTGAGAAGGTGTCGAACCCCGCGAGAATGATCCCCCGTTCATCAGGCGCTACTGACTCCGCACGTTCGCTGGAAAACCCGATGCCATCGGCCATTAGCGCGGTAACGACGTCACCATCGTCGTCGTGTTCTAGAGCCTTCCGCCTCAGCTGCGGAATGAGTGCCACCAATGCTTGAGGCTCCGGTTCGGCGACTTGCCACGAAGCCGCAATGACCGCGACAAACCAGAGAGCCGCAATCGCGTCCTCCGCCGTGAGTCGCGTGTCGGCGCGCCCAAGGATATCGCGAGCAGCTCGGTCAGCGAGTGCCGGTCGCGAGTCGACACGCAGATCTCCCAGCGCAGCCGCGGCTAACAGTTTGTCGCGCAAGGCTGGGCCACTCGTCCTAAGGTGATCGACCAGTCGGCCAATCCGCTCCGGAAAAGTGGGATCAGCATCGCGAACGCCGTCCACGAGCGCAGCGCGCGACAACAACCAGAGGAGGCGAGGCGAGGTCGTAGGATCATTCTCAGGGTGTCCGGCTTGCCCCTCAAGCCGCTTGAAGTGATCAACAAAGAGCTGGACCCGAGCCCCGGTCGTAGCCACCCACTGGCGTTCAAGAGCAACTGCCAAGATCGCTGTGCGGTCCCGGGAGAAGTCGTTGTCATCTGCGGCCCCGGTAACAGGCCGCACAATCTCCGGTCGGCTCTCGTCCTCGTACCGGCTGAGGACAAACGCGGCAAGTACACCATCGAGGGTGCCTTCGGAGATGGCTGAAGCGACGTGGCGCCGAGCCCACCCAAAGACGCCTCGGTCAGCCATCAGAGGAACCAGAGCTTGCGTTGAAGCTTAGTGCGAACCAGGTCCTCGTTCCAGGGCAGGATAGAGCGCAATCGTTGGCTCATCTCAGCCATAAGCTCGGAGTACCTGATCGTCGCAGGCAGCACCCCCGGGTTGAACGTGCGCCAGGACATGAACGAGAAGGCGAATACCTGCTCAGCGAGATAATCGATGTCGCGAAAGGTCGAGGTCTCGTCGAGCTCCAACCGCAACGGAGAGAACGTACCAAACCCCCTGTACTGAGACGGCCCCATCAGTACCACCAGCCGCTCTCTGGTGCCTATGTCAATAGCGAGTTGTCGAGGTGGGATGAGGGCATCGCGTCGAGACTTCCGCTCGGAACCTGCATATGAGTGATCAAAGATGTTGAGCTCGTGCGAGTCATTGACGTGGACAAGTGCGTACTCCACGTCATACATCGTTAGTCTCGCGACCACATTGGCGAGAGCCTCCCGCTCTTGCCGTCCGGTGCGCTTGAACACATGAAAGATCAAGCGGACTAGGGCACCTTCCGCGATGCCCTCAATCGCGGCGACTTCGTGCACGCTCCGTAGCACCACTTCTTCCAGTCGCTGGCTGTAGTTGTCTTCGTCAGTCCAAGCCGTGCAAGAGTTGAGGAGGTAGTCTCCATCACTGCCAAAAACAGTCGTGTACCCGATGACCTGCCTAGTCTTTCCGAGCCTCCCCCCTGCCGTTCGCTCCACTGATCGCCCGATACCGAAGATGAGTTCCTGACGCTCGTGCCGAGGTGTCCGAAGAACGTAGGGCGTGCCTCCGAGCTTCGCATACGACGCCAGTGCGAGTGTGGTGATGGTGTACTGCCTGTCGTAAGGCTCCTCCTGCAACTTCTCTACTGTCACTTCCTGGACCGGGATGCCCTGAGACAAGAAAAGTACTTTGCAGACGTGATATGGATTGTCCACTGGGTCCAGATCGTGGAACTGATTCTGAATCACGATAAAGGCTAGGTCGTACTGCTCGCGGAGTGCATCTGTTGCCGCGTTGTAATACGCGTCTTTGGCAGGCTGTTTGTCCCAGCGGAAGTAGACCTTGGTCACGTCCATCGCTGGCAGTCGGTACCGCCGTTCCATGCCGTTGAAAACGGCGCCATCGCCAACGCCGGTCTGAAGGTCCGACATGAGCCTCTCAGCCATACCCTTGAATCGCTCAGGAGCAAGCAGGAGAATGCGCAACTGCCGAGCGGCCATCCGGCGCTGGCTAAACGGACCATGCTGTCGAATCCCAAACTCGGGCACGGTGTGAGTCTTGACGCTCTCTGGGTCGTAGCTAAACAGGGGCTTTGCGAGCATCCGCGTGCCGAACGGGTCGACGTCTGGCTTCGGTTCGACCGCTGGTCCGAGAGTTGCTTCGACTTCATCGCAGAGATGGAGGGGTTCTGTGCTGGTCCCGATGAGATGCTTTACGGCCTTGTCGATGAGATCAGCTTTGCCACGCGGCCTGCTGGGAACGTCCTCTTGCCGGCGCAAATCCTGCTTGACAGTCTCCACGAGTTTGGGGTCGTACAGCGCGACTACTGCGAGTAGATTCTCTCGATGTTCTTCGAACAAGCAAGAACTCGCAGCAATCCGAATAGGAACGCCGTCACGGGTGTCATCCAAGAGGAGCTCGTTTTCATCGTGATGGGCGATTCGGCCGAGAAGTCGCGCTCCGTACTCAGGCGTGAACTCGGCGCGGGCACGCACATATCTGCCATTTACGGTTAGGCCCTGCCGAAGAAGATCGTAGACGGGTATGTCGATACGAACGGCGTGTTCCATGTCGACCCGCAAGAAGACCTTGGGCGTTTGCTCCGGGAATTCGAGAATCTCAGTTCCCACCAGGACCCTTGGGTGTACTCCAACTTCCGGCGGGTGCCCCGGCCACACCTTGTCGAGGTAATTTCCTCTAGAGAAGTTCGCATAGGCACCCCTCCCAAGGAAGGTCAACCCCCGGGCCTTGAGTCGGTCGCCCAAGGCCCCCCGCACCATTGCCGCAGCCAACCGAGTCTCGGCGACTAGGTTTGCTGTCGCCTTGCGAAAGCCATCAATAGGCGGAACTGGACCGTTTGGTGCCCACGCATAGATCAGGCGGCCATCGTCGGAATAGCGGAGGAATCTAACGCCTGGATGAGCCTCCCTAAGCCCATCCAGGTTCGGCCCATCAAAGTACGGACCAATGGCTACTGGGACCGTCGTCTGGGAAAGGCTGACGGGGAAAAGGTTGAGCTGATAGCGGGTCGTGTTTCCTGAAACCGGGCGATCAGCCGCGTACCCATGCGTTGAATTGGATGCCACAATCAGGCAATTCTAGCGCACACTTGTTCGGCCCATCCGACGCGATTGCAACCATTTCACCGCACAATCGGAAGTGCCGACTTGGCGGCGATACCAGCAACCGCGGGAGGAACTACCTCGCCGATCTGGACGCGTCGCCAGGCAATCAGCTCCAACTCGTTCCGCCCTCTAACTGCTGTCAAACTCGAAATGAAGCCATCCTAGGCTCGACTCTCACCCCTACAAAGCCACTCAAAGTCCTTATCCAATAAGGGCTCATGTGGCGGAGGGAGAGGGATTCGCCTCCTCACTCGCCCACCCTCGAGGTCCTCTTCGCGTGAGCGGTTTTCGATCGCGCGAAGCAATGGCGGGCTACGAGCGGTTGGCTAGGGCAAGGCGGGCCAAGCAGCAGTTGAGCACAGCGCAGGCGTCAAGGCTGACGGCACCCGGATGACCGGGTCTGACCGCGTGTTCCCGCAATCAGCTAGGTTGATGCAGGGGCCCCGTCAGGCGAGGTATGGAGATCCGACGGGACGTTTGGTGGCGTAGGCGCTGCCGACTGCCCGGAAGGGAGCCACTCGCCTTCGAACGGGGCATCCGGGGAGTTTTCGCGCTCATAGAGTTGCTCCAAGAGATCGACTTGGTGTTCGACGCTCTCGCGGGAGATCTTCAATGCCACGGCACCAGTCTAGCTCCGCTCCCGTCAACCATGCCGAAACCATGTTGCGGTGGCGACAAGAGCGCCCAGGGCCGCAACTAGCGCGCCGATGGCCCACGCTAGAGCCTCCCAGCTGATCGAGCGAACAAGCGGCGCTTGGGGCCAGTTGACCGCAAACGGTAGGGCAACGGCTACCACGGCGATCGCGACGTAGACCGATGTGTACCAGGGCGTGATTCGAGCCAGGTAGAGGGCAATGGCGCCTGCCAGGGCGCTAGCGCCGGCCCAGGCGAGGATTCGCCACGTGAAGATGGCGAACGCGATTCCCTGCGGCCAAGCAATGCTCAGGGCAGCTCCAACCACAGCGGCGGCGATCAAGACGTATGCGGTCACCCTGAAGCCTCGCACCAAGCCCGCGCCGATTGCAGTGGCGAGGGCAACTCCAACACCGAGCACAAGCATCAGGAATCGCCAATCGAGCGACGGGATGGCAGCGCCGGCAGGCCAGTCGATAGCGAGTGCTCCTGCTCCAAATGCTGCTGCGAGCATTGCCAAGTAAAGGCTAGCTCGCAAGCTAAGCGAGAGCACTCGTTGAACTTCGGTGGCTTCTCGTTGCAGCGCGATCGCCGAGGCAAAGGAGATCGCCGCGACGAGTATCGGAGCCGTCCCCGTCTGCGGCTGCGCCTTGAGCAACGTTCGCAAGAGCAAGCCAGATAGGAAGATCGCAAAAGTACCGAGTGCGAGTATTCTTGCGGGCCATTTTACGCCGCCCTCGGCAAGGCGCAGAGAGCGTAGGACGTCCCACCAAATCTTCACATTTGACGCTGGGGCGTTTGCGAAATAGAGAATTAGTTGATCTTTGGTGACACTCACAGATTGGGGTGCATTCAGAGTCCTAGCCGTGTAACGCGGGCGGAACGCCACGCCAGCGGGCAGACGAACCGCCGCGTGATAACTCTTTGCCGAGCCTATGGGAAAGGCTACCGGCCTCCAATTGCGAGATCTGCGTCTCTCTTGGGTGACGACCTCTTCGTGGTGCACAACAAGCGTAACGTCCCTGCCGGGCTGTGCGGGGATGGGCACCATCACCCAATATCCAGCGGAGAGTCCTTTGGTGAGGCCAAGCGCGAGGTCGTCGGCGTAGATCGCGAGTATCTGGGCTGCTTCTTCGTCGGTGGGAGGCTGAGTCCGCAGTATTTGTTGGTATTTTGGCAGCTGCGCTCTTGGAGAGCCGCTAGCATGGAGTCCCCAAGCAGAGAAACGGGTTACAGCCTCGTCACGTTGCTGGGTATCCCTACCAGATATTCGTAGAAGCAAGTCCCGGACTCCGGTTGAAAAGTCTGGACTCCCTAGTGCATTCGCTGCAGCCAAGAGCAGAGCCGCCTGCGCCCACGCGACGTTCTCGTCGTAGGTAAGGTGACTGACCATGTCGCCTGTGGAATAGGTCACCGACAAATCAGAGGCCAACCCGCGCGACTTCCTGAGGAGTGGCAAAACGATATCCTGAATGCCAGCGCGACCGAATGCTGGCACGGAGATGTCGAGTCGTGTAGTCCAACGGATGCGCGCAGGATCCAGCAACTGGGTCTGATCCGTGCGGCGACGAAGCCATGCATGAGGCTCAGCGATAAGTGTGAGGAGGAGGCGAGCGTCTTCACGCGTGGGCGCTCGGATCACCGGACGACCTGCTCGCGGCAGATGCGGGCGACGAGCCGGACGCACCGACTTCGTAGAAGCCGGGGTACGAAGTGATGGCGCTTAGGATCCAATGTCATGTCTCGGGAACCAATGTGGACTGGGGTCCACGCGCTTCGTGCACACCGACTGCGCGGGCAAGATAAACCAAGGCCGCTCGAACCGCGCGGAGAAGGGCAAGTGTCTCGCTCCGCAGGTCATCCCATCGAGAGCGGACGATCCATCTGTCCGAAGCCGGCGCGCTAGCAATATGGACGACCATGAAACGATGCGTGGCCGCGTGGCGCATGCCCAGGAATCGCGAGAGCGTGGTATCGCGTTGTAGCTCATGACTCAGGTCAACCAAGGCCATGACGCCTCGATTCCATTCGGGCGCATCAAGGCAGAGCCCGAGTTCTGGGTATAGCGCGGGCTTCGGATGCCCTCGTTGTGCCGCAGGGCTGGCAATGGTCTTGAAATAGAGGCGAGTGCGCCTGCTGCCTATGTATAGGTGAAGGTAGTTGGCGACCTTATCCAGAACGTTGGCAGTCGCTGCAAAGGCTTGCACCGCGAGGCCCGCAAACGCATCCCATTGGGCGCCGGTACCGCTGTCGGCGAAGCTCGCTCGCCCTGAGAGTGATTGCGCATGGGATATAAGAGGTGAAGCCTGCTCGAACGCGAGCCACGTGACGTAGCGGGCGGTCAGATAGTCCTGCTTGCAAGCATTGAACGCGTCGAGGAGTTGTGGTATCGAGATTAGACTGGAATCAGCGGTCACCGACTTAAGGAGCAGCGGATCCAATATCCGCGTCTCGGGCGCTAGGCATGCATGCGAGACGTGAAGAAACAGCTCGTTCTGATCGGCCCAGCGTAGGTACGGGTCTGGCCATCGGTGGGGGGGTCGCACTCGCGGAGGCGGCGGAGGCCCCGCCGGAAACCTGTCGCGTAGACTTTGAAAGTCGGCGAGCGACGACTCAACACCGTTCGCCCGCACGCTGTCGCCGTGTGCGAGTGCAGCATCCAGGTCCACCCGCGCCTGGTTCAAGACGGTCGGACGATGTGAGCCCATGAGCTTGGCGACTTGGAAGAGGGCACTTCCCCGATTGCCGAGCGCCATGGCAAAGTTGCCGTCGAGCGCCAGCGCCTTGCCGTAGCATTCGATGGCCTCCAAATCGCGCCCAACGATGTCATACGTGTTGCCCGCGTTTGTCCAGCTCTTCAAGCGTAGCTCTAAGGGGGAAGTCGCGCTACGTCCGATCCGCTCAAACGCCGCCCTAGCCTCGTGTAGGTACTCGCGCACTGAGTCCCAAGCCGCAACCCATCCGCGGCTAGCCTGTACTGTCAGCTCCAAGACAGCGAGTTGGGCGTTGGCGAGGTTGAATGCAATGTCCGCGTGGTCTCCCGGATCTAGTGCTCGCCAGAGGCTGACAGTCTCCCGAAGCAGTGGCACATTCTTGTGAAGGGAGGCGGTATGTGTGCGGGTAACCGCTCGGAGAATTCTGACATTGCGTTCATGGCCCACACCAGCAACGAGCCCATCGACGAAAGCGATCGCTCCGGAAGCATCGCCAGCGTCAATAAGTTCGGACGCCCTCCGCTGCGCTGCGCGGAAGCCGCCTCTATCGTTGACGTCCATCAAACCATCGTAGTGATCGCTCGATGACGCCGCCTAACGGATCGAGGGAGGGCACATCGTCATCCCTGGCTTGGGGGTGAAGAAGTGGAGGTTGTCGGCGACAATTGCCAGCGCAAGTGCGACGCTCGATCCGCTAGTCGACTCGGAGAAGGAGGCTACTTACGTTGATGCCTCGGCCTTGCGCGAATGCCTGCCATGTTCCCGGCACGGACTTCACAGTTCCGCTGCAACAGTTCTGGCCGTAGCAATTGGTTACGTGCGGTATGGAATGCCGTTGCTTGCCGTCGCGCCAAATCCGCACCCTGTAAGGGATGGATTTGCCGCTGATTCCCGGCACGGCCCCTTTGTACTCGATGCACCCACCTGGGCCTTCGGTCAAATTCAGCCAATATCCCGTATCCATTCAGCTAGGCCTCCGGTCGTCTGCCTTACCCCGAGGATACTGTAGGCCGGACTGGAAGTAGCGGCAGCGTGGTTACCCACGCACACTGGGTGATACCGCGCTCGACGAGCCAGCGTGAGGCTTCTCAGCGGCGGGAGTCCGAGGAGCCTCCGCCCCCGGCGCTTGGCGCACTGAGGGAGTGGTCTGGCAGGCTTGAGGGATGCGTTTTGACGATCTCGAGCTGCTCCGCTTCATCCTCAAAGATGAGGAGACGCCCACAGGCGCTCTGTTTAGCGGGTTCAGCCTGATCCAGGCGGTCGCGGGCACCACCGTTCTCAACCACCCGAACGACTATCGGGCCTTCGCCAAGGAGTTGCTGCTCGCGCGGGAGGCCGGCCTTTTGGACTTCGAGGAGCGCACCTGGCCCGGATCACCAGGGCCAAACCCTGCCGTGGACGCACATCAGTGGCTCCAGCAGATCAGCAACATCCACCTGACCATTGCCGGGCGGGACCGTGCCCAAGGACGGGTGATCCTCCGGCCGTTGCCAGATCCAGATGAAGACGACGGCCGGCCGGTCGCCGGAATGACCCTTGAGGAGATCACTCGCGAGATAGGTGACACCTACACCGCGGACCAGATCCCGAAGTTCCTGGCCGATTCGGGCGTCCCTCCCGAGTACATCCCCATCAATCAGGGCGATAGCAAGTGGGAATACGTGCTGACGATTCTCGAAGGGCTCGATCAAGTTGGGTCCGCCAGTCGCCGCGTGCTTCGTGAGTTCATTGGCGCCTGGCTCGACAACCGCCTCCACACCTGGCCTGACGACGAGGTGCGGCGCCGGATACTCCGTCAGCTCGGCCAGCAGGGATGGTCCGTACGAGATGGCCGGCTGGTGGTAGGACCGCCGCAGGCAGCGAATCCAGAAGCTCCCCCGTCAGGAAGCCGCGCGGAGCGTTTTGCCCGACTGCATCCGGTCGTTCGCGAAGTATCGCAACGGTTCCTGGAAGCGCATCTCGATGTCGCTGTCTTCGAGTCCTTCAAGGCGGTGAACAAGCGTGTGAAGGAGGTGACTGGCCTCGACGCCGACGGATCCGACCTGATGGCCAGGGCGTTCGCCGACAAAGATGGACCCTTGCAACTTGGCGGTAGCGGCGACACCGGGCGCAACATCCAAGCCGGCTATCGCTTTCTCTTCATGGGAGCCGTGCGCGGGATTCGCAATCCCGATGCCCATGAACTGTTCGTACCGCTTAGCGACGAGGAGGCCTTGGAGCAACTCGGTTTGGCCAGCCTGCTGATGCGCCGGTTGGACGACATCGCGGAGCGGCGGTTTAGGGGTGAACAACGGGACGAGGCCAGGCCTACCTAGGAAGGTCATGGACAGACATGTCCAAACGCCGGACGCAGCCGCCTCAGGTCGGGGCTCAGACGCTACGAAGGAAGCTCGCTGGATGGCGAATCGTCACCGGGGACGGGCGGAAGCCCGTATGTGAAACGGATGGCCGAGCGGATCGGCCCCGTCACGTGACCAGGCCCCTTCAGCGTAGTGATCGCCTGGGCCAATTCGAGCCGCTCTTTGGCGTCTGCGGTGACATAGTAACTGCGGATCTTCGCCGCGACCTCGTCGTCACTGAAGAGGCCCGGGATAGAGAGGTAGGTCACGAATACTTGGTGCGACATTTCATCGATCGTGTCGGTCACGACTCCGAGTCTACAAGCCAGGCGGAGTCCCTCGTGACTAATACGCTAGGTGGTGGCCCTCTCGCTGGACAAGGTTCGCCAATCCCCGTTGTCAAGGCGGAAGGCCCTTGGAGCCCACGATCGCGTACCGAGGAGATCTTCCGTGGTCTCGTTGCTCCGATCGGCCACTAGACACGCACATCCTGGGTACGCTGCGCCAGCCCCTTCGATCAGCGTTCGGGTGGCGCGAAGCTGGCTAGCACATACTGGACGAGGCCGCGATCGTGCGTCTTCAACTATCGAAGGAAGCTGCTCCGAAGTTGGCTGGAGTGCTATTCCGGAAGATGTCGGATTCGCCATTCCACGACAAGAGCTATCGGTACCACGCTGACGGTGAAACATACACATCCAGCGAGGAGTAGCGAATTCAGGGGCGTCCACGGCAGATTAAGAGCCGTGATGAGCTCCGCCAATATGGCTGGAATAATGAAGATCAACAACGGCGGAATCGCTCCTGCGGCAGCAGCGAATCGGTCGCGGGACGCGGTTCGCCACGTAATCTCCCAATTCGGTAGAGATGCGGCTCCGCCCGCAGACGCCTGAAGGCGCTCAAATAACTCGGTACGGAGATAACTTCCGAGAAGAAGAATAATGCGGTCGTTTTCGACCCAGATGAGCCCTAAGAGTCCGCCGAAGATTGGAATAAGGAGGAGGAAAATAGTTGAGGCGTGTGCTTGGTATACGAGGGCCACATCTGAGCCGATAACTGCGAAACTAAAGACTAGTATCTGAAACTGAAGCGTCACTCGCGCCCGGATCTCGGCCTTGTGTGCATCGAATTCGTGGAGGAGGACCTCAATCGCGATTCGGCGGTGATCTGCGAGCGACGCAGACTCGCGATTGACCAACGAGCGTTGACTAGCTACGAAACGATGTCGAGTTACCCAGCGGGGTAGGGCTGGCGATCGCTGCACACGGTTCCCACCAGCCACGCAAATCCGACGACTCCGAGCACGCCCAGCCCGATCGCCGCGATTGTTTCGCCGGGCTTTTGGAGATCGACGTGCGCGGCAACCTCACGCCCAATAGCAGTGCCGGCCTCCCTCTGATAACTCAGATCGCAGATGCCACAGGAGCCAATCGTATTCATACGAACAACTGTACCACCAGATGAGTTGGCGCGCTGGGAGATATACACAGCAGTTGCGCAATCGCTAAACCGATAGAGTCATGCACAACTTTCATGTCACCTCGCCGCTCACGTTTCGCCTAGGCATAATGGGTCCGTGTGACCACGACGGCGAGTTATGCGCAGACACTGCGACGGTGACGTCCTCGCCGCAAAGTGTAAGCGCTGCGTAAGCACAGACTGGATAGACTCATTCCCTATCAGCGCTCCAATGCCAGCCTCTGTCGAAAGTTCGAGTTCCTCGCAAGAGCGAGAGCCCCGACGCATCTGGGACGGGGTCGGTCAGTCGTTCAACACTGGGCACCTTCGTGCAGCAATGCTCGCTCGAGGACTGACCGCCGAAGCCCTAGCCGACGCAGCCGGCGTCAGTCGTGGAACGTCGTACAACGCCCTGCACGGCAAGCCGGTGCGGCTACGCACCGCTCGACTCCTTCTCGAGGCGCTCGCGAACGTGCAGCCGACCCTAGACGTCGGGTTTGCGTTGACCGACGGATAGGGGATAGCCGAACCGAGCGGGCGGATCAGCCCTCGACGCGTAGACCTGCGACTCGCTCGATCGCGCGCTCCTCAGATCCCGCGTAGTACACGGTCACCATCTCGATGCTGCTCCACCCAGCCTGCTGCATGAGGTCCGTTACCGTGGCGCCGGCGTCGGCGAGGCGCGTCGCCCACGTGCGCCGAAGGAGATGTGGATGGATGGGTCGAAGTCCGGCCCGCAGGGAAGCTCGCTGCAGCATCTGCTGGACTGCGGTCGTGGTGATTGGTTCGCCTGAAGAACTCCGTTCGGAGATAAAGAGATCGGGGTGGAGCGACTCCGGCCGGTGTCGGTCGATCCACGCTTCGAGGTCTCGGACCAGTTCGCGAGCGTAGGGCTGTCGAAAGGTCACCTGGCGATCGACGCCACTCTTGGTCATGTCACGGTGTCCCTTGGACACGAGTATGCGCGGCGGCCGAGCCGTGAGTTTCACGTCATCCACGCAGAGCGCGCAGAGCTCGCTCACGCGCAGGCCGCATGCCAACAGCACACGGACGATCAGGCTGTCACGGCGATGTCCGACGAGGGCAGCGACGAGGGCCTGCTCTTCGCTGTGGGTCAGCGCGTCGGAGCGTCTTCGCCGCGGTTCCTTCGGAGCATTCGGCACGGCGCTGGAGGTGAAATAGGGATTCTCGAACCCAGGCGTGGTGGCGCAGAAGTCAGCAAGCCGTCGGAGGTAGTTGCGGTAGCGGCGCAGGGTGTTGCGGCTGACACCCACACGGTCTCGCACATCACCGATGAAGTCGAGCACCGCCTCATTGCTGAGCTGATCGACGGTCTCGATGCCCCGGGCATTGCAGAAGGCGAGGAAACGACCACGGGCGAGGTAGTCGCGAGCGTTGACTCGGGTGGTGTCGGCCCACTGATAGCGCGTCGCCATGAGGTCGACGCAGCGGTCGAGGGAGACCCTCCTGCTGGTCGGCGGCGGGCTGGCGGGAGCGCGCTGCCGCAGCGGCTTCAGGTGTCCATCGATCGTGGTGCTCATACTGGAAAGTATGAGAGGTTTTGCTGGAAAAGTCATCATTCCGAAGATGATGGCTAGTCCCCGCAGGATTGAGCCACATGGATGGCACTGGAAATCCCTGCACTGAGATCAACTTGCGCGTCCGTCGGGGAGACAGGACTCGAACCTGCGACCCCTGGTCCCCCAGACCAGTACTCTAACCATCTGAGCTACTCCCCGAGGCGCGCCTAGCGACTCTACCGCCCCGGACCCGGG
>Ga0307477_10003247_pt1 | contig 12165 bp, 10 predicted proteins | sample atmos_gasesECM2C_FD_203316 | JGI IMG/M metagenome (GOLD analysis project Ga0307477, IMG submission 203316) | Hardwood forest soil microbial communities from Morgan-Monroe State Forest, Indiana, United States - atmos_gasesECM2C_515 | ecosystem: Environmental > Terrestrial > Soil > Temperate...
GGAGTCACGAAGGTTTGTCCGGCTGGGGTGGTGGGGTGGGTTGTGTGCCTGAGGGGTTTACCGACGGCACCAGAGATGTGTGGTTGTGAACAATCACCCAGTGGTTGCTTCGCTTCTCCAAGATGAGTGTGGTTTGCCCCTGTGCCGAAGAGGGCTGCCCGTCCACGGTCGCGGCAAAGTCCCACTGGTAACATGCCCAGCCAACAGTTCCTTCCACTTTGATGAAAGTATTCAGGCGGTCCATGCGCACTTGCTGCATGCGCGCCTTCTGCTGCTGGTAGCTCGCTAGATAGCTGTTCCATCCGATCACTGGCGGATCCCATACGCCGCTCACGACGACTACATCATCGGCGTAGGCTTTGTGAAGGTGTTCAATGTCTCCCAACTGCCAGGCGCCGAGCATTTCCGAGATCAGGTAATCAATCTGCTGTTCATCGGGCATGGGAATAATCGGCCCGCTATTGTCCGCCGGGGCATCTTTCTTTTTTTTCTTATCCTTTTGCTGTTGTTGCGCCACAGCTGGTGAAACGCTCGTGAGCAGCAGCGCGGCGGCAACCAGCAGAATCAGGAAGTTCCGCAGTGGTTTATGTGGAAACCCAGCCTTGCATCGGTTGTCCATTCTGATTTTACTCCCATCCGAGGAAAGCATAGCACGCAGCGCGGCATCCGCCAGCGCTGTGTTTAGTTGGTTTATCTCTGGAGAGGCGTGAGCTTAATGGCCGCGAGCCGCGCTCAGCAGGTTGACAAAGAGACGGTACGCGCCGGGTACGCCTTCCGGTAATTGACGGAAGAAGGCGATGCCCGTGTAAATGTACGTTCCTTTGCCGTAGTGCGCGTAAACCAACCCGCCGTTCAGATCGCTCTCTCCCGGATCGTTCATCGCCAGGAGTGGAGTGTATTTCGGATCGAACTGGCTCCAGAAATAAAGACCACGCTCCTGCACCCAGCCTTTGAAATCGTCCTGCGTGATTTTGTTGGGACGATTCAGTAGTGGATCGTCCGGTTTGAGAAACATCACCGGCGAATTTTCATCGGTGATCCGCGGCGTGGGATTGCCGATTTTTGCGGGATACGGCCCGGGTTGCAGTTTGTCCCAGACGGAATCGCGGTTGTATTGCACCACCAGCGCGCCGCCGTTTGAAACGTAATCGAGCAGCCGCTGGTTCGCGCCGGGAAGCTCCGGCCGGAGCTCATACGCGCGCACTCCCACAACGATGGCGTCGTACTTCGACAGATCGCCGAACGCCAAAGCTTGCGCATCCAATGTTTCCACTTGAATGCCCAAGCGTTGCAGCGCTTCGGGAATGGGTTCGCCCTCCGCGGTGATGTAGCCGACCCGCAGATTTTCCGGCACGTCAATTTCAAATGCGTGGACCACGCATTGCGCCGGCTCTTCCCAAAGCAGTGTCGGCATGGATGGCAGCGGTTCGAGCGACGTAGTGAATTTTTCATCGCCCCGCTTTACATAGGCCTCGAGCGTGTAGTTTCCCGGGGCGAGCTTATCTGGCGGCGACACGGTCAGCTTTGCGTACTGGTCACCCGCACCAGAAAATTCAATGGTCATCGCTTTAGGGCCCGTCCAGCCCTGCGGCACGTCCAGTCCTACACCGACCCTCCCTGGCTGTGACACATAGGGGTGCACTTTCAACAGCACGTCGAACGGCTTTCTCTTCTTCGATAGGACCTCGATTGCTTGCTTCGGCTCAACTGCCAGCGCATAGGCAGGCACAATCCGCAGCGGCACGCGGTCCACACGAGTCGATGTCGCCTCGAGGTGCGTGACAGGCTCTTCCGTGTAAAACCGGTACTCCGCAACCGTCATCATCTGCTCCGCCCCGATTAGTGGAGCAACTTCCGGCAAATCCACATCATGTCGCTCGCGCTTCGATTCTCTTGATGCGAGCGTCACCGCAAACTCGGATTGACCAGAACTCACGTCCGTGTGACCTGGCTGTTGCGTTTGATCCGGCAGTCTCAGGTCCGGGTCCTCGAAAGAACATCGAACTTCCGGCCGGCAGCGCCTGACGGTTTTAACCTTGAAGATCTCCCCCGCCACGACGTAGGCGCGATCCGACTCCGCTGTGAACTGAAAGCCGGCGGCGAGTTGCAGTGCGCGATTGATTCGCTTCGCAATTGCGTCGAGTTCCCCAAGAAAAGCGTCGCCACCCTGCGCAAAGCGTTCTTGTTTGCCAGCCGCGAATATCGCACTGATGCTGCTCCCTGCGCTCGCGACCCGTTCGGCTGCCTCCTTCCAATTGAGCGTCAACGCGGCGGCATGCGCACGGGCAAGTTCTTCGTCTGCCTTTTTTAAGAAGTTGCAGTAGGATGGTTTCTCGCCGCATCCCAGACCCGATGCATCTCCCACCAAAGTATTTAGACTCGCGTTCAAGACGCTCGGAACCAACTTCCCCCCTGCCTCGGGAACAAGGGCGATCGGTCTGCGCAGGAATGGCGACCCCAAGAAGGTTGAGATCCCCTGTGTGCGGTGGTTTGTAAACGCGTCCAGGCCGATCTCGCGCCAACTCTTCCCATAGAGCGGTGAGATTTCATCCAATGGAAGCACGTAGCCTTTGGGCGTCTCCGATCCCCGTTCCAAGTTCAGTATTTGAATGCCAGCCGTTCCGGCGGACCAGGGCCGAAGCCCCTCATCTTGCAGATTCGGAAATGCCTTGGCATCGGCCGCAAGCTGGACCGCTTTCGGCGTCAGAAGACCAGAAGCTTGATGATGACCGTGACCGCCATGAACTCCGCCCCAGTGGTTGATAACGATGTGAGGACGAAAGGAGCGGATCACGCGGACCATATCTTCGAGTACCTGGTCACCCCAGATTTTCTCGGTTTCTTCGGGCGTTTTGGAATACCCGAAGTCCTTCGCGCGCGTGAAGAAGAGCTTCACTCCGTAGCCGCGCGTGGCGGCGAGCAGTTCTTGCGTGCGGATCAAGCCCAGCTGCGGAGCCTGCTCCGGGCCGAGGGCGTTCTGCCCGCCTTCCCCGCGCGTGATGGAAAGGAGCGCCACGTCGGCGTGCAAGCCGCGCGCAAGGTAAGTCAGCACCGCCGCCGATTCATCATCGGGATGCGCGGTAATGTAAAGGATGCGCGTGGTGACGCGCGCGCTGTCGATCGCTTCAACAGTTTCCGCAAGGCCGGAGCCGGTTCCAGGGGCGGGAGGAAACTGCGCCGCGGCGCGTGGCGCAAGGCCAAAGCAAGACGCGACGGCGAATACAATCGCGGCGCGCCGCAACCTCCGGGAAAATATCCTCATCGTGCAACCTCGGAATGCGATGCGCCGAAAGGCCACTCTCTGCGAACCCTTGCTTCTGTCATGAACACAATCAAACCCAAGACGATTACCAGCAACCCCCACCCCATTGCGCTTCCCGTCCGGGAAAACAGCCAAATCCACCCTGCAATCGTCAGCAAGACAGGCAGCGGGTAGAGCCACATCTTAAAGGGCAGCCGGTCTGCAGACCAGCGCCGCCGCAGTAATACCACGCCCACGGCCTGGCCGATGAATTGGACAATCAGGCGCATGGCAAGGACGGCGCCGATCACCGTCTTCAGTTTGAAGAGCAGGCTGAAGACAAACGTCAGACTTCCGAGAAATAGGAGCGAGATATGCGGAAATTTCTCTCTTGGATGAACGCGGGCGAAGACACGAAAAAAATTTCCGTCCAATGCCGCCGAATAAGGGATGCGCGAGTACCCAAGCAGGGAGGAAAAAACGGATGCGAATGCGATCCATAACACCATCACCGTGGCAAAGCGCGCCGCCCCCGCGCCGTACAATTTTTCGACGAAAGCGCTGACGATGAAAGGCGAGTCCTGCGCCTGCTCCCACGGCAGGACGCCCAGGATGCTTGTCTGCATGGCCAGATAGAGAATCGCGATGCCGGCGATGGATATGAATATGCCGCGGGGAATGTTTTTCTCCGGGTTGCGAATTTCTCCGCCAAGGTGGCAAATATTGTAGTAACCCCAGTACGTGTAAATCGTGTTCACGGTCGCCGAGCCCAGCGCCGCGAAGAAAAGCCAGTTGAAATCCCAGGCTCCGGGAGCGTAGGTAAAGACCAGCCGCGGCTGGAAGTGTGTTGCGCCGCCCCAGATGAGCCAGAGTATCGTCCCCACGACCCCGGCCCACAGAAACAGGGAAATCTTCCCGATGGAGCCGATCCGCCGGTAGAGCAGAATGACCAGGACAATCACCAAAGCTCCAGAGAGGGCTTTTTCGCCGTACTTCCCGAGCGGGTGGAGATAGGACGCGTATTGGGAAAATCCGATGGCGCCGGAAGACAAGCTGAGCGGGGCTTGAATCAGCGTTTGCCAGACGAAGAGGAACGACATCATGCGGCCGAGGCGGCCCGGTCCGTAGGCTTCGCGGAGAAACACATAGCTGCCTCCGGCCAGCGGCATTGCCGCCCCGAGTTCCGACCAAACAAAACCATCTAGCAACGCCAGCACCGCTCCGGCAGCCCACGCCAACAAGCATTGCGGCCCTCCCATGGCCTTGATCACCAGCGGGATCACCACGAACGGGCCAATGCCCACCATCTCGATCATGTTCAGAGCGACAGCCTCTTTGAGGCCCAGCCCGCGCTCGAGTCCCACGCCCGTTGCGTTTTGGTTTGAAGCCATGGAGACGCCGAGAATAACAAATGCGCTTCCGGCTTCCTAATGCCCACTCTTTCTCCGTTTGGAAGATTTGCAAAGATTCAAGCTGGCCCAGGGGTCGTCTTTAAGTCGGGCGATGCAGAAGGGCTTCCCGCGGAGGAGTTACCCCCAAACTCGGTTTTGCTGCAAAAACCTTTCCGGTTTGCAACGCTCCTCGAACAGCTTAAACTCATCGGGCGCAGAGCTTGACTTATCCTATTTCGGTCGCCGGATGCCGCTAATGACTTCCGTTCGTGCTTTTCTTTTGATCGCCATGTGCCACCTTGCCTTCTCCACGGAATCTCTCGCGCCCGAAGCCCGCGCGGCAAGACTTTCCGCTCCTCCCGCTGCCCTCGCTGTTCTCGGGAAGATTTATTCCGGCGACACGGAGTCTGCCCTGGCCGAAGCGCGCCTCTTGCAGCAGGAGCAGCCGGAGGATCCACTTGGCTACCTCCTGGAAGGAGAGGCTCTTTGGTGGAGGATCTGGTGCACTTCCGCCGACTTCAAATGGGGGATGAGCGACGCGCGACGCCGCCCCAAGTTCGCCGCCGACCAGCGCTATTTCGATCTCGCGGCCAAAGTTTCCCGGCTCGCCGAGGAGCAGCTCAAGCAGCACGAAACTCCGGAAATGCAGTTCTACGCGGGGATGGGTGACGCGATGGCCGCGCGTCTCTACGGCCTGCGCTCGGAAAATCGCAATACCGCGCGTGCCGGTGTGCGCGCTCGCGAACACTTTCTCCGCGCGCTCTCTCTCGACCCGGAACTCGCTGACGCTGATTTCGGCCTCGGCCTCTACAACTATTACGTGGATACGCTCGGCACCATCGCCCGGGTGCTGCGCTTTTTCATGGGTATCCCCGGCGGCTCCAAACAGGACGGCATTCGCCAGCTCCAGACTGCCATCGCCGAGGGCGTCCTCACTTCCGATGTCGCGCGCTTCTATCTCGCGTTCAATCTGCACCGCTACGACCAGCGCTACGAACAAGCTCTGGCGGTGATTTCCCCGCTCGCGGAAAAATATCCTCTTAACCCGCTCTTCCAATTAGCGCGGGGAGATCTGCTCGCGAAGCTCGGCCGCAAAGAGCAAGCCCTGGCTTGCTACCGCGCGGCCCAGGCGATCGACGTTCGCGATCCCGAATGCCGCGTGCGCATCCAACAGCTCGCCCGCGCGTCCCTCGCCTTTCTCGGTGTCAGCGACGATTCTGCCTCGCACTGACTTCGCCTTCCGCGCTCGAGTTTCTTGTGTGACCCCGGATGCGCATTGACCTAATCCCTGCGAGAATGGTAAGCATGTAGGGTTGCGTGGGCATGTCAGAGCGGAACAAGTAGAGTCCGAACGGGCTGTTCCAACGGCTTCGTCGTGGTCAACGCGCGACGCAAATTAAGCATCTCAGACCAATACAGTGTGGCGACGCGGGTTCCCCGCCGTTCGCCCAATTCAGGTGGACCCCGATCGCGTCGTGGTCACCAGAAGAGATGAAGGAGTCTTGATGAAGCAGTCGTGGACAGCGCTGGCTGTCGCGGTAGCGGCGATAATTGCCGCGCCGGGTTGCAACAGCTACGGCAACACGTTTCAGAGCAACACCGGCGGGATAATCACCTTTCTTTCACCCAGGGATGCCAATGCCGGCGATCCGGGCTTTGCGCTCACCGTGAATGGCACTTTCCTTAAAAAAACCGTGGTTCGATGGAACGGGAGCAACCTGGTTACAACCCTCACCACCGACAGTGCAGGAAACGTACTCACGGTGACCGCCGCTGTTCCTGCGTCTTTGATTGCCAATCCTGGTACGGCTTTCGTGCAGACTTTCGGCGCCCAATCCGGCGCCGGGATGAACGGGCTTTCCAACGCCGTTGCGTTTATAATTAACCCCAAGCGAAATCCTACACCGACCGTCAGCACCATGACTCCCAGTTGCGGCGTCGTGGGCACCGGCCCGGTTACAATCACAATTGCCGGGACGAACTTTCTGCCGGCATCCGATCCATCCGGCGGTTCTCAAGTGAACTGGAACACCTCGACCCAGACGATTCTTCCGGCCGCCGGAACCTTCAGCTCAACTCAAATTCAGGCCACAGTGAGCAAGACGCTTCTCGCCACTGCGGGAACGGCCAATGTCACCGTCAGTAATCCCCCGGCGCCCAATTCGCCATCAGGAGGAGGCGGCACCAGCAACGCTCTGCCATTCACGGTTCAAGCCGCTGCTTGCCCCATGTCGGCTTCAGCCACCGCGAACGCGCAGTCCGTCGTCGCGGATGAAACGCCGGCAGTGAGTCACGACGGCCGGTTCGTTGCCTACACCGCAACGCAGGAGAACCACGCCCAAGTATTTATGCGGGATACCTGCGAAGCGGCGGCCGCCGATTGCAAGCAGCGCACCATTCTTCTCTCTGCCGCGGAGGACGGCAGCGCCGCTAACGGCGACAGCCGCTCGCCTTCGATGAGTTCCGACGGCCGCTTCGTTGCTTTTAGCTCCGCGGCGACAAATTTGATCACTGAAGCTCCCGCCGGACGCCAGATCTATCTGCGCGACACGTGTTTCGGCGCCGCCGCGTCGTGCACTCCTTCCTTACAACTCGTCTCCACCGATGCCAACGGAGCGCTGGTTGGCACTGAAAACATTCTTCCGTCGGTCAGCGCTTCGGGACGATTTATCGCGTTTCTCGCGATAACACCCAGCCAAACCGCCGGCGAAGCCAAAGGTCAGGCGTCCGCCCATGCAGGTGCCGGCCTAAACAGCGGCTTCCGCCAGGTTTTTGTCCGCGACACTTGCTTCGGCGAGGCGAAGTGCACCCCGGCTACGACGCGCATCTCGCTCCAGCCCGGCGATACTTCTTCGTCGGACGGAAAGCCTGCGGGCCCTGCGATCAGCGGAGCGGCCCGGCACATTGCTCTATCGGATGCCCGCGCTTCTACGCTTTTCACTCGCACGGTCGCCGTAGAGGACGGCATCTTTCTCGCCCTTACTGACGAACAGCAATAGTCGGCTCAGGCCCTTCCCCCGCGACCTCTGAGTTTGTCGTTTCGACCGGAGGGATTGCGCTTTTTGCCGTTCCGGAACGGAAAAAGCTGTTCTCAATTGAGCATTTGAGGTTTAAGGATTCGGGGGCGTGGAATTTTGAGGCGCCGCTGGCCGGTCGAGTCGGATCAGCGAAATCTTCGTTCCCTCGGAATCGAGCGAGAGCGCCACAATGCGCACTTGCGTTTTGCGCTCCGCCACGAACGCAATGTCACTGTCCGAGACCCGCGTGTCCTGAAAAATTTCCGGCAGGGGATTTTCGCCCGCATCATGGCGCGTGAACTCAGGGCCCAAATGGCTCGTGTACCAGTTGTCCACTACGGCTCGCGAATCCGCTGTGTGATACGTCACCGTGCTCACGCCGCCTTGCGCTTGTTTCAGCGTTTCTTTTGTGGATTCCTGGTTTGGCAGCACCAGTGTCGCCCCAGGATAAGACGGCAGTCCCGGGCCCATCTGGCTTTCTTTTTGGAGGCGTAGGGCGCCGCCGGGCACCATCAGCGTGTCTTTATCGGTGGCTGCGGATAGCCCCATCGTGCGGACTACCCGGCTGGCCATGAACATTCCGCCGCCTAGCAGCACTCCAATTCCCGCGAACAGCGCGAGCATCATCCAGAGCAGGGATTTCGAGCTGGAGGAATTTCCTTGTGATGAAGGTTCTGCCAAGACAAGCTCCCAATCGGACCGGAAATCGCCCGCTCTACAGTCTCGCAGAAGGAGGTGCCGCAGGGGCAGGAAATGCGCCGCGCTGTGCTCTAAATGTGCCTGTTCTCTCGTTCCACTGGCGAGCCGCCGCCGCGCGCATTCAGTAAAACCGGACCTTCACGTCGGGCCGCTTTTCAAGATGCACAGACTCCACGAAGCGCACCTGGCGGTCGTCCAGCGTCAAAATCATCGAACTCGTGCGGATGCCTTCGCCGAAGAACCGCACGCCCTTCAGCAGATTCCCATCCGTTACGCCCGTGCACGCAAAAATCATCTTCCTGCCCGGCGCCAGATCTTCCGTATCGTAAATTCGCTTCGGGTCCTTCACGCCCATTTTGGCGAGCCGCTCTTCATGCTCCGGCTTGCTCACCACCAGCCGCGCCACGATTTGCCCGTTCAGGCAGCGCAACGCCGCGGCCGTCAAAACGCCTTCAGGCGCTCCGCCGGTTCCCATCACCGCGTGCACACCCGTTCCGATCACCGCCGCGGAAATGCCCGCCGAAAGGTCGCCGTCTCCGATCAGGCGAATTCGTGCCCCCGCGGAACGAATATCCTCGATCAGTTTGTCGTGCCGCGGCCGGTCCAGCACGATCACCACCAGGTCTTCCACGTCACGGTCCAGCCGCTTCGCAATCGATTTCAAGTTGTCCGCCACCGGAGCGTCCAGCTCCACCGCTCCTTTGCACGACGGCCCCACCACGATTTTTTCCATGTAGAGATCGGGTGCATGCAGCAAGCCTCCGCGTTCGCTGGCAGCCAGCACCGCGATGGCGTTGGCCGCGCCCGTCGCGCACAAATTCGTTCCCTCCAGCGGATCGACCGCGATATCTACCTCCGGAAAGAGCGCCTTTGGCGCGTGGGTGGCTAATCCTACTTTCTCGCCGATGTACAGCATGGGCGCTTCGTCGCGCTCGCCTTCGCCGATAACGATCGTCCCGTCCATCTCCACCGCGTCCATGGTTTTGCGCATCGCTTCCACGGCCATTTCGTCGGCTTTGTGCCGGTCGCCGAATCCCATCGTGCGCGCCGCAGCTATCGCCCCGTTCTCGACCACGCGCAGAAACTCCAGGCTAAGTTGTTCTTCCATTGAACGCATCTCCGATTAATCCCGTCAGGGTCTTGCCCCGCCCTGCGGGGTTTACCTCGTCAGTGCCCTGCGCCGCCCTGTCGGCGGCGCTAATCATAGGCCAAAGCCCCTGCCTTCGTCGATAAAGTCAAGAAGGGAGGTGGCTGCGCGCGTGCGCCCTTATGTGAGCTCAACTACCGCTGGCGTTCCTCCCTTTGTGATGTTGACAAGATGGGGCAGCTGGCGCATGGTTTTTCGCAGAGGTAGAGTGGCAATCAGAAATTCCCGCACAAACGGAACAGGAGAGAAATCATGAAACATTCGCGTCGTATGTTGTTTGGAGTGCTGCTCACAACTTCGCTTTTACTCATCGCCGCAGGGACCGCTCTGGCTCAAGACGTCATGAAAGTGTCGCCGGAGACCCACAAAGTCCTGCTCGAAAATGACCAGGTTCGCGTGCTCGAGGCTCGAATGAAACCCGGAGAGAAGGTAGCCATGCATTCGCATCCTGCGAACGTCGCCTATTTCATGACCGATGGCAAGATAAAGATTACGCTTCCTGACGGGAAAACCGAAGTACGTGAAGTCAAAGCGGGTGTGGCAGTTTGGAGCGAGGCGGTGACGCACGCCGCGGAAAACGTAGGTACTACCGAGTTTCATGAACTCCAGATCGAATTAAAGGGAGCCGCCAAAAAACCTGCGAGTGCAAAGAAAAAGACCATGTAAGCTCGATCCGTGGAGCTCCCGCCGCGGCGCTAGCGCGGCCAGGAGCTTGTCCTCATCGGGGAGCTTCTGGTAGTCGCTTCGGTGGTTAGGCAGAACCATGTGCATGATGGCGCTGGCAACGAAAACGATCACGGCCGCCAGCAGGATCGGGAGCCCAAGCGCAGTGAGAGGGACCATGCGAAGCCTCCTTTAGCTACCAGGCTGAGGGTCGGGATTTCCCACGCGAGGCTACGCCTCCCCGCAGTTCCGGTCAAGACACGGAGTGCGAGCCGGGTGCGAACGGCTGTCCCTCGGCGAGATTAAAAGCGTGTTGAAATGAATCGTATTCAGAGAGGGATTGGGCGATTCAGGGCCTTCGGGAGTTTTCGCGGAAGATAATCCTGGGGGTAACCAAATTAACGTTTCAGCCATCGAAAATACTGATAGTTCGAGAGCGTAAAAGTGATTTGAAACGTCTAAAGGTATCGGGTAACATTCCTTATTGTGATTGGCTTTACTCCAACGACCGCTGCCTGTTGTTGCCGTGCACAAATGACGGCGAGGGCCGCTGTGTCTTGTAAGGGTGAAAAGCCAGCTTTGTAAGAAGCCTTTTACTACAAGATTGTAGCCGACCCACCGCCGGAAACCCTGGCAGGTGGGTTTTTTCTTTTTATACGGAAATCCATGGCGCACACACCAGAAGTCTTGTTTCCTGAATCGACTGCAGCTTCTGCCTACGGCGAAGGGCCGGCAGCGCTTGCCCAGCGGCGCTTGAATCACCTGAAGGCGCTGGAGGCGGAAAGCATCCACATCCTGCGCGAAGCGGCGGCCGAATTCGCGCGCCCGGTAATGCTGTATTCGATCGGAAAAGACTCCTCGGTAATGCTGCGCCTGGCTCAGAAGGCCTTTTTCCCCGGCAAGATTCCGTTCCCTCTGCTACATATCGACACCGGCTACAAATTTCCCGAGATGATCGAGTTTCGTGACGCGTACACGCGGCAGATTGGCGCGGAACTCATCGTCCACAAAAATCAGTCGGCACTGGACGCGGGGGCCAATCCTTTCTCGCTGGGAACGCAGAAGTGCTGCGGGCTGCTGAAGACGAAATCGCTACTCGACGCGCTTGCGGAAGGGGGCTTCGACGCAGCGTTTGGCGGAGCGCGACGGGATGAGGAGAAATCGCGGGCCAAAGAGAGAATTTACTCTTTCCGCGATCCGTTGGGGCAATGGGATCCGAAAAACCAGCGGCCGGAGCTCTGGAATATTTTCAATTCCCGGCTCGACAAAGGAGAAAGCATCCGCGTTTTTCCGCTGTCGAATTGGACGGAACTTGACGTCTGGCTCTATATCCAGGCGGAAAATATTCCCATTGTCCCTCTCTATTTCGCGAAAGAACGCGAAGTCGTGCTGCGAAACGGCTCGATCGTCTTGATCCACGGCGCAAAGGAACTCTTGCCCGGCGAAAAGGCGCAAATGCTGAAGTGCCGGATGCGTTCCCTCGGATGCGTTCCGTGCACGGGAGCAATCCGTTCGGAAGCGGACTCTGTAGCGAAAATTGTTGAGGAAATGTTCTCGTTCCGGCGTTCGGAGCGCGAGAACCGTGCTATCGACCACGATGAAGAAGGATCGATGGAGCTCAAAAAACGGGAAGGGTATTTCTAGTGATTTCCACGACGCAGGAAAGACCACGCGGAATCTTCAAGGAGTTCCTCGGGCAGAGTTCGGAGATGGAGCTTCTTCGATTCACGACGGCAGGAAGCGTTGATGACGGCAAATCGACGCTAATCGGGCGGTTGCTGCATGACTCGAATGGGGTCTACGAAGACCAACTCGCCTCGGTGAAAAAGAGCGGTATCAACCGCTCCTCTGGGCCAATCGATTTTTCCCTGCTGACCGACGGCCTGCGCGCCGAACGCGAACAAGGCATCACCATCGATGTGGCCTACCGTTATTTCGCGACCTCGCGGCGGAAATTCATCATCGCGGATACGCCGGGGCACGAACAGTACACGCGCAACATGGCCA
>Ga0307477_10003249_pt1 | contig 12165 bp, 10 predicted proteins | sample atmos_gasesECM2C_FD_203316 | JGI IMG/M metagenome (GOLD analysis project Ga0307477, IMG submission 203316) | Hardwood forest soil microbial communities from Morgan-Monroe State Forest, Indiana, United States - atmos_gasesECM2C_515 | ecosystem: Environmental > Terrestrial > Soil > Temperate...
CGCGACCTCACCGGCGGGACCGGCCCCGATGACGATGACGTCGAACTCGCGCTTGGTTGGTTGGGCCACGTCGCTCTCCCCCGGTGTGGTGGTCGGGGGGCGGAGGGTATGGGATGGGGGGGTGGCTGATCCTTCTGGCGGGCGCGCGGGCGGGCGCGGGCGGCGCGCACTGGGCGCGGATTCGATGATTCCCGGATACCTCATGTCGAGGACGATCCGGAGTCGGTAGACCCCACGCGCATGGTGCGAAATGCATCCCTCGCCTGGGTGGAGGCCAAGCAGATACAGATAGCTCGGAGGGCGGTGTTGCGGCTCTCCGCCCGCTGCGCAGACCGGGCACTGGTGCCCGACATAGGTTTGCAGTCAGGAACGGCCCCCGGGAGCTAATCGCAGACCGTTCGCCTCGGAGTCCGAAGTTGCCGGCCGATCTCGTCGCGTTGGCGTCCCCGACGCGAGCTGAATAGCGGCGTGAACCGTCTGCTCGGAGTGCACCTACGACTCCGATGCGGCTGAGAGGATTCGAACCTCCACGCCCCGAAGGACACGGGCTCCTGAAGCCCGGGCGTCTACCAATTCCGCCACAGCCGCGGAACCACTGAAGGTAGCAATCGGACGCTTGCACAAAGACGTACTGGAGGGGAACATGTGTTTGAGAGGCTAGATCGGGCACCCGGCGGAATCACGTTCGCAGCGATGCTCGCTCGACGCCGGGGCGCCGACTGCATCCGCTACCCTCAACCGCCGACCGCGCCGCTATCGTCTAGGGGACTAGGACGCCGCCCTCTCACGGCGGAAACCGGGGTTCGAATCCCCGTAGCGGTACTCCGCCAGGTCCGCCACAGCAGGCGTTTCCGGCCGATCGGGCGGGTGCGGCACACCCCGCGCCACACTCTCACCCAGAAACGTGTCGAGCTTCGCCGCGTCAGCCTGCTCGCCACCAGGGGACCAGGTGGCCGTAGCGGTTCCAGGTCTGCGAGCAGGAGCACCTGGATCAAGACCGGGTAGGGCCCCAGCAGGCCGGTGATCGGACCCAGGCTGGTGAGCAGATCGGCGGTGCGATGGACGGCTGTGACCGCCTGCGGGGCCGGCGGCGCCTCTCGGGTCGGGCGCAACTCCTCGTGCACGCCCACGCGCGTGCTTGCCCGCCCCCCGGCTGCGGGCTAGCGTCAACCGCCGCCATGAGGAGGTCGTGCCCCAAGCGCCCGCCGTCATCCCACCGCGCACGGCGAGCGGCGATGGTCATGGCTGGTCTGGCATGCGCCGCCGCCGCCATGGCAGCTTCGGCCGGGGCCGGACCGAACATCGGCGGGCTAGTCAACCGGCTCGGGGCAGCTAGCCAGCGCGAGCAGTCCCTGCATAAGGGGATCCACGCCGACAGCCGCAGGATCGCTGGCACACGCAGCCGGATCGCGGACCTGGAGCGGAATCTGAGTGCGATCCAGGCCAGCCTCGACATCGAGCGAGCTCAGCTGTCGGCCCTGCGCGGGCAGCTGGCGGGGGCGCGCGCCCGGCTCGCCTTCCTTGAACGTCAGCTCACCAGCGACCGGCGGGTCCTGGCCCAGCAGCTGGTTGCCATATACGAGTCTCCGCCTCCGGACATGGCCACCGTGGTCCTGGAGTCACGAGGCTTCGCGGACCTGCTCGAACGGGTCGACGACTTCAAGCGCCTCGCGCGCGGGAACGCGCGCTCAATCGTGTTGGTCAGGGTCGAGAGCCGCGCCGTGGGCGTGCAGGCCACCCGTCTGGCCGACCTCGAGGCGCGCCAGCAGCGGATCACCTCAGCCACCTCGATCCAGCGCAACGAGATCGCCCAGCTGCGCTCGGCTGCGGTATCTCGCGAGCTGACCCTGGCGCGGTCGCGGCGCGCCAAGACCAGGCGCCTGGGATCGCTGCGCCGGCTGCGTCAGCGGCTCGAGCGGCGCCTGTCGCGGTTGGGGGGCTTCCTGTCGGGCGGCGTGGCGCTGACCGGCGGGGCCTCCAGTGGTGGCGGCTTCGGGTTCTTCCCGGCTGCGGGTACCAACTACCGCGTGGGCGAGGAGCCTCAGCTCGCGGCCCGTCTCGACGTGTTGGGCAAGGCGCTGCACCTGCACCTGATCGGAATCTCCGGCTATCGCAGCCCGCAGCACTCCGTGGAGGTGGGTGGCTTCGCCAACGATCCGCACACCCGCGGCCAGGCGTCGGACACCCCGGGCGTGGAGGGCGTTCCCGAGTCGACCCTGAACCGGTTCGGGCTGACCCGCCCGTTCCCCGGGCCGGCCGAGGCCGACCACATCCAGCTGCTGGGGGGTTAGGCGGCCGCGGCCCGCTTGCGCCAGAGCGCAATCGACCCGCGCAACCGTCCCAGCGAGGCACCCATGTACACGCTGTAGAGGAGCAGCAGGAAGGCAAGCAGCCGTTCTGGCCACCTCTTGAACGCGTATCCCCGGCGCTGCTCAGCGCACGCCGGATCCGCCTCCGCGATCATTGCCGCGATGGTCCGCCGGCAGCCGATTGGCCCCGCCGCCTCATTCGCCAGCGTTGCCTTGCTGCTGGCCATCGGCGCCGGCGTTGCGTCCGGCTGCGGAGGATCGATGCCCGCACGGCACCTCGCCGCCGCGGACAGTCACGGGCATCGGGTGGGATCGGGGCCGACCACCGCGCCGCCCGCCCCGCAGTCCGTGGTGGCCCGGGTTGATGCGTCCTCGGACGCCGCGCTGACGGCGAATCCGGGGTTGATCGCGCAGGGAGCGCCGTCGGACGCGCAGATTCGCAGGGAGATCAAGGAGGCTCGCCGGGCCGGGATCCCGCTGCCGTCCGGGAACACGACGGAGTCCTTCTCGCGCTCGGCCTCGAGCGCCGGTGTTGCGGCGGGAGGGGTGGTGGCGGCCGGGGCCGAGATACCCGACGCGCCCTGGAACCCGCGCCTGCTGCCGATCGCGGGCTGGATCGTGCCCGTCCTGCGATGGGCCTATCTGCACGGTTGGACGGGAACCGTCAACAGCGGGTACCGGACCTACGCCCAGCAGTCGACGCTCAACGCGGCCGGTAGGTTCAGCGCGCCGGCGGGCTACAGCAATCACGAGTTCACGCGCTACCCCGGTGGCGCCGTTGACGTGACCAGCCCGTCGCAGTTGAGCAGCGTGCTCGCCCGCTACCCCGGCCCACAGAAGCTCGTGGGTGGAGTCCTGGGGCCGATCGACCCCGAGCATTTCTCAGCGACGGGCCGCTAGGCGCTCCGATAAAGGGTTGCCACCGCAGACCCAGTCATCGCCGTAGAGGTCCCGGGACTTGGCCGGCTCCGACGACTCCACGGTCGAAGCCGGCGGGCGGGAGTTGCGCGTGTCCAATCCCGATCGCGTGATCTTTCCCGCTGCGGAGCGCTCAGGCGAGGTCACCAAGCTCGAGCGTGGCGGTACTCAGTCACCGTGACTCCTCCGAAAGCTCCATCACTGCGCGACTCTTCTCATCGGGTGACTTCTGCGCCACAACCCGCGCCACTCTGATAGCTTCGCCGCCTCAGCGCGGGCGGGCCGGGGAGCGGCGATCGTCCCGCGCATCGCTCGTTGAAGAGGGAGGATCATGTCAGTCTCAGTTTCGTCCCGAACGCGGATGTTGGTGCTCGCGATCGTGTCCGCAGCGGCCGTAGCGGCGCTGGCTGTCGGCCTGGGCCCGCTCGCGGACTCCGCTCGCGCCGATCAGGCACTGCCGGTGTGCACCCACTCGTTCGCCCCCGACTTCAGCGCCACCCCCAACCCGGCGCTCGTCGGCCACGCGATCAACTTCAACGGCTCGTGTTCTGAAGTTCCCTGCCCCGGCTTCGGGAGCTTCCCCACCTGCCCGCCGCAATCCTATTCCTGGCAGCTCGGTGACGGTACGACCGCGTCTACCCCGACGGTCTCGCACTCCTATGCGGCGGCCGGTACATACACGGTGGTGCTCACGGTTACCGACTACAACACCGACAGCTTCACCGTGTCTCACCAGGTGACAATCCTCGCTGCTCCATAGCTGCGCTGAGCCCCAAGAGGATGGTCGGGAGCTGCGGCCAATGAAGTAGGAGCCAATTAGCCCGCCGGCGAGTGATACCAACACCAACGCGGGCATCGGCACCTAGAACTTCCAGTCGCGGTGGCCTCGCCACACGGGGCGGAACGACGATCAGCGGTGCTGCTGCGCCTTACCGCCGAGTAGTCGGCGTGGGTGTGCCCGTTGGTCTCCAGGACCTGGGGCTGCTCTTCGACGTTTGCTCTAGGAGGATGTGTGACAGTCGGCATAACGACCTCCTTGAAAGCCCACAACGGGACTTACTCCACTGAGCATCGCCCCAGGACTCACATAGTCGGATGGCATCTCTGTCGCTAGGGACGAGCTATCCGAAAAAGCTCGCCCTGCCGTGCGGTATGCCTGGCCAAGGTGTGAGGGGGGCGGGATCGGGATGGGGTGGCGCGGACCGGCCGGACTCGGCCAGCTTGACACCGTCCATTTGCGGACGGTAGGGTCGCATCAGCGGGGGAAAGTCATGCGGCTTACCAGATTCTTTCCCTTTTCTGCCTTCGCCCGCCGCCGCCATCCTCGCGTCATCGTCGTGGCCGTAGTGGCATCGCTCGCCGTCCTGAGCCTGCCGGCCACAGCGTCGGCGGCGACGCTGACCTGGACCGGGCTGACCAACACCGACTGGGGGACGGCCAGCAACTGGACCCCCATGGCGGTTCCCGGCGCCGCCGATTCCGCGGTCATCAACAACACGAGCCTGAACAACCCGGTCGTCGGAAGCACGAACTGCGCCTCGTGCGCGGTCAACAGCGTCACGCTGAGCGGGAACAAGCAGCTCGTGATCGCGGACGGGACGCTCAACGTCGGCAGCGGGGTGTGTCAGGCGCCCGAGAGCACGATCCACGGAATCTGCGCCCCGTCGGGCACGAACGTGCTCATGTGCGGAACCCAGGCCGCGTGCCCGGCCGCGGGCGGGACGCTGACCTTCGGCACGCTCACGATCGACAACGCGACCGGCCTCACCCTGAGTGGGGGTCACCTCGCCGGCACCCTGGTCGCGAACAATCCCGCCACCGTGGTCAACGGCACGGGCGGCACCGCTGCCAGCTATGACGTCACCGGTGGGACGTTCACCCTCGGGTCCAACGTGACGCTCGATCAGACGCACGACGTCACCATGGCCAATGCGGAGAACCTCAGCATCGGTAACCAGACGTACATCCTCGATGGCGCCAACATCAACGTCCCCGGCGCGACGACGTCGAGCATCTCCGTAGGCGGCGGGTCGGGTGGAACGTTCCGTCATGCGGGCTCGACCGGAGGCGTGGTCCAGGCGCCCGTGAACATGGACATCTCGGGCCAGGCGCTCCTCGAGGACGCCGGCACGACCAACGGCAACGGCCTCGACCTGTCCAGCCCCTTCGACCAGACGAGCAATCTCGCCGGCCTGCTGAGAACGACGAACCCGGCGGCCGCGATCACCCTCGATGCGGGTGCAACGACGGGGGACATCTACAAGCTGGGCGCCGACGTGACCACCGACAACACGCCGGGCGGCCTGATCAAGGTGACTGGAACCGACGCGCTGAACCTGAACTCCCACACGCTCTTCATCAAGGGCACCTTCATCTGGGATGCGAGCGTTGCCGGCGGAGCCAATGTCAGCGGGTCGGGCACGTTCGGGTCGGGAGGCGGACCTCAGTCGGTCCTCTCGGTCCTGGGCGGCGGCCCGGCCGGGGGAAGCTTCCAAACCGGCAAGAACGTGATGATCGCCTCCGGGACCACGATGGACCTGACGGGCGGGGACCTGCAGCTGCCCGACAACTTCGGCCTGCACGTGCTGGGAGAGTTGGACCTGACCAGCCACAACCTCACCAGCCAGAGCAGCCCCCCGAGCAACACCACCCTCCTGGTCTCACCGGGCGGGCGCCTGGTCCACATCGGGGCCAACATCGCGAGCATCGGGCCCGTGGTCAACTCGAATGGCACGATCGAGGACGACAGCGGCCCGGGCGGGCAACTCATCCTTCAGCAGGGCCCAACCGTCACCAACCTGCTGGCGGGGACGCTCCAGACCGACAACATGAACTCCGTCATCGAGCTCGGCTCCGCCGTCCATCAGCTCCAGGGCACGCTCACCACCGACACATCGCGCGGCGGCGCCGTCCAGACCGGCGGCAGCGCCGACGTTCAGCTCAACGGCAACACGCTGACGCTGATCGGTTCGTTTTCGCACTCCGGCGGAACGATCAGTACCAACAGTGCGGCCACGATCGCGGGGCCGGGGACGCTGTTCTTCCTCGGCGGTGCCAACCTGGCCCTGGGCGGACCGTTGACGATTACCGCCCCGGTCCACCAGAGCGGCGCCACCGATGTGGGCGGATTCGGGGGCGAGCTCGACATCGGCGGGACCTGGCTGTCCCGCGACAACATCACCGACACCGGCGACACCAACGCGGTGATCAAGGTCCTGTCGGGGGGTGTGCTGCGCCACGACATGGGCTCGGCGGGGGCCGAGGTACTGCACCCGCTGACCATCGACGGACTGGTCGACGACGCCAGCCCATCGGGCAGCGCGGGCTCTCCCAACTGGGAGGTCGACAGCACCAACGGCGGAACGAACCCGGGCGGGACCACCACGGTCGACCCGGGCGGCACCCTGAGCGTCTCCGCCGCCGCTCCTGCCTGTCTGAAGGTCGCCAACCTGTCCAACTACAACTCGGGGACCAGCACCTTGAGCGGGGGCAACTATGCGGCCGCGGGACAGCTCCAGATTCCGGGGGCGGTCACCACGCTCGATGCCAACCTGAGCCTGTCGGGCTCGGGCGCGCTCACCACCGACTGCTCCGGGACGTCCGCCCTCAGTGGGTTGACCACGCTCCCCTCGGGCCGCACTCTCACCCTCACCGGCCAGAACCTGACCACCGGCAACCCGCTCACCGTGAATGGCACGCTCGCGGGCGACGGGACCATCAACGGCAGTGTGATCAACAACGGCACGGTCAGCCCCGGCCACAGCCCGGGCACTCTCACCGTCAACGGCAACTACACCCAGGGGTCGAGCGGAGCGCTCAACATCAAGGTCCAAGGTGCTACCTCCGGCACGTACGACGTGCTCGACGTGCTCGGCAACGTCAACCTGGGCGGCACGCTCAATCTGCTGCCCAGTGCGGCCTACGCGGCGGCGGCGGTGCCCGGAGACACTCAGGCGTTTCTGCCCTACTCGGGCACGCGCTCGGGCACCTTCGCCACAACCACGGTCTCGCCGGTGCTGGCCGGGGGTAAGCCGTTCACCGCCGTCTACGACGACGCCGACAAGCGGGTCGTGTCCTCGGTCGGCCAGCCGCCTCCAGCCCCGGTGACCCCAGTGACCGCCACGACGCCGCCCGCGCCGATCGTTCCCACCCCGCCGCCGTCCTCGCCGCCTCCGCCTCAGATCGTGGTGGAGAAGGCCAAGGCCAAGAAGGACGGGGTGATCGCGCTGACCCTGTTTGCTCCGGAGCCGGGTACGTTCGACGCCCTGGCCACCATCCACGTCATCCACGGGCGCGTGATCGCGTCGAAGCTGGTGACCTACGGGACGGCCACGGCCAACACGTCCCAGTCGGGGCCGGTGAAGCTCGCGATTCAGCCCACGGCCGCCGGGCAGAGGCTGCTGCGCAACCACAAGTCGATACCCGTGGCCGTCCACCTCTCGTTCCGCAGCTCCGCCAGTCTGGGATCGACCGCGGCGAGCAAGGACTTGCGGATCAAGGTCAAGGGCAAAAAGAAGCACTAGCTCGAGAGGAGGACGCAGTGTCCACCGCTCCCGAGGATTCGAACCGTGGTCCAGATCGAGCGTCCGGATGGTCGCTCAAGCGTGCTCTGATCCAGGCGATCCAGAAGTACCTGCTCAATCCCCCCATCCGACTGTCCATGGCGCTCGGGATGGCGCCGCCGTTCTATGCGCTGCTCGAGACGACCGGACGCAGGACTGGCAAACCGCGGCGCACCCCGGTTGGAAATGGGCTGACCGGCGACCAGTTCTGGATCGTGGCCGAGCACGGATCGGCCGCCGGCTACGTGCGCAATGTTCAGGCCAACCCCCGGGTCCGCGTGAAGGTGCGGCGTGGACTGTGGCCGCGTTGGGTGCAGGGCACTGCTCGGGTACTGCCCGACGATGACCCCCGAGAACGCCAGCGAATGATCGCCCGACGACACCCCGGCCGCCGGTTCAACGCCATCGCGGTCCGCGTGCTGGGAACAGATCTGCTGACGGTTCGGATCGACCTGGACCCGACACCAGCCCCGAACGACCAGCGTCCTGACGGGGGCTGAGTCTCGCCGCCTCGACCCGACGGCACCCGATGCGCTGGGCGCGGCCGCGACTGGGCCGGGCTACGGAATGGTCGCCGACTTCGGCTGGCCGGCGTTGGTCCACCGAACGACGCTGTCGGTCAGGGTCAGCGAGCTCTCCGGGAGGGCACTGGTGGGACCGCTATCGAGCACGTGGCGCGTACCGTCTGCGCTGAAGGTGACGACCTCCGATTGGCCGGGAGCGGGATCCGAGTAGTCGGTCGGCGCGCTGCTGGCCGGATTGACGAAGATGCCCGCGAGCTGCCCTCGGCTGTTGACCAGGATCTTGCTCGGTGGTGCGGGCTCCTTCTTCTGACCCCCAAGCAGGTTGTGCCAAAAAATGTAACTCCCGCCGGTGGCCAGGTTGAACACACGGTTTGTCTTCTCTGCGAAATCGCCCGTGAGGTTGGCCTGCTGGTCGTCGGCGACCACGAAGGTCCCCGCGCTCGGACCGAGCGCGACCGCTCCGCTGACGAGCGGTGAGCCCTTCGTGCGGCCGGGAAAGGAGTACTCGCGATATCGCCGGCCGACCTCGTAGGGCTTGCCCTGGGGCAGGGTGCACCCTAGGTACCGGTGGCCGACCATCTGCGTCGCCCCCTTCCGGTAGATGGTTCTGAACCTCTGGCTGACCACCCTGACCGTGGCGGTCTTCAGAACCTGGTGGCCCCGGACGCTACGACAGGTCTTTGCCGCCTTGGCCGGCGCCGCCTGAGCGCCCAAGCCGAGCACGGCCACCGCGAGCAGCGGCGCGATCCCGCGATCCCGAGGCCTGGGAACATTGGCCCGCCAGCGCGACGCCTCCATGCGGACCCACTCTAGCCACGCGAAAACGTGCGCAGTGACGGGCCCGGCTGGTGGCGCGTCGGGAGGGGCGCGGTGACTATGGCCCTGCGAGCGGGACGGCCGTCGCAGCCTGCGAGTTGCTGCACCCCTGGCCGTTCCCGTTCTGGTTCTGGTTCCCCGGATCGTTCTCGTTGCAGAGCGGGAGCACTCCCCCCGAGAGAACGAACGTCTCCTGGAAGGAGGGCGCGATCAGGATCGCGTCCAGGGTGGGGTTGGTGCCGGACTGGAAGGTGACCTCGGCGCCACCACTGTCGGCGAACTGACCAGCGGGCTGATTGATCGTGGCCTGGTAGGTGGTGTTCGCGGCCAGGTCCACGACGGTTGTGCTTCCGGCTGGCAGGCTCACGTTGGCGCAGCTGCCGAACGTGAAGGTGAGGCCCACCGCGCCGCCCGAGGGCGAGATGAACAGGCCGAGGACCTTCGTTCCGGTGATGGTCGTGGTTCCCGAGGTGATGGTGAAGTTGGCGTTGAATGCGGTCAACTGCCCGAAGGCGGTGAACTCGGGGCCCTGGGGCGGAACGTTCACGCCGCCGAGCGGGCCAAACGAGAACGATCCGGTTTCTGTGAACGTGCCGGGGTAGGGCCCTGCCGCTGCCCCGGTGACGGAAAAGGTCCCGCTCGAGGTTCCCGTCGGATTGCAGGTGATGGTGACGGTCGGGCCCGAGGTCGCCTGCAGCGTCTCCCCGGTGAGGCCCGATGGAAGGGGTTGCGCCGGCGCTGGGGCGGGGGCGGCAAACAGCAATGCGCCCAACCCGACGATGCACGCAACCCTGAACCGCCGCATGAATCTCCTCCCGCTCAATTGGCGCCCACCGCTCACGGACACGTTATCAGTGAAGGACCCCGTCGTGGTCGCATGAGGGCGGGCGCCAGGCGATTCGCGTGCCGGCGATGACCGCGGCTCCCGCTGGTACGTTCCCCTCGTGGTCCTGCGGGATCTCCAGGTTGAGCGAGAGGCGTTCGCCGCCCGCACCGGTTGGGAGCTCAAGCCGGAGGGGGCGTGCAGGGACGATCGCTGCATCCCCCTCCCCGGTGACGTCGGCGAGGGCCCGGTCGACGTCCGCCTGGTGGCGGACGCCGTGGGGATGGCCCTGGTCGGCGACGAAGCTCGCGGCCTGTGGGCCCTGGGGCCGGAATCCGGCGGGCGCGCGCTCACCCACGCCCGGATGCCTGACCTCGAGCTACCCGACCGTCATGGCCGTTCGTTCTCGCTGCGCTCGCTCCGGGGCACCAAAGTGGTGATGGTGGCCTGGGCCTCGTGGTGAGGGTGCCGCTTCGACCTGCCCGTGTGGCAGGAACTGCGCGCTGAGCTTCACCCTCGGGGCCTCGAGGTCGTCACGGTGGCCCTTGACCTGGGTGGGGTCGAGGCGGCGGCCCCGTGGATCGATGCGGCGCAGGCCGAGCACCCCTCCCTCATCGATGAGGGCCACCTGCTCGACGAGCTGCTGGGAATCCACAACGTGCCCATGGCGGTCTGGATCGACGAGCGGGGCATGCTCGTCCGCCCGCCCGAGGTGGCCCACCCGGGGCGGGCTGTCCTCGCCGAGCTCCTGGCAGCGGGGCTGCCGGAGGACACCCCGCCGCTCCTGGTGGAGACGCTCGCCGAAGCGGCGAAGATCCGGATCGAGCCCCAACGCTACGTCAGAGCCCTGCGCGATTGGGTCGAACACGGTCCGGCCAGCGCATTCGCGCTGGGGCCCGACGAGGTCGTAACGCGGTCGCGACCACGCCCCCTGCGAGCGTCCCAAGCCGCCGCACACTTCGAGCTCGGCCAGCATCTGCACCGCCACGGCGACTTCGAGGGTGCGCGGGAGCACTTTCGGACCGCCCATCGGCTCGATCCAGCGAACTGGACCTACAAGCGTCAGGCCTGGTCACTCGAGGATCCTCTCCAGGGACCGACCGAGCACTATGACTCAGACTGGCTGAGCGACGTGCGAGCCAGCGGCCCGGAGAACTACTACCCGCTGCCCGACCTGTGAGTTGGGGCTCACGCCGTGCAGATTCCGCCACCGGCCGATACGTCGTCCTGCTAGCGCCGCCGGCGTCGCGCGGCCCGCCGAGGCCTGGTCTTGCCACAGCCCCGGTAGCGCCTCACGGTGACTCGCCGCGCTCCACCGCGCGCGATCGACACGATCCTGACCGTGTAGGCGCGGGCCCGGGGACGCTGGAGGCGCAGGCGGACGATGGACGGCCGCCGGACCGTCCGCACGCGCCTGCCGTCGACGTAGGCGATCACCTTGACGATCGGCCGGCCGTGCAGGCGATGAATGCGAAAGGCCAGGCCCGCAGGGGCGCAGGCCGCTGGTCCCAGGTTGGGAGTTGTGCTCGTCGGGCCCGGGGCGCTGGTGGAGGGGGGCGCCGGCCACACGAAGGTCGCCGTGGCCCCGTCAGGGACGGTGTAGGCGAAGCTCTGCCCGTTCTCGGTCACGGTGAGGGTATGAGGCTGGCCGTCGTGGGTGGTGGCGACCAGCACCTCGCTTCCGTCCGGATTGCGGAAGGCGACGTCCTCGAGGCCGCAGGGGGATGGGGGCGCAGGTGACGTCGAGCAGCTGCTGGGAGTGGTGGAGTCGATGCGCTGGGCTCCGACATGGATGAACTTGCTGAAGTGGGCCAGGGCCCAGTAGTCGGAGGTGAGCGAGTAGGTGTGCCTGCGCATATCGACGATCACCGGCGCGATGCACTGCTGACCGGCGTGGGGTCCGGTCCCCGGTAGGCCGGCGCAGCCGCTTCCGATCTTGGGGCCGAGGCTCTGATTGAGGGCGGCGTTCCACAGTTGGACCCCCTGGGCCCAGTTGCGCAGGACCCGAATGGTCATCTGGGCCGGTTCGATGTTGCTCAGATCGCTCGAGCACTCCGTCTCGAGCGCGGGTTCCTGGGGGAAGAGCATGTGCTCGGTGGTCATGCTCGAGGGGTCGGAGAGGTAGCAGTGGTAGGCCAGCCCGGCGATGTCCGATCCGGCGATCTGCATGGCCGCCGGGATGAAGGTCTCCGAGCGCTGAAATCCGTCGTCGT
>Ga0307477_10003250_pt1 | contig 12163 bp, 15 predicted proteins | sample atmos_gasesECM2C_FD_203316 | JGI IMG/M metagenome (GOLD analysis project Ga0307477, IMG submission 203316) | Hardwood forest soil microbial communities from Morgan-Monroe State Forest, Indiana, United States - atmos_gasesECM2C_515 | ecosystem: Environmental > Terrestrial > Soil > Temperate...
TCTTCACTTTGGCGGTGAAGGAGGCAGCCTGAGCCCAGGCGCGGACGGGTTCCCCGACCGGGGAACCCGTCCCACCTCAAAGACCTATCGAACCCCCAACTGTCGGGAGCACTCGGAGACAGCCCATCCTAACCGTCAAGCCGGAGTGGGTGAAGCGCGCCGCCGAGAACTACGCCGACAGGCTGCTCGGTGCCACAGACATTCTGCATACCGAACAGTCAACGAACCAAGCGAGCGGAAACTAATGCTCAAAGATCTGATCGCTCGAGACTTTTGCCTTGAAATAAGTCGCAAGCTGCGCCGTATGGGGGTTCTGGGCGCAATCTTCGGCGCGTGCTTTGCGTTCTACGTCGAGCTCCCTCTCGAGATCTCGATAGCGACCAGAGAGGCGCAGGCGATGATGATCAATGTGGAGCACTCAGTAAAAGAGAGTGTCACGCAGTGGGAGCGGCGCGAGTACAAAACTCATTTTAGTCGAGAAGCTCAATCCACTTACAATCGGAGGAACCGACATGGCTGAGTTCGAGGTCATTTTCGCGGATGTGGGACAGGGTGACTGCACCCTCATCCGGCTGCCTGACGGCGAGTACATGCTCGTCGATATAAATCATTGTCCAGACCACGGCATCGATGTCTTCAAGCTTCTTGACGACGTGCTGCCCGACGACGGCGACGGGCGCAAGCGCCTGAAGTACCTGGCGATCACCCACGTTCACGACGACCACATCACCGGCATGGGCGACCTCTATGATCGCTACGCGGTCGAGTGGCTATGGGTGCCCCAGTATGAGGACCGCAAGCAGGTCGCCAAGCAATTTGGCGAATACCAGCGTGTGATCGATGAGCATCCAGACGAGAAGATCAAGCAACCCCAGGGCAGCCGCACTCCGCTGAACGAGAAGGACCCCGACTTCGACATCTGCGAGGGCGTCACAGTGCGGTGCTTCTCACCGCCCGGCTACATCGAGATCGAGGACACCCTCAGTGAGGACGAGGCCAAGCAACTTGTCCACGAGAACTGCCTGGTCCTGAAGATCGCGTACGAAGGCGCATCGGTGATCCTCACCGGCGACTCGAACCTCGCCTGCTGGGAGCGGATCCTCGACTACTACAAGGGCCGCCCGGAAGAGGACACCGGCACCGAGGTGCTAAAGGCCGACGTCCTGCACGCCAGCCACCACGGGTCGCGCACGTTCTTCAAGGACGGCGGCGAGGACACCGAGACCTCGCTCGAGGCGCTCGAGACGATCGCCCCCGACGCCGTCATCGTCTCCGTCGGCGAAGGCAACCGTCACGACCACCCGCACGAGGACATGATGGACGCCTATCGCGAGCAGTCCGGCGAGGAGAACGTCTACGAGACCCGGCACACCGGCACGATCGTGATGGAGATCGACGCGGGTGTCCCCTACCGCCTGGTCCTCGACACGGGCGCCTACGCCGAGGACTACGGCTGGTCCGACGATGACGACGATCCCGGCCAGGACGCGACCTATGACCGAGGAGGGAGCGGAGGCGGCCTCGCAGCCGGGCTCGTCGTCGGCGCCGCCGGGTTGACCGCCGCCGCGATCGCGGCCAAACACAGGCGAGGTAGCCCGACACGCCTCGACGATCAGCCCGCTGCGTGAAAGCCTGGCAGGAGCGCTTCCCGGACATCTACACCGAGGACCGCGACTACTGGCTTTCCAAGGGATTCCAGGAGACGCCGCTCGCAGACGGGATCATCGCTTTCACCGGCACGGTCACCGTCCGCATGAAGGGCGAAAGCGCCCTTGAGCACCATCCATTCAAGCTGCGCGTGAAGTACCCGCCCGGCTACCCGTACGTCGCGCCGAGCGTCGAGTTCCTGGACCCGAAGATCAAGCGGGCACGCCACCAGGGCACCGACGGCTCACCCTGCCTGTTTCCTCCCTCCGCGTGGACGAGAACGTTCCCCGCCAGCGAGATCTACGCCGCAACCGAGCGCTGGCTCGCCTACCACCTCGCAGGCCATTTCCCGCGGGAGCTCGCAATCTACGAGCTCCCCGAATACTTCGCCTGGACACCGTTCTCGGTGCTCGCCCCGCCCAGCATGCTCGACGCGATGGCCGGTCTCGAGCGTGGCAGCTTCACCGTCGATGAGCTCGTCGGCCAGGACCTCGGCGTCGTGCGGTCGATCGACGAGCAGCAGATCGGCCAAGAGCTAGAGGACGCGATCGCACCGCGGCGAACCCGCAAGCGCGAGCGGCTTGTGAGCCGCTGGTACCGCCTCGCAGAGGAGCCTCCCGCGATGCAGTACACGGTGGAGCTCGAACGGATCCTCAAGCGGTCCGGGCACCACGCCAGCTTCACCGCAAGACGCCCGCGCGCCAAGGAACTGATCGCGCTCGTGTTCCCCGACTCCGCGCTCGGGGAGGAGCGCATACTGCTGCTCGACATCGGCGTGGCCTCCCAAAAGGCAACACCTGAGGTCGGGAAGGGCTGGCCGATCCGTGCACCCCAGCTCTACCCCGTCTCCCACGAGGAGCTCTACAGGCGCCTGGAGGGGGTCCGCGACCTCGCCCGGCTCGAGGAGAAGCACGTAGCCTGCTTCGGGCTCGGCGCGATCGGCTCACCGCTCGCCCTCGCGCTCACGCGCGAGGGCGTGGGCTCCTTCGGTCTCTACGACCCCGACATCCTTAGACCCGGGAACGTCGTGCGCCACGCCCTTGATCTCCTCAGCGTCGGGCAGCCCAAGGCCGAGGCTCTGGAGTCCGCGCTTGCGCGCATCAACCCTTCCGTGCGGACGCTCCCCGACGTCGAACACCTCTCTCACCCAGACGTAATCGCCGCGAAGATCACCCGCGCGGATCTCGTGGTCGCCGCGATCGGCAACGATCTCACCGAGGAGCTGCTCGGCGAGATCATCACGGCAAGCGAGGGCCCGCCGCCGATGCTGCTGGTCCGCACACTGCACGCTGGCGCCGTGTTCCGGGTCGCGCTGATGCGAGCAGGCCAGGACGCGTGCGTGACATGCCTTGCCTCCTACCGCGCCGAAGGTCATCCTGACTGGATCGAGGTGCCCGCCGACGACCTCCCCGACATCTACGACACCGGTTGTGCGACGGCTGCCAGACCGGGCGCCGGACTTGTCTCCCAGCACGCCGCTATCTTCACCGCCGCGCGCGCCCTCGAGATCTTCGAAGATCGCCAGCCCGCCGACAACCACTGGTTGTGGGTGGAGCGGCCGATCCCCGCGAGCGACCCACGCCTGCAAACCCCGATGACCCTCCACCGAGCGCGCTTTCAACCCCGAGCCGGCTGCTCAATCTGCGATGTATGAACGAGCGGTCATTCCCGCGCCGGTTCTGGCCGCGCTCGCAGGCCACGCCGCATCGATGAACGGACAAGAGACCGGCGGAATCCTGCTCGGCCACGCACTCGACGCCACGACGCTCAGGATCACAAAGGCAAGCCCTCCAGGCCCCCGGGCACTGCACCGCCGATTCTTATTCTCGCGCGACACCCGGTTTCTACAGCAATACCTCGACGGCATCCACGACCGCAGCGAAGGCCGCGAAGACTACGTCGGCGAGTGGCACGTACATCCCGCGCTCGACGCCCCACCTAGCCCCACAGATCGCCGGTCTCTATGGAGGATCGCCCGGCGCAAGAACTATGCCACCGATAATCCCATCCTGGTCATCGTGGAGCAGACATCTACACAGCGCCGCTACCGCGCCTATGGCTTTGTCGCGAAACCCAAGCGGGCCCACAACGAGTTGCGCGTCGAACCGATGTCGTAGCAGGCGGGCGAACCTCAGTCCTCCGAAAGCGCTTGACGCGGTCCACACGCGCGCCTTGTCGCAGGCAGCCACAGTGCGAGTTTGTGTTCAACGAGCGACAGCACCACGCTGCGCCCCGGGTAGGACGGGGCGCGCCACAGTGCATATGTGCGATGCGTATCGTTTTGATGCGCTTCGTGCCTAGAGGTCCTTGCGCAATTCGTATCAATATGATACGCTTTGTACATCATGCCGGGAAGGACCTTCACGACGCTGCTTGATCATGCTCAGCGGCAGTACGGCTATCTGACGCCGGACGACGCGCGAGAGCTGGACGTCGACCCGACCCAGCTGCGCTTGATGGCGGCCCGCCAAACGCTGGAGCACCTCGGCCACGGCTTGTATCGGATGCCGATAGTGCCGGCCACGAAGCTGGACGCTTATATGGAGGCGGTCTTGTGGACTGGCCGGCGGAGTGTGCTCAGCCACGAGACCGCCCTGGACCTGTACGAGCTCTGTGACGTGAATCCGAGTGCCATCCACCTCACGGTTCCGAGTGGCTTCCGTACCCGCAAGGTGGTCCCAGAGATCTACCGGCTGCACCGTTTCGATCTGGACCCTGCCGAGGTTGGCTGGCACGAGGGGATCCCCATCGTGACCCCGGAACGAGCCATTCTCGGTGGCATCGAGCAGGCGCTCGGCTGGCAGCTAATCGACCAGGCGATCGAGACCGCACGTGCTCGTGGACTCATCACCAAGGCGACGGCGAAGCGGTTGGCCTCTATGCGTCACCTGCCGCGGGCGGCTGGCGGTGGCTGACAGCGTCAAGAAGCTGCCGGGCGACGTCAGCCACCTGCAGCGGCTCATCGGCGACCACGCCACTGACCGAGGTATGCCGCCGGTGCGGTTGCAGCGGTGGCTGAACGCCATGATCGTCACCGCTGTTCTTGACCGTGTACGCGATGAGGACGGCGAGCCCATCTTTTTGCTGAAGGGCGGTCTGGCGATGGAGCTGCGTCTTCAGCTACGAGCGCGTGCCACTGGCGACTACGACGCGGCGTTTCGCGTGCGTACCGAGGAGGCCATCGATCGCCTCGACGAGGCATTGGCTGCACCCTGGAATAACTTCGACCTGACCCGTGACGCACCCGAGATCATCCCCAACACGGAGGCGGTGCGGATCCGTCTGCGGCTGAGCTACAAGCGTCGTAGCTGGGGCAGCGTCCACCTTGAGATGGCGCCGGTGGAGGGCAACATGGGCCGAGAGCTCGACCGCATCGAGGCCATGTCGCTGGACCCGCTGCAGGTCCCGCTACCCGAGGCGGCCAACTGCGTCTCCCTGCGCTACCAGGTCGCTCAAAAGCTCCACGCCTGCACCGAGGTGTTCGACGAAGGACGCGAGAACGACCGGTTCCGCGACGTCATGGACATCCTGTTGGTCGAGGATTTGGTGTACGGCGTCGGCCTGGACCGTGTGCGCGAAGCCTGCGTCGACATCTTCACGGTGCGCGACAAGCACAGATGGCCCCCGACGGTGACCGTGTACGGCAGCTGGCGTGTTCCGTTTGCAGCGCTGGCCCGCGAGAACGGCTTCAAACCCGAAGACATCGACGAGGCGGCAGCAGCCCTGACCGTTCTCATCGCCGCAATCGAGAGCGCGACCAGTGCTTCATAAAGGCTCACGAGTCCATGGAATTGGTGGCCGGAGTTGGCCGGTCACGGGAACTTCCGCACTTCCGCGATCCGTTAGATCTGGCCAATGCGGAGGCAGGGTGTATGCGTAGCGAGTTCGTCCACGGCCCGATCTACGGGAGCTTGCGCATCTCCACGATGCGGTACATCCGACCGACGCGGTGGGTCGGGGATATAAGTACAGAACCCGCCCCCGCTATGTCGCTGACGGGGACCTTCGTGGTCCCCGTCAGCGTTTCTGGGGCAAGCGCGGACCTAGCCGGGCCTATTTCCTAGATTAGCGCGTTTGCTGTTCTAGCAAAATGCTCCCACAAGAGAAGTTTCTGCTAGACTTGTGTTTGCTATGCCAGCAAACATTGCTCTAGAGAGAACTAATCTGATCGATGAGGCTGTTGCAAGGCTGCGCGGCATGCTACCCGTGAGTTGGGATGTAGAGCGCTCACCTGGGGCTGCGTTGGCCAGGTACGCGCCGCCGGAGGGGTCCGCCTTGGTGGACGACGCTATCGATCTTCGTGCCCGAGAGGGGATGACCGTGACGTTCGTCGTCGAGGCAAAGCGGTCCTTTGACCCCCGCGCCGCTGAGCAGCTATCCACCGGCGTCCCGCGTATGCTCCGCTCCCTGGCCGCCCGGTTCCCGATTCTTGTTGTTGCTCCGTGGTTGAGCGCTCGGACCCAAGAGCTTCTCGCCAGGGAAGAGATCAACTTCATCGACCTCACTGGCAACGCGTTCATTAGCCTTGAGGACCCTGCCCTGTACATCAGAGCCGCCGGTGCTACCCGCAACCCCGAGCCTCCGCCTCGTGGTCGGGCTACGGTTCGCGGCCCAAAGGCGGCAAGACTGATCCGGCTGCTCGTAGACGTGCAGCCTCCCTATGGCGTAAGCGAGATCGCGGCGGCCACTGAGCTTGCGCCAGGGTATGTCTCGCGACTGCTCGACGCGCTGGATCGCGCGGCTTTGGTCGAGCGCGCTCGCCGTGGACGCGTCGAGGACGCCGACATTGCAGGGCTGCTACGGCGGTGGGCGGAGTCCTACGACGTCCTGAAGACCAACGACGCGTCCTTTTTCCTGGCGCCGGGCGGGGCGAAGGAGGCACTATCAAGGCTCGCTGAGCTGCCTGACCCCACGACGGTCACAATTACCGGATCCTTCGCTGCGCTGCGCATCGCCCCGGTGGCGGCGCCCGCCCTGCTGATTGCCTACAGCAACGACGTCGAGTCGGTTGCTAAGGAGCTTGGGCTTCTGCCGGCCGATGAGGGTGCCAACGTCGCCCTGTTGCGAGCGTTCGACCCGATTGTCTGGGATAGGGGTAGCGAGGAGCCAGGCCTTCGCTACGTTGCGCCATCACAGGCCGCCGTTGATTGTCTGACGGGCAACGGTCGCATGCCGGCCGAGGGCGAGGCACTCATCTCGTGGATGCAGGAGAACGAGCCACGCTGGCGCCTGTCCTCGATTGAGGATCTCCGCGTCTCCGAAGGCGCCCCGTGAGCGGCGCAAATGATGTCCCGGAGCCACTTGAGCTCGACGAGCGATATGTAGTCGCGCGGCGTGTCCTCCTCGACGGCCTGACAGCGTTGGCACCCCACATTGACGCTGTCATCCTGGCCGGGGCACAAGCCGTCTATCTCCACACAGGGACCGCTGACCTCGCTGTCGCTCCCTACACGACAGACGGCGATCTGGTCTTGAACCCCCGGCTCCTCGAGGACGCGCCTGAGCTCGAGGCCGCGATGACCGCCGCCGGGTTCTATCTTCAGCCCCAGGAAGGCGGTCACGTAGAGCCGGGGATTTGGCTCACCAAAGCGTCGGCAGGAGGCGAGGAGGTCCTCATCCCGGTGGACCTCATCGTCCCTGAGGGGGCCGCCTCGGGAGAGGGGAGACGCGCGGCTCGCCTGGGGGTTCACGGCAACCGAGCTGCCCGCCGAGCCGTCGGACTCGAGGCGGCGCTCGTGGACCACAGCACGATGACCATCGCGGCGCTCGATCCGACAGACGACCGGTCACTTCAGACGAAGGTGGCAGGCCCAGCGGCCCTGTTTGTCGCGAAGGCCCACAAGCTCAACGATCGAGCCGAAAGCCCACGTCTAGATCGACTCGAGGTTGTCCCGTAGCTCGTAGAAGTTTGTAGTGGCGGTCCCTTTCGCCTCGTCCGGTCCCGTTGGGACCTTGGCGAGTGCGAAATCAGTCCATCGAGACGAAGGGAACCGCCATGAGGACCGTAATGCAGGAGCAGGACAGTCGCGCGGAGGGGTTTGCCGTTGCGGGTGCAGGAGGCGCTCGGGGAGCTGGTTGGGGCCGCGAAGGAGGGGCTGCTCGCGTTGAGCGTGGGGGTCGGGCTGGGCGTGTTGAGCGAGATGATGGAGGCCGAGCTCGATGAGGTTGTGGGGCCCAAGCACGCGACCGTGAAGGACCGCAGCGCTGTCCGTCACGGCCAGGAGGACGGAACGGTGACGCTCGGTGGCCGGCGGGTCGCTGTGAAGCATCCTCGTGCCCGCACGCCTGATGGGGAGCACGAGGTGCCGCTGGCGACGTATGCGTATTTCGCTGACCGTGACCCGTTGACGAAGGTGGTGTTGGAGCAGATGCTCGCGGGTGTTTCCACGCGCCGGTTCGCGAGGACCCGTGAGCCCATCGGGGATGGGGTGAGCGTCGCGGAGCGCTGCACGTCGAAGTCGACGGTCAGCCGCGAGTTCGTCTCGCGCACCGGCGAGCATCTCGCGGCGCTGATGGCCCGTCCGCTCTCGGATGTCCGCTTGGCGGCGTTGATGCTCGACGGGATCGAGCTGAAGGGCCGCTGCTGTGTTGTGGCCTTGGGCGTGAGCACCGAGGGGGTCAAGATCCCGCTCGGGCTATGGGATGGCTCGACGGAGAACAAGACCGTCACCGTGCATCTGCTCGCTGACCTCGTTGGCCGTGGTCTGGATGTCGAGCAGGGTGTCCTGGTCGTCCTGGACGGCGGCAAGGCCCTCAAAGCCGCCGTCAACGAGGTCTTCGGGGCCGTCCCCGTGCAGCGGTGTGTTCGCCACAAGGAACGCAACGTGCTTGATCATCTCCCCGAACGCGACCGGCCGCTCGTGAAGACGAGGCTCCGCAAGGCGTGGGCGTCAGAGAACTATCAGCAAGCGCTCGACGCCCTGCAGCTGCTCGCCGGCGAGCTGGAGCGCTCGCACCCCGGCGCAGCCAGCTCGCTGCGGGAGGGCCTGGAGGAGACGCTGACCCTGACCCGTCTCGGGGTCCGCGGCAAGCTCAAGACCACGCTCCAGAGCACGAACCCGATCGAGTCGATGATCGGCACCGTCCGGCAAACGAGCCGCAACGTCAAGCGCTGGCAAAACGGTGACATGTGCCTGCGGTGGACCGCCGCCGGGATGCTCGAGGCCGAGACCCAGTTCCGCAAGATCATGGGCTACAGCGACCTCGCCAAGCTCGCCCTCGCCGTCGAAGCAGACCTCGCCGCCCAGCACACGCCGATTCACACCACGAGCAAGGAGGACACCCGCATACCCGTCACCGTGTAACCATCACACCCGGACCGCCGCCACGAACTTCCACGGCGAACGGGACAACCTCATCGACTCGACGACAAGGACGCTGCGGACGTCGTGCGACTCATGCAGACCACGAACCCAGATGAGATCGCCGCAACGCTCAGCGCTCTCGGCGAAGACGCAATCGCCAGGGGACCCGCAAAGAACGCGCTCACCTACATCGAGCAGCTGTTCAGCCGACGCGGAGCCCTCGGCATCGAGATGTCTGCCCGGGCTCTGCGAGCCGCTATGCCCGAAGACCGTGTCGAAGCACTGTGCACCGCATACGTAGCGGCTCTCCTCAAATCTCCCCGGGCCCGCTCGAAGTAGCCCCAAGTTTGAGGATCTGGGTCGCGGCAACGACACGAGACCCGGTGCCTTCTAACTTATTCTCCAGGCTTCTCCAATGCGATGAACGATCGTCGATAGGTGCTTCCCTCCTGTTGTGCCGCTAACGGGAGCAAGTTCTGCAGGCATGAGGCTTTCGGAGTGCAGGGTTCTTGTGTTCTCGAGGGCTCGAGCGACGGCCTCGGTGACAGTGGCGCTGAGGGCGATGCGGCGCTGGGCCTTGTCGAACTCAACGCGAAGCTCGAACGCCTGGAAGACCAATCGCTTTGGTTTCGGGGGTCGCATCGCGTAGCGGTTGGGTGAGGTCGGGGATCCGTGCCAGGCGCTCGGAGAGGTAATTGTCTTCGGCCTCGACCTCGCCGGTGGGGGTGGCGTCGAGTGCCGCCTGCGCAGTCTGTTTGTCGGTTTTCAGCTCCTCGATCCTCGCTTTCACGACCTCGATATCAACGCCGGCCTCGATAGCTCGGACCTGAGCGGCAAGATTACGATCGGCATCGGTGATCCGTTGGCGCAGTCGGCTGATGAGCAGTTGGCTTGACCTCTTGCGCTCGCTGTCGTGGCCGTTCAGTTGATGTGTGAGCTTCTCCAGGCGCAGGGGTCCCTAGATGCGTTCCTTGAAGAACTGTTCGACGAGCGGAAGCAGGGTTTCCTCGCGTAGCGAGACCCACTTCTGCCCGGCGTGGATCTCGACCGCGGCGGTGTCGCCGTAGCTGTTGCTGTAGCCGCAGGCATGGTAGACGTGGCCCTTGCGTGTCTTGCCTTGCATCGCCTGGGGCTGATGTCCGGAAACGCAGTAGATCAGCCCCGCGAACATGTAGCGGCTGTCCTTACTGACTCGGTTGGTGTTCTGCATGCGGGGGCGTGTTTTGAAGCGCTCTTGGGAACGCTGGAATGTCTCATCGGAGATGAGGGCGGCGTGCGTGTCCGGGGAGATGACCCACTCCTCCTCGGTACGGAGCTGTGGGGTACCGCCGTGCTGGCGCGCTGTGGCGCAATCGAGTCGGTTCCAGATCAAGCGGCCGGTGTAGACAGGGTTACGCAGCATCGATCGCAGGGTGCTTGTGGCCCAGTGACCACCCCTGTTGCGGGTCTTATCGACGTGGGAGGGTGAGGGTGGTCCTTCTGGCCGATTCAAGTGGCTGGCGATTGAATCGCCCCGTGAATCTTGGAGGTCCTGACTCTTGAGAGGATGGGCTGATGGGAAAAGTGACGAGGTATCCGGTGGAGGTGCGGCAGCGGGCGGTGCGGCTGGTGCTCGAGCATCGTGGTGAGTATGAGACGGAATGGGCGGCGATCTGTTCGATCTCGGGGAAGATGGGCTGCTCGGCGGAGACGTTGCGTGGCTGGGTGCGCCGTGCGGAGGTCGACTCTGGGTCGCGGTCTGGGGTCACGACGGGTGAGGCTGAGCGGATCAAGGAGCTCGAGCGTGAGAACAAGGAGCTGCGCCGGGCGAATGAGATTTTGAAGGCGGCGTCGGTTTTTTTCGCGCGGGAGCTCGACCCGCAGCCGAGGAGATGAGCGCCGTGGTGGACGCGCATCGTGAAGAGTTTGGGGTCGAGCCGATCTGTCGTGTTCTCGACCTCGCCCCGTCTAGCTACTACGCGGTGAAGGCGTGTCAGCGCGATCCCTCGCCGCGGGCTGTGCGTGACCGGGTGCTGCTCGGTGAGATCCGCAGGGTCTATGAAGCGAACTACGGGGTTTATGGCGCCAGGAAGGTGTGGTGGCAGCTGCAGCGCGAAGGGATCAAGGTCGCGCGGTGCACCGTTGAGCGGCTGATGGCCAAGAGCGGCCTGCAGGGCGCTGTCCGCGGCAAGAAGCGTCGCACCACGATCCTGGATGGGCAGGCCGACAGGGCCCCCGATCTCGTCGAGCGTAACTTCAACGCGAGCGCACCAAACTGGCTTTGGGTCAGCGACTTCACGTATGTCGCGAGCTGGTCAGGCGTTGTCTACGTCGCGTTCACGATCGACGCGTTCTCCCGCCGGATCGTGGGCTGGAAGGCCGACACCACAATGAAGACGAGCCTTGTCCTGGACACGCTGGAGATGGCGCTCTGGGCCCGCGAACACCACGGCCAGCCAGTCCCGAAGGGCCTGATTGCACATTCGGATGCCGGGAGTCAGTACACGTCGTTCGCGGTCACGCAGCGGCTGATCGACGCCGGCGCTGACCCTTCGATTGGATCCGTCGGCGATGGCTACGACAACGCGCTCGCCGAGAGCACGATCGGGCTCTACAAGACCGAGCTGGTCAACCGCCGCGGGCCGTGGAAGACGCTCGACCAAGTCGAGCTAGCAACCCTGGAATGGGTCGACTGGTACAACCACAGACGCCTACACAGCGCCTGCGACAGGCTCCCGCCCGTGGAGTTTGAGCAGGCGAGGAGCAGACAGAACACTCAATAAAACCCGCCTCCAAAATTCACGGGGCGATTCAGCTGGCGTTCTGGATATCGAGCTCCCAGCCGCCGTCGTCCAGTCCGCCACGGACATCGTCGTGGGGGTTCATTGCGTCGTACAGGAACTCGGTGGCGCTCTCGCTGATTTCGGTCATCTCGGTGAGCTCGGCGTCGCTGAGCCACAGCGTCACGTCGAGCTCGGCGCGCTCTTGGATTTCCTCATCCGCCCACTCGGCCGCGTCCTGGTTAGCCTCGTACAGCGGCCAGTACCGGCCGCGGCGGACCGGGCGTGTAGGCGGCCAGCGGTCCAGGAGGAATGCTGCGAACCAAGGGTCGCGGAACTCGCCCCACGCTGGTAGCCCGATCTCGTCGACCCGCTCGGCCATTGCCGTCGCGATCCCAGCGCGGCGGCGATCGGGCGCGACCCAAAAGGAGTCCATGACGATCGCGTGACCGC
>Ga0307477_10003251_pt1 | contig 12163 bp, 9 predicted proteins | sample atmos_gasesECM2C_FD_203316 | JGI IMG/M metagenome (GOLD analysis project Ga0307477, IMG submission 203316) | Hardwood forest soil microbial communities from Morgan-Monroe State Forest, Indiana, United States - atmos_gasesECM2C_515 | ecosystem: Environmental > Terrestrial > Soil > Temperate...
CCCGCGCCGCCGCCTTTGGCACCCATCCTCATGATGGTTTTCTGGATGCTCCTGGGCGGAGCCTCCGGGATCAGAATTACGCAGAGTCTTTGGCCCTTCCTTGGTTTTGGTGGCGGGGTAGTGGCCATTGCGGTGCCGGTTGGAGGGGTGGTCGGGGCACTGGGCGGAGCGCTCCTGGGCTTGATCAGTAACCCGCGCTTGCTGGTGCTCCTGATGGCGGTGTTCGCCGGCTCGGCCGCCGGTGCGGTTGCGGGGAAGGTCCCCTGGGGGGATATCGGGGAAATCGCTGGCCAGCTTGTTGGTGGCCTGGTCGGGGGAATCGCTTGGGCTGTTTGGCTGTTCGTCGGCCGCAGGCAGGAGGCCAAGCCGTGAGCGCAAGCGGATAAGCTTGCCCATCCGTCGATTGAGGCGCAGACGGCGGCGGAAGCGGGTGATCCGTGCTTCTCACGTTTGCCGCCGTCCGGATGACCATGTGTCCGACCGCAACCCGCAAAGAGCCTCGTGTCTGCGGCGGCGATCACGATTACCTTCATCCCTCGTAAGTGCGACAACCAGGGTGAACGAATTCGATAATCGCTTCTTTGTCGTTCAGGATGACCGGTAGACCGGTAAGGGGGCTGATGTAGCAATCACAAACCGCACAGCGGATCGGCACGCGATTCAGGAGCTTGCTCCGTACCATCTGAGATGGTGCCGCCAGTGGCTTTGTCATGGGCAGTTCTCCTTAAGATCAAGCCTCTCGAATGATGTTCCATTATTAATAGGTTCGGGGGCATGCACCCGCGCCGGCTTCCCCGGCAGGCGGGCAGTGTTCCGAACACGTAGCCTGGCGGCCACACCGACCGTGCCAGAGCTGTCGAAGTGACCCGGGTCAGGCTGCGGAGCTTGTTTCTGCCAACCCAGCTGGGCCGCTATGGCCCGATCCCAATACTCTTCGCTGGCGGTGAACTGGCACATGTACTCATGACCTGATTTGCCCAGGATGCCACGCCTGAGCGCACCACCGAGTGCCCTCAACATGCGACGCACCGGCCCTGGATCCTCACGGTTCTTCATGGCGGCTCTCCGGGAATAGCAAGTCTGCCGCGCGACACGCCACGCTCTGTTCTCCCGCCTTATCAATCCGTCACCGGTTGTTGATCAGTTCCACGTCCAGTTCCTCTGGACTCTTCACCAACTCGCCTTCTGGACACCGGGGATCAGCCCGTCGCTTGCCAAACTGCGGAAGCAGATGCGGCAGACGCCGAACTTGCGGTACACCGCCCGTGCCCGGCCACACAGCCGGCAGCGGCGCTTGATACGGATCCGTTCGCGGGGCAGCATCTTGACCTTGTCGGGAGTCCGCCTGCTGGCCTCCAGCTTGGCCAGTTGCCTACGGAATTTGACGTTTTTTGCTTCGGTAGTCATGGTCTCAATCGTTTCCGTGCGCCTTGTCTGCTTGCTCCCCGAAACATTCGGGGGGCATGATGCCGTGCGGTGTTCGCGATCATGCGCTCTCCTGGCAAACGCTCAAGCCCCAGGGCGCGGTTACTGCCACCAGCGCCTCGGGTTGAGGGCCCTGTAGATCCAGAGAACGAGTACGCCGCCGATGATTGCCATGATCCAGCCGTGCCAGGCGTTGCCGGAGAGCGAGAACGGCTCACGCGGCGACCCCTGGACTAACCAGTAGAGGAACCCGCCCGCCAGGGACCCGGCAATGCCCAGGGCCATCGTCGCGAGCAGGCTGAGGCGCGGCCCGCCGCGGACCAGGACGCGGGCAACCAGCCCCACGATCAACCCACACACCGCCCAACTGAGAATGTGACCTACGCTCATCGTTCTCGCTCCTCTTAGAGGAAATGGAGTATTCGTTCTCCGCGGGACCCGCGCCCGCGGCAACGGGTTCATGGCCCTTCCTCGCCGCCATCGATAGGCAAGGACCTGCGTGCTTCTCGCGAACCGTCGGGTCCGCTCCCGCTCCAGGTGTCCACCGGGACCTTGCCGGCAAGGAGGAACACCTGCACCACCGTCCCGGTCGGAAAGACCTGGACGACGGTGCCGGTGGCCGTCTCGACTTCAGTGGCAGCCTCGCGCACCTCCACCCCGGTGATCCTTTTGATCTCCTGCCGCAGCGGGCCGCAGGAATTGCTGAACAGCTGCCGGTGAAACTCCTGCACTTGGGCGGCACCGTCCAGGCTGTGGACCACGGCCTTCTCAGCCGGGGACAACGCCCCATGCAGCGTGATCACCAGCGTTTCGTCGCCCAGGACTACGGCTACCGACGTGGGTGCGTGGCCCGTCCGCTGCTGCTGATATGCACTGGCCGCCTGGCCGATCTGTCGCGCCGTGGTTGAACTGCACTTGTCCATCGGGCTCCTCCCTGGTGATAGCGGCCGTCCCTGGCCCCGAATGCGAAAAAAAGCCGACGTGCTGGAATACCCAGAGGTATTTCACCACGTCGGCATACTCGTTAACGGGCCCCCCGGGCTAACTGGGGTGCCCCTCACCTAGTCATCCGACTTCAAGCCGAGCTAACCGTCAGAGCCGGTCACACATGCACAAAAGCTCTCTTACACATATCATCATATGGCCCGAAAGCGCAGAAGCAAGCCAATTCTTTTCTTTTTTTCCGTGCCCGTTCTTGCGCTCTGCTGGTATGATAGTTCTCATTCCGCCCGGGCACCGATGGCCCCTGGCGCCGTGTGCGAGCGATCGCCCGCCGGCGCCCCCGAAGGAGAACGCGGGCGCAGCGGAGGTTGCCGTGAAAACGCGGGGAGAGATCGAGGCCGCCATCTGCGAGAGAGTCAGCCACTTCCAGCAGGACTACATGGGGCGGGGGCCCAGGGACATTCATGCCCACCTGATCGGCGACCTGCTCGTGGTCCGCCTGCAGGGCGTCCTGACCGCGGCCGAACAACACCTGGTCAAGTCGGCGCCGCCGGAGAAGGGCAGGGACCTGCTCAAGCAGGTGCGCAGCCACCTGGTCGAGATGGCGCGGCCGGCCATGGAGACCATGGTAGAGGCGATCACAGGCGTCAAGGTGCTGAGCCTGCACCACGACGTCAGCACCGTGACCGGCGAGGAAGTCGTGCTGTTCACGCTCGCCGCGGTTCCCGCTGTCCGCGACATCAAACAGAAATAGGGCGCCGGACGTGCCTCGGCTTCAAGGCGCGAGATTGCGCCCCTTCCACGGTGCTCACCATGCGGCGCTGGTTCGATAGCCGCTCCGGACGAGAGCCTTAGGGCCAGCCGCCAGGGACGAAGTAACGAAATGACCGATTCGCCTTTCGAATGCCCGTGTAGCACGGGCGGAGGAGGACCGAGATGCCCGACGCAAAAGAGATGCACCTACGTGACTGGTTTGCGGGCCAGGCCCTCGCCGGGTTGCTGGCTGGCCAGGCTGGACAGCAAACAGGCGGGTTCCACGCGGGCGCAGCTGGCGACCTTGAAAAGCCGTTTGCCGAGTCGGCCTACCGGTTTGCAGACGCCATGATCAAAGCGCGAGACAAGTAAGCCGGCTTCTTTGACCGAGCACCCGGCTGGGCTACCGGGACTCAGCCGGCCCAATCCTGATGGCGCTGCCGACCGCGGCGCTGTCCTGTGTAGGCTAGCCGACGGCGCAACCTCGAGCGGTGCCGTCGGAAAGCCCCTGTGCACGCGGGCTGCTCATCTTGTCGGTCTTGTACGTGAAGTACTCGCTGCCGCCGCGCGGCTTGGGAGGAGAATTCGGCTTGACGGCGGGGCAATTTATGCTATGAATAACGGAACTGACTGGTCAGTCCCATTTTGATTGTTAGACGGACCAGTCAGTCCGGTGCCCTCCAAGTGCTCTACAACGGTCATGCACTCGTTTACCTCATGCGAGATTACGCGCCGGGCTGCTCCGTGAGAACCTCATCCAGGAGAACGACCATGAGCACGTCTTCTGTTCACGACAATCCGCCAAAGCGCCGGTGGCGCCCGCTCGGGCTCGGCCTCATGGCCCCTGTGCTGCTGGTGGTCCTGGCCGCCGGCTGTAGCGAGGCGCCGCCGCCGGCGCACGACAAGACCGTCGAGGTCGTCGTCACCACGCCGGTCGCCGGCAAGGTCGCGGACTACCAGGACTTCACCGGCCGGCTGGATGGGCTCATGACCGTCGACATCCGGGCCCGCGTCACCGGCTTCATCACCGAGGCCCCGTTCAAGGAAGGCGACCCGGTCAAGGAAGGCGCCCTCCTCTTTCAGATCGACCGCCGGCAGTACGAGGCGAACCTGAACCAGTCGGAGGCCAACCTCAAGCAAGCGATCGCGGACCGCAACCTCCAGCAGCAGCTCGCCAACCGCGCCAGGCGGTTGTTTGACGAAAACAGCATCTCCCGCGAGGAGTACGAGCAGATCGCGGCCACGTACGCGAAGTCCCAGGCCACGGTCGGGTCGATGGAGGCGGCGCGCGACCTGAATAAGCTCTACCTCTACTGGACGCGCGTGACCGCCCCGCTCAGCGGCCGCATCAGCCGCCGCAACGTGGACCCGGGCAACCTGGTCAACGCGGACAACACCATCCTGACTCGGGTCGTCAGCGACGGCCAGTTGTACGCCTACTTCAACGTCGACGAGCGGACCTACATGGACCTGCTGGCGACGGCCGTGCAGACGCAAAGCTCGTGGCTTTCGGGGCTGCGGGTCCCGGTGCTGATGCGCCTGGTCAACGAAGACGAGTTCTCGCGGCCGGGCATAATCAACTTCATCGACAACCAGGTGAACGGCGACACCGGCACAATCCGCATGCGCGGCGTTTTCGATAACCCCGCGGGGATCCTGCGGGCGGGCCTGTTCGTCCGCATCCGGCTGCCGATCGGCCGACCTTACGATGCACTGCTCATTCCGGACGAGGCCCTCCAGAGCGACCAGGGACGGAGCTACGTCTACGTCGTCAACAAGGACGATAAAGTGGAATACCGCTCCGTCAAGGTCGGGCAGGCGCTGCACGGGCTGCGCGTGATCCTGCCGGCCGCGAAGGGTAAGGAAGGCAAGGAGGGCCTGTCGAAGGGCGAGCGGGTGATCAAGGGCGGCATGCAGCGGGTACGGACGGGGGCGCAGGTCCAGGCGAAGATGGAGACCCCACCGAAGGCGCCGGAGTCGCCCCTGGTGCGCCTGTTGACCTCCGGCCAGCCGGCCGCCGCACCCAGGAAGCCGGCGCCGGCCGGGTGACCGACCGGGACGAGGGCGTCCATGTTCTCGCACTTCTTCATCGAGCGGCCGATCTTCGCGTCGGTGATGTCCATCGTCATCACCCTCGCCGGGGCCGTTGCCGCCTTGAACCTGCCGGTCGCCCAGTACCCGCAGATCACGCCGCCCAGCATCATCGTCATGTGTACCTACCCCGGCGCCGACGCCCGCGTCGTCGCCGAGTCCGTCGCCGCCCCCATCGAGCAGCAGGTCAACGGCGTCGAGGACATGCTGTACATGGTGTCGCAGTCCAACAACGACGGGTCCTACCAGCTCACCGTCACCTTCAAGCCCGGCGTCAACCTGAACTTCGCCCAGGTGCTGGTGCAGAACCGCATCAACCTGGCCCTGCCGCTGCTGCCCGACGTGGTCAAGCAGGCCGGCGTCACCACCCGCAAGCGCACGCCCGACATCCTGATGGTCATCGCCGTCTACTCGCCGCACGGGCGCTACAACCAGCTCTACCTCAGCAACTTCACCACCATCAAGCTCAAGGATGAGATGGCCCGCGTCGAGGGCGTCGGCGACTGCATCCAGTTCGGCCAGCAGGACTACTCCATGCGCCTGTGGGTAGACCCGGGGCGGCTGGCGGAAATGAACCTGGCCGCCGGCGACGTGGCCAACGCGGTGCGCGAGCAGAACATGCAAGTAGCCGCAGGGCACTTCGGCCAGCCGCCGGTGGCCTCCGACAGGCCGTTCGAGTTCCCGATCACGACCCTCGGTCGGCTGTCCGAGCCCGCGGAATTCGAGAACATCATCCTGCGCACCACGTCCGACGGCCGACAGGTCCGCATCAAGGACATCGGTCACGTCGAGCTCGGCGCCCGCAACCTGGACTCGACGAGTAAGTTGGACGGCCGGCCCAACGCCAGCCTGGCCATCTTCGCGCTGCCCGACGCCAACGCCCTCGACACCGCCCGCAACGTCCGCGAGCGCATGGAGCAGCTCAAGAAAAACTTCCCGCAAGACATTGATTACGCGATCTCCCTCGATATGACCCCGTTCGTCCAGGAGTCGATCAACGAAGTCCTCCGGACGCTGGTGGAGGCGGTCATCCTGGTGGCGGTGGTGGTGCTGATCTTCCTGCAGAACTGGCGGTCGGCGCTGATCCCGCTGGTGGCGGTGCCGGTGGCCATCGTCGGCACCTTCGCCGTCATGGCCGCCATCGGCTTCAGCCTGAACAACCTGACGCTCTTCGGCCTGGTGCTGGCCATCGGCATCGTCGTGGACGACGCCATCGTGGTCGTCGAGAACGTCGAGCACCACATCGAGGAGGGCATGACGCCGCGGCGAGCGGCGCACAAGGCGATGGACGAGGTGTCCGGTCCGGTCGTCGCCGTCGCCCTGGTGCTGTCGGCGGTGTTCGTGCCGTGCGCCTTCATTACCGGCATCACCGGCATGTTCTTTCGCCAGTTCGCCTTGACCATTGCCGTCTCGACCCTTATCTCGGCCTTCAACTCGCTGACGCTGAGCCCGGCCCTGGCGGCCATCTTGCTGCCGCCGCGAGGCGCCAAGAAGGACCTGCTCGGCCGGCTGCTCGACCTGCTGCTGGGCTGGTTCTTCCGGCTGTTCAACTGGGGGTTTCGGGGCGGCACCAGCCTGTACACCCGCGTGGTCAGCCTGTCCCTGCGGGGCAGTGCCATCGTGCTGGTGCTGTACGGCGGCCTGCTGGCCTTGACGTGGTGGACGTCGACGCGGCTGCCTACGGGATACATCCCGAACCAGGACCAGGGCCGCTTTTACATCGCCTTGCAGCTGCCCGACGCCGCCTCCATGGAGCGGACCCAGAAAGTCGCCGACCGCATCCAGCGGCTGGTGCAGCCGCAGCGCGGCGTCGACCACACCACCGAGATCGCCGGCATGTCGTTTACGCTCAACGCCAACGGCTCCAACTTCGGCAACTTCTTCGTCACCTTCGAGCCGTTCGAGAAGCGCCGCGACCCGTCGCTGTCGGCCACGGCCATCACCAACCGGGTGCAGGACCTGCTCGAGAAGGAGGTCCCCGAGGCGAAGGTGTCGCTCTTCACTCCCCCGCCGGTGCCCGGCCTCGGCTCGGCCAGCGGCTTCAAGATCATCATCGAGGACCGCGGCGACCTCGGCCTCCCTGCACTGGAGAAGCAGGTCGAGAGCCTCATGGCCGCCGGTAACGGGGGCCACTTCCAATTGACCGAGAAGTCGCTCGCCGCCCTGCGCGCGGAAAAACAGCCGGTGTCCGAGCCCGTGCTGGCGGCGCTGGCCGACTTGAAGAACAAGGACTTTTTGACGCGGGGGCTCTTCGAGGGTGCACTCGCCGACACCCTCACCAAGGCGGACGTCCGCGACAGCGCCGAACGCGACCGGATCCAGAGGCTCGCCGTGGACCACGCGGACAACCGCAAGGTCGTCGGCCACCTGTTCTCGGTGTTCCGGGCCAACGTGCCGCAGCTCTTTGCCGACATCAACCGCGACCAGTGCGAGACCATGGGCGTCAACCCGAAGGACGTCTTCGACACGCTCCAGACTTACCTCGGCTCCCTGTACGTTAACGATTTCAACCGCTTCGGCCGGACCTGGCAGGTGGTCGTCCAGGCCACCGGTTCGTACCGCGACGACCCGGCCAAGATCAAGCTGCTCAAGGTCCGCAACAACAATGGCGGCATGGTGCCCCTGGGCGCCGTCGTCCGCATCCGCGAGGTCGGCGGGCCGATCAACATCGGCCGCTACAACATGTACCCCGCCGCCGCCATCCTCGGCGCCACCGAGCCCGGCGTGTCGTCCGGACAGGGCATCGAGGAGATGGAGCGGCTGTGCAAGGAAGTGCTGCGACCGGGCATGGCCTTCGAGTGGACCGAGATCAATTACATGGAGGTCGACGCCGCCAAGAACGTCTGGAACAGCCTGATCTTCCCACTGGCCGTGGTGTTCGTCTTCCTGGTGCTGGCCGCACAGTACGAGAGCTGGTCGCTGCCCTTGGCCGTGATCCTCGTCGTGCCCATGTGCATCCTCGGCTCGCTCACCGGCGTGGCCATGACCCACTGGGATTGGCTCGCCAATCGGCTCGGTCTGCACGCCGCCCACATGGACATCAACATCTTCACGCAGATCGGCTTCGTGGTGCTGGTCGGCCTGGCCAGCAAGAACGCCATCCTCATCGTCGAGTTCGCCAAGCACAAGCGTGAGTCGGGCCTGTCGCGACACGAGGCCACGCTGGCGGCGTGCCGGCTGAGGCTGCGGCCGATCCTCATGACTTCGTTTGCCTTTATCCTCGGCGTCGTGCCGCTCCTGGTCAGCAGCGGCGCGGGTTTCGAAATGCGGCGGTCGCTGGGCACGGCCGTCTTCAGCGGCATGCTCGGCGTCACCCTGTTCGGCATCTTCCTGACGCCCGTTTTCTTCAACGTCATCGAGTGGTTTATCGATACGCCGTTGTTCGCGTCGGAGCGTGCCCGCCGGGTCGCGAACGTACTGCGCCTCCCGCTGCGCGCCGCCAAGCAGGGCGTGATCCGGCTGCCGGCGCTGCTGGCGCGCCGGCTGCGGGGTGCCCGGGCATCCCACGCGGGGCAGGATGCCAATCGTGTCGTCCACGTGGGGCAGGATGCCAATCGTGTCGTCCACGTGGGGCAGGATTCCAATCCTGCCGTCCATGTGGGGCAGGATTCCAATCCTGCCGGCCAAGATGGCAGGATCGGAGTCCTGCCCCACAGGAACCGTGATCCGGAAGTGAGGCCGTAGTCGTGTTTTCCCGCTTCTTCATCAACCGGCCGATCTTCGCCTCGGTGTTGTCCATCGTCATCACCCTGGGTGGCGGCATCGCCCTGTTCGCCCTGCCGGTCGCCCAGTACCCGGAGATTGCGCCGCCCACCGTCGAGGTGTCCGCGTCCTACCCCGGCGCCAACGCCCAGGTCGTCGCCGACACCGTCGCCGCGCCCATCGAGCAGCAGGTCAACGGCGTCGAGAACATGATGTACATGTCCTCGCAGTGCACCAACGACGGCAACTACTCGCTGACCGTCACGTTCAAGCCCGGTTCCGACCTGAACATCTCCCAGGTGCTGGTGCAGAACCGTGAGTCCCTCGCCGAGCCGGTCCTGCCCGACCTGGTCAAGCGCCGCGGCATCTCCGTCAAGAAGAAGTCGCCCAACGTCCTCATGATCGTCAACCTCTTCTCGGAGGACGACAGCCGCACCGACCTGGAGCTGAGCAACTACGCCACCATCCAGATCCGCGACGAGCTGTCGCGCCTGCCGGGCGTCGGCGACATCACCTACCTGGGCCAGCGCGACTACAGCATGCGGTTGTGGCTCGACCCGCAGAGGCTGGCCGCCTACAACCTCAACGCCGAGGACGTCATCCAGGCAGTGCAGGCGCAGAACATCCAGGTCGCCGCCGGCCAGATCGGCCAGCCGCCCACGCCGCGCGGGCAGATCTCCCAGTACATCATCACCACGCTCGGCCGCCTCGAGAACACCGACCAGTTCGCCCACATCATCCTCAAGAACAGCGTCGCCGGGGCGAACAGCAACAGCACCACCGGCACTGCCAGCACCACTACCAGCAGTCCCACCACTAGCACCGGCACGGCCGCCACCACCACCCCCAACACCACCAACGCCTCCCTTGTCTACCTCAAGGATGTGGCCAACATCGAGCTGGGTGCCCAGTCTTACGACCAGAAGTGCACCCTGGACGGCAAGCCGTCGGTGGCCCTGTCCGTCTACCAGCTGCCCGGCTCCAACGCCCTCGACGTCGCCCAGCGGGTCAAGGAGCGCATGAAGGAATTGCAGGCCCACTTCCCGCCGGGCATCGGCTACCGCATCGTCTACGACACCACGCCGTTTATCAACGAGTCGATCAGCGAGGTCCGCGAGACCCTCATCGACGCCATCGTCCTGGTCGCCGTGGTCATGCTGATCTTCCTCCAGAACTGGCGGTCGGCCCTGATCCCGCTCATCGCCGTGCCCGTTGCGATCATCGGTACCTTTGCCGTGATGGCGGCCATGGGTTTCAGCCTGAACAACCTGACGCTCTTCGGCCTGGTGCTGGCTATCGGCATCGTCGTCGACGACGCCATCGTCGTCGTCGAGGCGGTCGAGCACCACATCGAGCACGGCCTGGCCCCGCGCGAGGCGACCATCAAGGCCATGAGCCAGGTTTCCGGCCCGGTGGTGGCGATCGGCCTGGTGCTGGCGGCCGTGTTCGTGCCGGCCGCGTTCATCAGCGGCATCATCGGCCAGTTCTTCCGCCAGTTCGCCCTGACCATCGCCGTCTCGACGTTGATCTCGGCGTTCAACTCGCTGACCCTGAGCCCGGCGTTGTCTGCCCTCCTGCTCAGGCGGCGGGTGAAGGGGACGTTCGAGCCGATGCCGGCGCTCTTCTTCGGCCTCTTCGGGGCCTGGGTCGGCCACAAGATCGGCCGCCACTGGGCAGGACCCGCCATGACTGCCCTGGGGCTGAGCGGGCCGGAGGCGCTGATGGACGCTGTGCGCCTCTGGGCTCCGATCCTGGCCGGCGCCCTGGCGGCGATGCTGCTCAGTGTCCTCCTGCGGCGCCCCGTCAACTCCGTGCTCGGCTGGTCCTTCCGCCAGTTCGACCGGGCCTTCGACTTCTCGATCGGCGCCTACACGCGGACCGTGTCGAGGCTGCTGCGCGTCAGCGTGGCGGTGGTGGCGGTCTATGGCGGCCTGCTCGCCCTCGCCTGGTGGGGCTTCACGCACACCCCGACCGGCTTCATCCCGCAACAAGACAAGGGCTACCTGCTGGTCAACGTCCAGCTCCCCGACGCCGCCGCCGTCACGCGCACGCAGGACGTGGTCGAGCGGATCGAGTCCATCGCCCTGGACACCCCGGGCGTCAAGCACACGGTCGCTATCTCCGGCCAGTCGATCCTGCTCAACGCCAACGCTTCCAACTTCGGCGCCCTTTACCTGATGCTTGACGACTTCGACCACCGCACCGGGCGGGGCCGCTCGGCCGCAGCCATCGCCGCCGCCCTCCAGGACCGGTTCCAGAAGGAGGTTCCGCAGGCGGTCGTTAACATCTTCGGCGCGGCGCCGGTGGAAGGCCTGGGTACGGCCGGCGGCTTCAAGATCGTTGTCCAGGACACCAACGACAACGGCCTGGCGGCGCTTCAGAAAGCCGCCGACGACGTCGTCGACGCGGGCCAGAAGGACCCGAACCTGGAGGGCCTGTTCACCAGCTTCCGCGCCGACACCCCCTGGCTGGAATTGATCATCTACCGCGACCAGGCCAAGGACCGCGGCGTCTCGATCGACGACATCCGCACGCAACTGGAGTCGACGCTCGGGCCCTACTACATTAACGACTTCAACCGTTTCGGCCGGACCTGGCAGGTCAACGTCCAGGCCAAGGACATGTTCCGCCAGTCGCCCGAGGACGTCAAGCTCCTGGAGGTGCGCAACAACCAGAACGTGCGCGTGCCGCTGGCGGCCTTCGCCAAGGTGCGCTACGTGAGCGGCCCGGTGCTGGTGATGCGCTACAACATGTACCCGTCGGCGGCCGTCCACGCCGACGCCGGGCCGGAGACCAGCTCCGGCCAGGCCATTGCTCACCTGGAGTCGGCCGCCAAGGACACACTCCCGACGACGATGCGCTACGAGCCGACGGAGCTGGCCCTCTTGCAGCTCCAGACCGGCAACACCGCCATGTGGGTCTTCCTGCTGGCCGTGGTCCTGGTCTTCCTGGTGCTGGCGGCCCAGTACGAAAGCTGGGCGCTGCCGCTGGCCGTCATCCTGGTCGTGCCGATGTGCCTCTTGTGCTCCATCACCGGCGTCTGGATGGCGAAGATGGACGTGAACGTTTTCACGCAGGTCGGCTTCCTGGTGCTGGTCGGCCTGGCCTGCAAGAACGCCATCCTGATCGTGGAGTTCGCCAAGGCTCAGCGCGAGTCGGGGAGCCCCCGTTACGAGGCGACGCTGGCGGCCTGCCAGTTGCGGTTACGGCCGATCATCATGACCTCGTTTGCCTTCATCGTCGGCGTGGT
>Ga0307477_10003252_pt1 | contig 12162 bp, 9 predicted proteins | sample atmos_gasesECM2C_FD_203316 | JGI IMG/M metagenome (GOLD analysis project Ga0307477, IMG submission 203316) | Hardwood forest soil microbial communities from Morgan-Monroe State Forest, Indiana, United States - atmos_gasesECM2C_515 | ecosystem: Environmental > Terrestrial > Soil > Temperate...
TACGCCAGCATCAAGGCAGCGCTGCCCAGCTGCGCCGCGATCAGCGATGCGACGCTGCACGGCATCTGCCAGCTGACCGGCGCGCACATGCTGATCGCGCAGGGGCTGGGGCTGAACCCGGCGCATATCGTGCTGTCCTTCAGCTTCACCACCGAGTCGACCGTCGATACGCTCGCGCTGATTTCTGCCACCGCGACCGCGCAGACCATCACGGTGCAGCACCCCCCGGGGTTCACCACGGCTGCCCTCGGGTTGGGTCTTCCCGGCCACGCCGACCTGTACGTGGGCGTGCTGAATGTCCCGTATTACTCGAGCAAGACCGCGCCGCTCACCGAGTACTGGCACGCGCCGCCGTTCCCGCTGGATACCACCAGCACCTTCGTCACGCGCTTCAACCCGCTGCCGGTGCCGACCGCAACTCTGCAGATCCCGGTGCTGGTCAGCGTGCCGAATGCAGCCTCGCTGTACGTGCTGGGCGGCGGCACGGTGCCTCCCGCGGGCGGCTGGCCGCTGCTGATCTTTCAGCACGGCATCACCCGCAGCCGCGAGGACATGTTCGCCGTGGCGGATTCGTTCGCCGACGCCGGCTTCGTGGTGGTGGCGGTCGATCTGCCACTGCACGGCATCACCAACCAGTCCGACCCCCTGTACGCCAGCGGCGCCAATCCGCTGTACGCCGGCCTCGGGCTGCCGGCGAGCGGCTCCATCGAGCGCACCTTCGATCTTGCCACCGTCCCCGGCGTGATCGACCCGTCCGGCCTGCATTTCATCAACCTGGCGAGCCTGCTGACCGCGCGCGACAACCTGCGCGAGGGCGTCGCGGATCTCATCACGCTCGCGCGCTCGGTGCCGCACCTGAGCCTGGGGGCCGCGGGCAGCATCAATCCCACCCTCATTCATTACCTCGGGCACTCGCTCGGCGGCATCGTGGGCGGCACGCTCATGGGCGTCCTTCGCCCGGCAGACATCGGCACGGCGACGCTCGCCAATCCGGGCGGCGAGGTCGCGCAGCTGCTGCGCGACTCGCCCACCTTCGCGCCCGTGATCGACGCCGGGCTCGCCGCCCAGGGGCTGTTGCCTGGCACCACGCTCTATGAGCAGTTCTTCCGCGATGCGCAGACCGTGGTCGATGCCGGCGATCCGATCAACTTCATTGCGCTGGCGACGACCAACCATCCCATTCATCTCATTCAGGTGGTGGGCAGCGCGCCGCCGCCGCCGGCGGTGGTCTGTCTCGCGCAACCCACACCGTCGGGATGCCCCGACCAGGTGGTGCCGAATTCCGCCACGCAGCGCCTGATCCTCGCGGGCGGGCTCACGCAGGTGCACCCTCCGGGCGCGGCGGGCACCACTGCCCTGCATGTTTACGTGAACTTCACCGCCGGAGTGCACGGCTCCATTCTCGATCCGACCTGCGGGGTGAAGCCTCCACTATCCCCGCCGGCGGAGTGCGTGGCGGCCACCCGCGAGATGCAGACCGAGGCCATAGCCTTCGCGCTGACCTCCGGCACGCAGCTGCCGGTTTCCGCGCTGGCTCCGGTCCAGTAGCTCCCGCGAGCGCGGCTTATCGCAACGCGCGGCGGCCGTTCGGCCGCCCGTGTGCGTGGCCCGCTACAATGTCCGCTCTATGTCCAGACGCGCACCCGAGCACGCTGCAGCAAGCGCCGACGAGCGTCCCGGCTTCGTCGCCCGATTGCGCGCTCGCCTGAACCGCGGCAACTCCTGGCTCACGTACGATCTCACCGAGCTCTTCAAGGGGCGCGACATCGACGCCGCGATCCTGGAGGAGCTCGAGACGCGCCTCATCAGCGCGGACGTGGGCGTGGAGGCGACCGAGCGCATCCTCAGCGCACTGCGCGCGCGCGTCGCGCGCCGGGAGCTCACCGATGTGGGCGCACTGATCGGCGCGCTGCGGGAGTGCATCGTGGAGATTCTCGCGACCTGCGCCAGGCCGCTCGTCATCGACCCCGCGCACCGGCCGTTCGTCATCCTGGTGGTGGGTGTCAACGGCTCGGGCAAGACCACGACCATCGGCAAGCTCGCGCGGCGCTGTGCCGCCGAGGGACGCAGAGTGCTGCTCGCCGCCGGGGATACCTTTCGCGCCGCCGCGATCGAGCAGCTCGAGGTGTGGGCAAAGCGCTCGGGTGCTGAGTTCGCGGCGCAGCTGCCGGGTGCGGATCCAGGAGCTGTGGTATTCGACGCGCTGCAGTCCGCGCGCGCGCGCGGCATCGACGTCATGCTGGCGGACACGGCCGGGCGCCTGCACAGCCAGTCGCACCTGATGGAGGAGCTGAAAAAGGTGCGGCGCGTGATCCAGCGCGTCGACCCGAGCGCTCCCCACGAGGTGCTGCTGGTGCTCGATGCCAATCAGGGGCAGAACGCGCTCGCCCAGGCGCAGCAGTTTCAGCAGGCGGTGGGCGTGACCGGACTGGTGCTGACCAAGCTCGACGGCACCGCCCGGGGCGGCATCGTGATCGCCATCGCGCAGCAGCTGCGGATACCGATCCGTTTCATCGGTGTCGGCGAGAGTCTCGAGGACTTCGGGGAGTTTGACCCCGCGGCCTTTACCGCGGCGCTCCTCGAGGGACCGCAGGCGGGCTCCGCCGCCGCCAACCAGGCGGGCGCGGCATGATCACTTTCGATCGGGTGAGCAAACGCTACCCCAACGGGCGCGAGGCGCTCACCAACGTCAGCTTCAACATCCACAACGGCGAGATGGTGTTTCTCACCGGCCGCTCCGGCGCCGGCAAGAGCACGGTGCTCAAGCTGATCGCACTGCTCGAGCGCCCGACGCGTGGCAACGTGGTGGTGCACGGCCGCAATACCCGCACCCTCAAGACGCGGCACATCGCCGCCTTCCGGCGCCGCATCGGCGTGGTGTTCCAGGACCACCGGCTGCTCGCCGACCGGCCGGTGTTCGACAACGTCGCGCTGCCGCTGGCCGTGGCCGCAACGCCGCTGAAGGAAATCGACAAACGCGTACGCGCTGCGCTGGACCAGGTGGGCCTGCTCGGCAAGGAGCGCTCGCTGCCGCTCGAACTGTCGGTCGGCGAGCAGCAGCGCGTCGGCATCGCACGCGCGGTGGTGAGCAAGCCCCCGCTGCTCATCGCCGATGAGCCCACCGGCAATCTCGACCCCGACCTGTCGCTCGAAGTCATGCGCCTCTTCAGGCGCTTCCAGGACGTCGGCGTGACGGTGGTGGTCGCCAGCCATGATCTGCACCTCGTGCGCGAGTTCGGTCAGCGCGTGATCGTGCTCGAGAACGGCCAGGTGCAAGGTGGCGATGCGCCCGACACGCTGCCCTCCGTGGTGGCCAGGCGATGAGCCTCGCGGTGGCCGGCGCCCGGCATATGCAGGCACTGCTCGGTTCGCTCGGCAGGCTCGCGCGCAGCCCACTGTCGACGACACTCACACTGCTGGTGATCGCGCTCGCGCTCGCGCTGCCGACCAGCCTGCGGCTGTTCGTGACCAATGCACAGCTCGCCACCGGCAACTTCGCCAACGCCGTCGACGTGTCGGTGTATCTCAAGACCGACGTGCCGCTCGCCAAGGCGCAGCAGCTGGCGCAGGCCGCCGGGCAGCGCGCCGACGTGGCCGCGGTGACGGTGATTGCGGCGGACAAGGGACTCGAGGAGTTCCGCACCTACTCGGGGTTCGGGGAGGCGCTGCAGGCGCTCAAGGAGAATCCGCTGCCGCACGTGCTGCACGTACGGCCGAGGGCCGAGGATGTTTCCGCCGCAGCGCTCGAGTCGCTTCGCCGTTACTTCAGCGCCTGGCCCGAGGTGGATCTGGTGCAGGTCGACTCCGAATGGGTCATGCGCTTCAACGCCATTCTCGAGGTGTTGCGGCAGCTGCTGCTGATCGCCGCGGCGCTGCTCGGCCTGGGAGTGCTCGCGGTCATCGGCAACACCATCCGTCTGGAGATCCAGGGGCGCCGCGCGGAAATCGAAGTGACCAAGCTCGTGGGCGGATCCAACTCCTACGTGCGCCGGCCGTTCCTGTACACGGGCGTGCTCTATGGAGTCGGCGGTGCGCTGCTCGCGTGGGGGATCGTCGCGATCGCCGTCGCAGTGCTCGGGGATTCGGTGGCAACGCTCGCCAGGCTCTACGGCAGCCGCTACGTGCTGCGCGGCCCGTCGCGCGATGACATCGGGATTCTGCTCGGCGCCGGGGCGGTGCTCGGATGGCTGGGCGCGTGGATCTCGGCGGCGCGGCACCTGCGCAGCATCGAGCCGCGCGCCTAGCTTAGCTAGTTGGGATTCTCGACCACGAGCGCTGACGTGTTGCAGTGCGACCGACATAGGCACGATAGCTTCTCCATCGGCAGTACGCACGCGTGTGACCGACATCGATGACGCGGCGCAAAGCTGGAGCGTGGACCTGGCTCTCTGATGCTAACTAACATCTAACTTACCCAATTATCCTGATTGACAGTCTCGTTTGATGCGAGCAGGATCCGCGCTTCGAAGCGATCGCCATAGCGAACTAGAAAAACGCAGATAATTGTCGGGGGGCTGTGCAGGGAGGCATAGCCGTGATCAGGGACGCGCGCCCGAATCGGCCGGTAGCAGCCGATAGGGCAACAGGAAATTCGCCGGCCGTTCCGGCTGGCGAGCTGACTCTCAATCCTTCCCGCGAAGCAGATGCGATGCGGTCCGTTCGGGCCTTATTCCGTTCGCACAAGACACAACAGTTTCGACGGGTGCTAATGGCGGCGGGAAGTCGACTGAGCGACCACGAGCGGATAGACCCAGCTCAACGCCGACGCGGAGGGGAGCAACATGGAAGCAAACAATCGGCGTGAGCCGAGGGGGCGGTTTTGTGCCCGCATTCGGCTGGCGAGGGCCTGTGTAATAGTTTTTGCTGCGGTGGGTGAAGCCATAGCGCAGTCACCCGCGATGGCTCCGCCGGGCAACCTCGTCGCGAAGAACCTACACAACTCAGCAGTCGAGACGCGCGCGGCTTACGCGAAACTGCCGCTTAGCTTTGTACCAAACGCAGGCCAGCTGGACACGCGTGTCCGCTACTCGGCGCAGTCGGGCGGGGCGAGCTTTTACTTTACGACGCGGGAGGCGGTCTTCTCCTTCGCGACGAAGGCCAAGGAGCTCGTGCTGCGCTTGCGCTTCCTCGGGGCTAACCCGAAGCCTGCGATCACAGGTCAAACAGCCGAGAGCGGCACGGTCAACTACCTCATCGGGAACGATCCCGCGCAGTGGCATACCAACCTCCCAACCTATGGTGAATTGCTGTATCGAGACCTGTGGCCAGGCATCGATCTGCTGTTTCGCAGCGAGAACGGGCAGCTGCAATACGAGTTTCTGCTGAGGCCGGGTGCCCGCGTGCAGGACATCCAACTCGCCTACCGTGGCGCCAATAGGCTCTCCCTCGATCGCGACGGCAACCTGATGGTCAAGACTTCTCTCGGAAGCATCACCGATACGCGCCCGGTCAGCTATCAGTTGATTGATGGGAAACGAGTGCAGGTGGCGAGCCGCTTCGCGCTCGAGCGGCGCAGCACCTACGGGTTCGCCGTTGGAGCCTACGACCGTACATTGCCGCTCATAGTGGACCCTGGCCTGGTCTACTCAACGTACCTTGGCGGCGCGGGCGATGACTCGGGTTACGGCATCGCGGTCGACTCTGCCGGCCAGGCTTACGTTACGGGCGGCACGTATTCTGCAACGGACTTTCCCAAGACGGCAGGTGCTTACGACACGCCCCACAACGGAACGCAAGACGTATTCGTGACGAAACTGAACAGTAGCGGTACCGCACTGGTGTATTCGACCTATTTCGGTGGCAGTGGCGACGAGCCATACATCAGCTCCAGCATTGCCGTTGACTGCGACGGATATGCGTACGTGACCGGCGACACTATGTCAGCGGACTTCCCTACCACCCCCGGTGCTTTTCAGACGACGTTCGGCGGTGGACTGTACAACGCATTCGTCACGAAGCTGAAACGCGACGGCAGCGGCCTCGTCTACTCGACCTTCCTGGGCGGCAGCGTAGCGGACGGGCCGAACTTGGGCCACGCGATCGCTATCGACGCCGCCGGACATGCCTATGTGACCGGCTTTACGTACTCAACTGACTTCCCCACGAGGAACGCCCTGCAGCCCGCAAAAGCCGGCTTGTCTAACGCCTACGTTGCAAAGTTCGACGGCAGCGGCAACGCCATCTACTCCACGTACCTGGGCGGCAGTTACTACGACATCGGAGAGGGAATCGCAGTCGACTCCGACGGCGAGGCTTACGTCACTGGGTTCACGTATTCGAAGGACTTTCCGACCCAGAACGCTTACCAGCCGACGAATCACGGCACGACTGGTAGTAACGCCTTCGTGACCAAGCTGAACAGCGGTGGCAGCGCCTTGGTCTACTCAACCTACCTGGGGGGCAGCAAGGGCACCTACGGCGACGGCGGCGCGAGCATCGCCGTCGACTGGTCCGGAAACGCATACATCACGGGGGACACGGACTCGTCCGACTTCCCCACGACCCCCGGAGCGTTCCATACGAACTACGCCGGGGGTGCCGACGACGTCTTCGTAACCAAGCTGAACAGCAGCGGCAGCGCTCTGGTCTACTCCACCTTCCTGGGCGGCGAGCTTGACGACTACGCCAATGACATTGCCATTGACACCGCGGGCCAGGCCTACGTGACCGGGTTCACCAACTCGACAATGTTCCCCACGACGGCTGATGCCTTCAACAGAACGTACAGCGGCGACGTTGGCCCAGGACCCTTCTTCTATGGCGACGCGTTCGTAACCAAGATGAACACCCAAGGCAACGCCTTGGTGTACTCCACTTACTTGGGTGGCAGCGGTGACGACCTTGGACTTGGCATCGCCCTGAGCCGAGCGCGCAAGGTCTACGTAACCGGATCGACGAACTCGATGGATTTTCCCACAACTCCCGGTGCCTTTGAGACGAAGTATAACGGCGCTGGCCCTCCTTATTTCTATGGCGACGCTTTCGTCACCAAGCTCGACGTGCCTACGGGTGAAGCCGACTGTGACAAAGCCGACGGCGACGGTGAGGCGGTCGAGCAAAACTCAGCGAGGAAGAGTCGCTTCCACTTCCACAAGAAGTCGTCCTGCCCGGAAACGAGCACTGAAGACGACAACGTGCGAGCGGACGACGATGGTTCGGGTCCGCATTTCCAGTCGACCTCGGTGACTTCAGCAACCTACACGGTTGCCGACCAGAATCAGGCCGCCACGATGGTCGGCGCCGGCGTCCACAATGGCCTGCCCGTTAGCTTCACCATGCTCGCAGTGAACTACGGAGACGTGGCTCCCGGAGCGTTCCAGATCACCCTGACCGATGGCTACAGCTTCGTGGGAAGCGTCGTGAGCGGCGGCATCAACATTTGGTAACGGTAAGGGCTCGATATGACAAAGCCAATCAGACCTCTATCCGCGATCGCGCTGCTCGGCGCGCTCATGGCAATATCGGCGCAAGCGTCTGCTCCTCCCGGACCCTACTTCAACGGGTTCGAGAAGAATACGAATGGTTGGTTTAACGAAGGCGGTGCGATTACCCGCGAGCCCTCGGGTTACGTGAGTCCCAGCGGTTACGCCTCCGGTATCGCGTCCGCCTCAGGGGGTTATCACGCGAGACTTGAAGTCGATCCGTCTCCTGGCACGTGTTCGTCAGCTAGCGGAAACCATCCCATCTATTACGGCCCGTTGACGAATTGGGGTGGATACAGCTCAACGTTCCCAAGCGGCGGCTACAAAACTCAGCTCGACATCTATTTGGATGTCACTTGGGCGATCTCCCACCCTGACGCTCGCTTTGACTGGTCATCGGCCATCAACGATCCCGGTGGTAACTTCCGTCGCGATTTCGTCTTTAACGCCGGCACCGATCCGCTGGGATTACCGCAGTTCGTGATTTCAGGGGGCAATAACTCGACCCGCTGCGGGGCGGACCCTTCGGACCCGGGCCACATGCCCATCCTCATCACGCAATCGGGCTGGTATACCTTCGAACACTCCTTCAATGGAACGCAAGGAGGCGCGCTGAGCGTGACCATGACCATCACGCAAAAGTCCACGGGCACGGTTATGGGGACCTGGGTGCGGAGTGACCCAAGCGATGTGGTTGGAGTAACCGTTGGGGGCAACCGGTACGGATGGTTCGTACAGAACGAGATTGCTGATCTTGCCGTGGATAATAGCCTTCGCACCGGAGTCTGCCACAGCGGGGATGGCGACGGAGATGTGGAAGGGAACGATTCGCGCAAGGCTCATATGCACTTCCACAAGAACACCTGTGAGAGCAGCGGCGAAGACGTAGAAGAAGACGATGCCGATTCAGGGGCGCATTTCCAGTCGACTGCGATCAGCTCGGCTACCTTCGCGCCGGACGAGGATAGCGAGACGGCAACCCTCATCGGCACGGGTCTCCACAACGGCCTACCCGTGGGCTTCACCATGGTGGCCGTGGACAACCAAGGTCTTGCTCCCGCGCTCTACACGCTTATTTTGACTGATGGTTACGTCATCACCGGTACTGTAGTCACCGGCGGCATTGCGCTCGAATAGCCGATCGACTAAGGATGTGGGAGGCCACTTTTGTGGCCTCCCTGCGGGCGGGTGTCAGGTGCTCGCCGGCGGCGTGGCCTGCAGGAGCGTCGCTTCCATCCACTTGCGCACGCGGCGTGCGTCCGCCACCCGCGTGTGCTTGCCGAAGGAATGCAGCAGCACGATCACTATGGTGCGGTCCTCGATCACCGTCTGCATCACGAGGCAGCGGCCCGCCCGCGAGATATAGCCGGTCTTTTGCACTTCGATCTTCCAGTCCGGCCGGCTCACGAGCGAGTCGGTGTTCCCGAAGCGCATCATGCGCCGGCCGACACGTACCTCGAGGCGCGTATCGGTGGAGTATTCACGGATCTGGGGGACCTTGGCCGCGGCCATCACCAGCTTGGACAGATCCTCGGGGCTGGCGACGTTCTCATCCGACAGCCCGGTCGGCTCCGCGAAGTGCGCATTCGTCATGCCGAGCTCGCGGGCCTTCGCGTTCATGGCCTCCACGCAGGCGGGCAGGCCGCCCGGATAGTTGCGGCCGAGGGCGTGGGCGGCGCGGTTTTCGGAAGACATCAATGCCAGGTGCAGCAGCTCACCACGCGAGAGCGTGGTTCCCGGAGCGAGGCGCGAGCCCCGGCGCGGACCGCGGTCCTCGGCGGTGATCTCGAGCTGCTCATCAAGCGGCTGCCCGGCGTCCATGATCACGAGGGCCGTCATGAGCTTGGTGATCGAGGCGATGGGCACGGCCACGTCCGAGTGGCGTGAATACAGCACCGAGGAGTGCGTGGCATCGAGAACCAGAGCGGCGCTCGAACGCAGCGCGGGCGCCGCCGGCGAGGCGCGTCCGGCGTACTTCAGGTGCACCGGCAAGGGGGTGCCCCCGGATATGGCGGCGGCGTGCGAGGCTGCGGCCGCGAGCAGCAGGCCGGCGAATGCCGTGGTCCGCAATCCCAGGTGGTTCATCGACGCCGTGCTCCCACTGCCTACGATTTACGAGTCTATCAAAGCATTCCTTATGTCACGCATGCGTGACGGATTCACAGGTTTTGCGCGCTGGATCAGCGGGGTAGGTACATCCCCTCACGTCATAATCCAACCGCGGGCATAACACCGCGACGCGTGTGACGCACTCCACTGCGCCTGCACCCCTGGCGAGACGTGGCTCGCACCGCTCGCGCGCCTAGCGCGGCCACAGCCACCCGAACGTCCCCGCCATGAGCAGGCCGTAGATCAGGCCGTCGAAGCACGCCTTGAGCGTCAGGCCCCAGGAGCGCCGGTACCAGATCGACAGCTCGCACAGCGCCAGCGAATAGGCGATGAATGCGGTCGCGCCCACGATCTGGAACACGCGCATGTAGGGCGTGCCGGCGGGCAGGGTCCGGCTGGCGATGTAGGCCACGAAAATGCCGACCACGATCAGGAACACGAACCACTGCGCGAGCGGTCGGCCCATGGAAATCGGACCGTTGGGCATGACGGTCAGCAGGGCCACCGGACCCTGCTTCATCTTTTCCTTGAACTCGGGCGAGCGCATCTCCTGCATGTTGGCGGCGCGCGGGATGAAGTAATCGCCCGGCGGGATGGCGAACGGGCGCAGGGCATTGAGCAGCTCCGCCTCCCGGGGCACGTTGGGAAAATCGCTCTTGTGCCACAGCGGCGTCATGTGGATCACCGAGCTCGCCGCAAACACGATCACCGCCGAGAGCAGGATCGGCACCCACAGCGACAGCAGACTGACCATGGAGACTCCCTCTATTCTTACTTCTGGTTGCGACGTGGCCCGCGCAAGCGACCCACGGTGCCGGGTGCGAACTTTAACCAAAGGCGCCCGTCTGACCAAATGCCCCCGCACCTGGGGCTTGCCCTCGCGGCTGGGGCTTGCCCTCGCGGCCGGGGCCCTGCCTCGCCCCCGGGCCTGCCCTCGCCCCCGGGGCCTGCCCCCAGGCCTGAGGCCTGCCCGGCCCCCATGCCTCCCTCCGGGACCCCGCTGACCCCGTCAAGGTTCCGCTCACGCGCCCCCATTTGGGCCTGCGCCGACCCCTCGGAAGGGGCATTTCGCGGGGGATCAGCGTGAGCGCAAGCTGCTGTTTGAAAAGCGCAAATGCGGGACCTGCGGGAACTCCCGAAGGCTTTAGCACTCTAACGAGGCGACTGCTAGAATGCCCATCCGAACCACGGGAGATCTCATGTCAGGTACCGCATTGGTTGCCCGCATCGGCGATCAGGCTTTGGCCGGTCCGCTGGGGAGTCTCGACGCTTACCTCGAGCGGGTGGGCCGTATTCCCGTGCTCTCGCGTGATGAGGAGCGCGCGCTCGCCGAGCGCTTCCGCTCAGCCGGCGACCTCGAGGCTGCGCGGCAGCTGGTGCTGTCGCATCTGAGGTTTGTGGTGCATATCGCGCGTGGCTACAGCGGCTACGGACTGCCGGTCGGCGATCTCATCCAGGAGGGCAATGTCGGCCTCATGAAGGCCGTCAAGCGCTTCGACCCCAGCTTGAACGTACGGCTGGTGTCGTTCGCGGTGCACTGGATTCGCGCCGAGATCCACGAGTATGTGCTGCGCAACTGGCGTCTGGTGAAGATCGCCACCACCAAGGCGCAGCGCAAGCTGTTCTTCAATCTGCGCCGTCTGAAGAAGAACCTCACCTGGCTGTCGGCGGAGGAAACGGCCGCCGTGGCGCGTGACCTGGGTGTGTCCGTGGCCGAAGTCACCGAGATGGAGAAGCGGCTCGCGGCGCGTGACCTGTCGTTCGATCCGGCGCCGGACGCCGACGACGAGGAAGCCTACAGCCCGGCCGCCTACCTGCCCTCACCGGATGCCGATCCCGCCAGCCAGGTGGAAGAGGCGGAGAGCGCCGACGACTCCACGGATCGCCTGCACGGCGCGCTGAGCCGCCTCGATGAGCGCAGCCGCGACATCGTGCAGCGGCGCTGGATGGCCGAAGACAAGGCCACCCTGCACCAGCTCGCCGACAAGTACGGCGTATCCGCCGAGCGCATCCGCCAGATCGAGTCGAGCGCGCTCGGCAAGCTTCGCGGCCTGATGGCCGCCTGAAGCCCGCGGGCGTCTCAAGTTGCGAGGCGCGCGCGCCGCGGGTAGCGTTCCGCGCATGCGCAGCGTGACCGACTGGCTTGGTGAATACGCGGTGAGCCACCAGAACCCCGTCAACAAGCTCCTGCACTGGATCTGCGTGCCGCCCATCGTGCTCGCGGTGATGGGCCTGTTGTGGTCGGCGCCGGTGCCGGCGGTGTTCGCGGATGTTTCGCCGCGGCTCAACTGGGCGACCCTCGCAGCCGCGGCGGCGCTCTGCTATTACCTGCTGCTCTCGGCGGCGCTCGCCGTGGGCTTGGCTGTCGCCTTCACGGTGCTGCTGCTGATCACGCAGCGCCTCGCGCAACTGCCCTGGCCGCTGTGGCTGACGTCGGTGGTGATATTCGTCCTCGCCTGGATCGGGCAGTTCGTGGGCCACGCGGTGGAGGGCAAGCGCCCGTCCTTCTTCAAGGACCTGCAGTTTCTGCTCATCGGTCCGCTGTGGCTGCTGGCCGCGGCTTATCGCCGCTTCAGCGTGCCGTACTGAAGAGCGCGGTGAGTTTCACGCGGCCTGCGAGTCTCAGGTGAGC
>Ga0307477_10003253_pt1 | contig 12159 bp, 14 predicted proteins | sample atmos_gasesECM2C_FD_203316 | JGI IMG/M metagenome (GOLD analysis project Ga0307477, IMG submission 203316) | Hardwood forest soil microbial communities from Morgan-Monroe State Forest, Indiana, United States - atmos_gasesECM2C_515 | ecosystem: Environmental > Terrestrial > Soil > Temperate...
CGGTCGCGACGGTGAACGCCGTCGTCACGGCCGCCCTGGTCGTGGGGTTCGGCGCATGAGTCCCCAGCCCATGGAGACGCTGAAGGGCTTCGGGGTCACCTTCAAGCAGATCTTCAAGAAGCCGATCACGCAGCAGTATCCGGAGTACAAGCGTCCGGTGTACCCGCGCTTCCGCGGGCGCCACAGGCTGCACACGTTCGAGAACGGGCTCGAGAAGTGCGTCGGCTGCTCGCTCTGCGCGGCCGCGTGTCCCGCGGACTGCATCCGGGTCGTCGCCGCCGAGAACACGCCGGACAACCGCGTCTCGGCGGGCGAGCGCTACGCGCGGATCTACGAGATCAACCTCAGCCGCTGCATCTTCTGCGGCTACTGCGAGCTCGCCTGCCCGTTCGACGCGATCACGCTCGGCAACGAGTTCGAGATCTCGGAGTACAACCGCGACGACCAGATCTATACGAAGGACATGCTCCTCGCGCCGCCGGTAAAGGAGTGGCCCGTCGCGGACCGGGACATGTTCGACACGCCGATCCCCTTCTACAAGTCGGACTCGTGAGCACGCTCGTCGTCGCATCCTCGGCCGGGAACGTGCTCGTCTGGATCGTCTGGATCGTGGCCGGCTTCTCGTGCCTCGCCGCCGGCGTCGCCGTCATCTCCTTCTCGAATCCGTTCTACTCGGCGCTCGCGCTGATCGGGAACCTCGCCTCGCTCGCGGTCATGTACCTGCTGCTCTCGGCCGAGTTCGTCGCAGCGGCCCAGGTGCTCGTCTACGCGGGCGCCGTGGTCGTGATGTTCCTGTTCGTGATCGCCTACGTCGGCCCGCGGCACGAGACTCCATGGTCCGGCGGCCCGAGCTGGCAGACCGTCGCGGCGGTCGCCGCGGCCGGTGCGCTGCTGGTCGAGATCGTGGTCGCGATCGGGCTGGAGGCTGGCGGCAGCCTCTCGCACTCCGGCAAGGTCGGGGCCGCCTTCGGCTCGCCGGCGTGGATCGGCCGCGTCTTCCTCGTCGACCACCTGCTCGCCTTCGAGATCACGTCGATCGTCCTGCTCGTGGCGGCGGTCGGGGGCGTCATCCTCGGCACGCACACCCGCCGCCTCCAGGGAGAGGAGGTCGTGAACTGATGCTCGGCCCCGGCGTCGCCTGGTACGTCGCCGTCGCGGCCGTCCTGTTCGGGATCGGCGCGCTCGGCGTCCTCATCCGGCGCAACACACTGGTCGTGTTGCTCTCGCTCGAGCTGATGCTCAACGCCGGCAACCTCGCCCTGATCGCGTTCTCGCGGCACTTCCATAACGGCGCCGGCCAGATCTTCGCGCTCGCCGTGATGGCCATCGCGGCCTCGGAGGTCTGCGTGGGGCTCGGCCTCGTCGTCGCGCTCAACCGGCGGCGGCTCTCGCTCGACGTCGACCGGCTCTCGGAGCTGCGCGGATGACCGGCGGAGCGTGGCTCTGCCTGCTCGCGCCGCTCGGCGGGACGATCGTGATCACGCTGCTCGGGACCCGGATCTCGCGCCTCGCTGCGGCCTGGATCGCCACGACGACCGTGTTCGTCGCCTTCGGCGGCGCGGTCTGGGCCTTCGTCGACATGCAGTCACGACAGGTCGGGTCGCGCTCGGAGATCACGACGGCGTGGACCTGGCTCCAGTCGGGGAACTTCAAGGTCGGCCTCGAGCTGCTCGTCGACCCGCTGAGCGCGGTGATGATGCTGATCGTCAGCGGCGTCGGCGGCCTCATCGTCCTCTACTCGATCGGCTACATGGACGGCGACGAGGAGGAGCGCCGCTACTTCGCCTACATCTCGTTCTTCGTCTTCTCGATGCTGCTGCTCGTTGAGGGCGGGAACCTGCTCATGCTCCTGATCGGCTGGGGGCTCGTCGGCCTCTCGTCGTACCTCCTGATCGGCTTCTGGCACGACCGGCCGAGCGCCGTGCAGGCCGCGAAGAAGGCGTTCGTGATGAACGCGCTCGGCGACGCGACGATGGCGCTCGCCTTCTTCATCCTGATCGCGCACACGAACTCGCTCTCGTTCGCGACGGACTTCAACGCCCACCTCTCCGGAACGGCCGCGAACTTCGTCGCGCTCGGCCTGCTCGGCGGCGCGGTGGCGAAGTCGGCGCAGATCCCTCTGCAGACGTGGCTGCCCGACGCGATGGAGGGCCCGACGCCGGTCAGCGCCCTCATCCACGCCGCGACGATGGTCACCGCCGGCGTCTACCTCATCGCGCGCACGCATCCCCTCTTCGAGCAGGCGCGGACGATCGAGCTGCTCGCAGCCGGCACCGGCGCGCTCACGCTCCTCGTCGCGGGGCTGATCGCCCTCGTCCAGACCGACATCAAGAAGGTCATCGCCTACTCGACGATGTCGCAGATCGGCTACATGTTCCTCGGCGCCGGCGTCGGTGCGTATTCGAGCGGGATGTTCCACCTGCTCACACACGCCTTCTTCAAGGCGCTCCTGTTCATGACGGCAGGCCTGGCGATCCATGCGATCGCAGGGGAACAAGACATCCGCAAGCTGCGCGGGATCGGGCGGCTGATGCCGTTCACGAAATGGTGCTTCCTCGCGGGCGCGCTCGCGCTCGTCGGGATCCCGCCGTTCAGCGGCTTCTTCTCGAAGGACCCGATCATCTCGTCGGCGGCGGCACTCGGCACCTGGTACGGCTGGATCTTCTGGGTCTGCGGCGTCGCGGGCGCCTTCCTCACGGGCCTCTACACGTTCCGGCTCTGGTTCCTCGTCTTCCCGGGCGAGCCGAGCCCGTTCGTGCGCGAGCACTACCACGACCATCACGGCCGCGAAGGTGCGTGGACGATGCTCGTGCCGGTCGGGATCCTCGCCGTGCTGGCGACATTCGCCGGCTGGCTCCAGTGGACGCCGCACTGGGACCCGTTCACCAAGTGGCTCGAGCCCGTCGCGCCGACACTCGCCGCCGCGGTGCCGACGACCACTCAGGAGTACTACACCTCGGCTGCCGCGGTCGTCGCGGGCCTCGTCGGGATCGGCGTCGCGTGGGCCGTCTATTCCAGACGCACGATCGCGATTCCGGCCGCGCCATTCTGGCGGAGGCTGTTCGAGAACAAGTTCTACTTCGACTGGCTCTACGACCGGATCTTCTATAGGCCTGCCGCCGCGACCGCCACCTTCCTGCTGCGCGACTTCGAGGATCCCGTGATCCTCCAGGCCGGCCCCGACCTCGGCGAGGCGACGATCGAGACGGGCGGCCTCGTGCGCCGCCTCCAGACCGGCCTCCTGCGCACGTATGTCCTCTTCGTTGCCGCGGGCGCCGCCGCGGTCGTCCTCGCCTTCCTGATCGCCAAGTGAGCGCCGGCTCCCTCACCTCGATCCTGATCTGGCTGCCGGTCGCCGGCGCGCTCCTGATCTGGCTGCTGCCGTTGTCGCGCTACGCGACCGGGAGCCTCGCGCTTCTCTTCTCATTCGCAGAGGTCGGCTTCTGGATCGAGCAGCTGACGCGGTTCGACTTCTCGCGCTCGGGCCTCCAGATGAGTGAGCGGGCGAACTGGTTCGGCGATCTCGGCGTCTCCTACCACGTCGGCGTCTACGCGTTCTCGCTCTGGCTCGTCGGCCTCACCGTCGTCGTGATGGCGGCGTGCACCGGCTACGGCTTCTGGGTGGGCCGCGACCGGCCGCGCGCCTACTTCGGGCTGATGCTCCTGCTCACAGGTGCGACGGTCGGTGTCTTCGAATCCCAGGATCTGCTCCTCTTCTACGCCTTCTTCGAGGCGATGCTGATCCCGCTCTACATCCTGATCGGCGTCTGGGGCGGCGCACGGCGGATGGAGGCGACGGTCAAGTTCGTGATCTACACGATGGCGGGCTCGCTGCTGATGCTGGCGGCGGTCGTCGTCTACGGCCTGCAGGCCGGGACGTTCGACCTCGTGGATGGCCCCGCGAGCGCGAGCCGCTGGCTCTTCCTCGGCTTCATGATCGCCTTCGTGATCAAGGCGCCGCTCTTCCCGTTCCACGGGTGGCTGCCGGACGCGTACCGAGAGGCGCCACCCGAGGTGGCCGCGGTCCTGTCCGGGGTGATCGCGAAGGCGGGGCTCTACGGGATGCTGCGGATCGCGATCACGAAGTTCCCCGAGCCCACGTCGTTCTACCGGACGGCCGTGCTCACGCTGGCCGCCGCATCGCTCGTCTACGGCTCGCTGCTCGCCTTCCGCTCGTCCGACTTCCGAGGCGTCGTCGCGTACTCGTCTCTGGCGCAATCGGGGCTGATCGCGCTCGGGCTCTTCGCCGGCGCCGACCTCGGCTTCGACGGCGCCGTGCTCCAGATGGTCGCGCACGGGCTCGTCTCTGCGTCCCTGTTCCTCCTCGCAGGCGTGGTAGAGCGGCGGACGACCACGGGGGAGTTCCGCCTGCTCGGCGGGATAGCGCGCGGGCGACCTGCGCTCGCGACGCTGCTGATGACGGTGGGCGTCATCTCGCTCGCGGTGCCCGGCTCGTCGATGTTCGCGGGCGAGTTCCTCATCCTGGCGGGCGTCTTCCAGCGCGCCTGGTGGTGGGCGGTGATCGGAGGCACCGGGATCGTGCTCGCTGCGATGTACATGCTCCGGCTGATCTCTGCAGTGCTGCACGAGGCGCGTGGCTCGACGGTCGTGGACGAGGCGCTCGACCTCCGGCCCGGCGAGCTCGCGCTCATCGTCCCGCTCGTGGGTGTCCTGCTCGCGCTCTCGGTCTGGCCGGCGGGGATCAGCCACCACTCGTTCTCTCCCGACTCACCCACGGCCGCTGTGAAGAGCGGATTCAAGTGACCCTGAACACGCCGCACATCGACTGGTTCGGGCTGAGCCCGGTCCTCACGCTCACCGGCGCCGCGTTCCTCGCCCTTCTCTGCGCGGTCCTCGTGCCGCGCCGGCTGCGGCGCATCGGCGGGGCCTCGTTCTCCTTCGCCGGCTTCACCGCCGGCCTCGTGCTCGCGATCTGGCTCTACGTCGACAGCCCGAACGGTCACACGATCGCGGCGGGAGCCTTCTACCGCGACCGCTGGACCGCGCTCGGGCAGATCATCCTCTTCGCGGTCGGGCTCGCGACGACGCTGCTCGGCTACGAGCACATGCCCGGGTGGGGACGCAATGCAGATCCCGAGCGGCGCGACGACCACGTCGCAGAGTTCTTCGCGCTCCTGCTCGCCTCGGCAGCGGGAATGGCCTTCTTCGTAGGTGCCGCGAGTCTCGTCACGCTGTTCCTCGCGCTCGAGTGGTTCTCGATCGCCCTCTACGTCATGTGCGCGATCGACTACGACCTCGAGGGATCGCTTGAGGCGGGACTGAAGTACCTGATCGTCGGCTCGTTCGGCGCAGCCACGCTGCTGTTCGGCTCGGCGCTCGTGTACGGCGCGACGGGCCAGGTCTCGTTCGAGGGCATCGCCCATGCGGTCGGGACGCAGGGACTGACCGGCAACGCCCTTCTCGTCCTCGGCCTCGCGCTGATGATCGCGGGGCTCGGCTTCAAGATGTCGGCAGCGCCCTTCCACATGTGGACGCCCGACGTCTACGAGGGCGCACCGACTACAGTGACCGCGTGGATGTCGTCGGCGACGAAGGTCGCGGCACTCCTCCTGACCTTCCGCGTGATGACGACGGCGTTCCCGCAGAACCAGCACCTGTGGGGCTGGGCCTTCGCCATCATCGCGACCATCTCGCTCGCGATCGGGAACCTCGCCGCGCTCGTGCAAAAGAACCTCAAGCGGATCCTCGCGTACTCGGCGATTGCGCAGGCCGGGTTCATGCTCATCGGCCTCAGCACCGGAAGCGCGCTCGGCGCCCGTGCGCTCATGTACTACCTCATCCCCTACTCGGCGGCGGCATTCGGCTCATTCGCGATCGTCGCGGCGCGGGAGCGCGAGCTCGGCGTGCCGGTGACGCTCGAGAACCTCGCCGGTTTCGGCTGGGAGCGCCCGTTCCTCGGCGTCGCAATGTGGTTCTTCGTGTTTGCCTTCGCCGGGCTGCCCCTCGGCGGCGGCTTCGTCGGCAAGTTCTACGTCTTCGCCGCCGCGTACGACCACGGCTGGATCTGGCTCGTGATCGTCGGCGTGGTCGCGACGCTCGTCAGCCTCTACTACTACCTCGGGATCGTGCGAGCGATGTACATGCGACCCTCCGAGGAGCTGCAGGTTCAGCCCGGGGGCGGAGTCGCCGTGAGCGGCGGACAGCCCGCACCCGAGACGCTTCTCCACGTCGCTGTCGGCGCTGCGCTCGCGGTCTCGGTGGGCTCGCTATTCGCCGTCGAGCCGCTGATCGACCTCGCAAAGCACGCCGCGAGCGCGCTCCCGCTCTGAAAAAGTTCTGAAAAGCCGCGTTGCCGAGGCTCTCGGGCCGGGTACCACCCTCCGCACAGGGGACATCGAGTCTGGAGGAACCGGCGATGATACGAACGCACCTGACACAAACAAGGCTGGGAATCCTGCTGGCAGTGGCTGTCGGCGTGCTCCTCGGGGCCGTCTTCGGGCAGCCCGGCAGCGGTGGCGCCGCTACCAGCGCAGTGCCCAAGAACAAGACGCTGCCGACCGTCTCAGGGACGGTCGTAGTGGGGCAGACGCTGGTCGGCACCCAGGGAACGTGGAGCGGAAGCCCGACCTCCTTCCACCTCCAGTGGAGCCGATGCGACGGAACCGGAGCCGCATGTCTCGCGATCAGCGGCGCGACCGGGAAGATCTACACGATCACAAATGCTGACGTGAACGACGCGCTGCGCCTCACGGTGACGGCGCGGAACGCCTCCGGCGCAACCGATGCCACGTCGGCGCCGACGACGCCCGTGCCCGTAAGTGGGTGCCCGTTCGGAACCGGCACGATCCCGATTGCCGACGTGTCGCCGCCGGCTCGTCTGCAGATCGTCACCGCGTCGCTCTCACCGTCCTTGACGCGATCGACCAACACGATCCAGCTCCGCTTCAAGGTTGAGGCGTGCGGCAGGCCGGTCCAGGGCGCATCCGTCTTCGCGAGCGCCATCCCGTACAACCAGTTCGCAACCGAGCAAGCAGCGACGGGTGCGGACGGGACGGTCGCGCTCAGCGAGGCACGTCGGAGCGGCTTCCCCGCGAGCCCGCATCAGCGGCTTCTCGCCGTCTTCGCACGGGCCTCGGCGCCCGGCGAGTCACCGACGTCGGGCGTGTCCACGAGTCGCGTGGTTGCGTTCCGCTTCGCCCACCACTAGGCGTTCGAGGGGCGGCACCCTGCGCCAACGGCGGGTGCCGCCGCCCACTAGGCAGCGCGAGAGAGGAGCTCGTCCACCTCGGCCGGGCGGAGGCGGCGCTGCGGACGCTGGGTCCTACGAGGAACGCGCACCGGCTCCAGCAGCCAGACGACGGCCGGCACGGTGTAGGCGAGCAAGGCGAAGACGAGAGCCCACGTGGCGAGCGGCGAAACGGTCGCCCCCACGGCCGCGTTCTCCCGCACGGCGGAGGCGAGAACGACGAGGGCGAGCGCGATGCCGCTCGTGACGGCGCGTAGCCGCGCGGGCCGGCCCTCGAGCGCATCGCTCGCTGCTACGAAGGCCGCGGCTGCGGCCGTCGGAACCGTCAGCAGGCCCAGCCAGAGCGCGAGTCCGCCGAGCCCCGACGCCCCGGCCGCGAGCGCGGCCGTCGCGAGCACCAGGGGCAGGAGCCGCGAACCCACCCCAAAAGGTTCACGACCGCATCGGATGGTCCTCCCCGACTAGGCTCGCGGCCATGGAACTCACCTGGCTCGGACACGGAACCTTCCGCCTCGATGCGGACGGCAAGCGCATCTACATCGACCCCTTTCTCCACGGCAACCCGAAGTGCCCCGAGAGCGAGCTGACCCCCGAGCGCGTCGACGTGATCGCGCTCACCCACGGGCACGCCGACCATCTCGGCGACACCGTCGACTTGGCGAAGCAGCACGGCTGCACGGTCATCGCGCCCGTCGAGCTCGCCCACTGGCTCCAGATCAAGCACGAGCTTCAGAACGTGCTCGATCCGAACAAGGGCGGCACGGTCGCCGTCGACGGCGTCCGCTTCACCTTGACGAACGCCCACCATTCGAGCTCAAACAGCGACTTGGAGTACATGGGCGAGCCGTGCGGAATCGTCGTCCGCGCAGAGGGCAAAAGCGTCTACTTCGCCGGCGACACGTGCGTGTTCGGCGACATGGCGCTGATCAAGCGGCTCTACGCGCCCGACCTCGCGGCTCTCCCGATCGGCGACCACTACACCATGGGCCCCGAGGAGGCGGCTGTCGCCGTCGAGCTGCTCGGTGTCAAGCGCTGCCTCCCCTGTCACTGGGGCACCTTTCCGCCGCTCGTCGGCCGCCCCGCACAGCTCCGCGAGCTCGCCCCCGACGTGCAGGTGGAGGACGTCGAGCCCGGGGGCTCCGTGACGATATGAGGACGCGCTGGTGGGGAGCGAGCGGCCGGCGCGTGCCTGAGCTCGCGGTCGAGGGGGATCCCGAGGTGCCGGTCGAGGAGGCGCTCGTGTTGGACGGCGTCGACGACCTCGCGCCGATCGCCGAGGCGTTCGAGGCCGGCCGTCCCGTGGTCGTGCGCGCAACATCCGCTGAAGAGGTGCGCGCCGCATTGGCACGTCCCGAGGTCGCGGCAGTGCTCGTGCCCGAGCAACGCGGCGACCTGCTCGAGCTGGATCTGACGGAGCTGACGTATGGCTAGACAGCCCCTCGTCGCCACGTACTCGATCGTCGGCTGTGACCTCGAGGCGCGGCAGTGGGGCGTCGCGGTGCAGTCGAAGTTCCTCGCCGTCGGCGCGCTCTGTCCTTTCGCCGAGGCAGACGTGGGAGCAGTGGCGACACAGTCGTTCGTCAACCCGCGCTACGGGCCGGACGGCCTGGCGCTGCTGCGCCAGGGGCTCTCGGCGGAGGAAGCCGTGCAGCACCTGACCGCGGCCGACGGGGGGCGGACGCAGCGTCAGCTCGGCATCGTGGACAGCCAGGGTCGTGCCGCCACCTACACCGGGGAGAAGTGCTTCGAGTGGGCGGGCGGTCGCACCGGCCCCGGCTATGCGGCGCAGGGGAACATCCTGGTCGGCGAAGAGACGGTGGCGGCGCTCGCGTCCACGTTCGAGGCCAAGGACGAGCTACCCCTCGTGCAACGGCTGATCGAGTCTCTCGCCGCCGCGCAGGCTGCGGGTGGCGACCGGCGAGGCCAGCAGTCTGCGGCGCTCATCGTCGTGCAGCGGAACGGCGGCTACGCGGGACTGTCGGACACGCTCGTCGACCTGCGGGTCGACGACCACGAGCGGCCGATCGAGGAGCTCCGCCGCATCTACGGGATCCACCGGCGGCTGTTCGAGGTCAGCCCGCGCGAGGACTGGCTGCCGCTCGAGGGCGACCTCCGCGCAGAGGTCGGCGAGCGGCTGGGCCGCCTGGGCTACGACTCGCTCGGCGCTTGGGCCGGGGTCGAGAACCTCGAGGAGCGCGTGAACGGCGACGACGCGATCGATCCCGTGGTCCTCGACGCGCTGCGGGAGGCGACTACATGAGCGACGGCTACGAAATCCTCGCGCTCGGCGAGGCTGAGACCGCGCCACACCGCGAAAACACCACCCTGATCCCGGTTCGACACCTGCTCGGGTTTCGGCCGGCGGGCGTCAACGCCTGGAAAGCTGACACAGGCGGGCAGCTGATGCCGCCGCACGAGGAGGACAGCGGCAACGAGGAGCTGTACGTCGTCGTGAGTGGGCGCGCGACCTTCACGGTCGGCGACGAGACCGCCGACGCGCCGGCGGGAACGCTCGTCTTCGTGCCGCCCGAAGTGCACCGCAGCGCGGTCGCAGCCGAGGACGGCACGATCGTCTTCGTCGTGGGCGGCTCGGTCGGAAAGGCGTTCGAGGCGGGGGGCTGGGATTCGTTCACCCTCGCGGACGGATACCGGCAGGCTGGACGCCTCGAAGAGGGGCAGAAGATCATGGAGCTGCTGATCGCGGAGAAGCCCGACTACTGGCCCGTCCATTACAACGCCGGCTGCTTCGAGGCGCTGGCCGGGAACACGGATGAGGCGTTCGCGCACCTGCGCCGGGCGAAGGAGCTCGACGCGAAGGGCGACACAGCGCCGTACTTCCGCGAGGACAGCGACCTCGACTCGCTGCGCGACGACCCTCGCTTCCAGGAGTTTCTGGGATGAACCTCGCGCACATCGACGAGCTCGACGCGATCGAGATGCCGGACGGCTTCGTCTGGCGTCCAGTGCGCCGCCGGTTCGGCATCCAGGCGTTCGGCACGAACGCCTACACGCCAGGGGCGAGCGGCCGGATCGTGGAGGAGCACACGGAGAACGTGCTCGGCCACGAGGAGATCTACCTCGTCCTCCGCGGCCGCGTCCGCTTTTCGGTCGGGGACGACGAGCACGAGCTCGGTCCCGGCCAGCTCATCTATCTCCGCGACCCGTCGCTTCGCCGTGCCGGCGTCGCGCTCACCGACGACGCCGCCGTCCTCGCCGTCGGCGGCAAGCCGGGAGCCCCGCACGAGGTCTCGGCCTGGGAGTACACGTTCGCCGCCTCCCCGCACGTCCGCGCAGGACGCTTCGACGAGGCGAGAGCGATGCTGCACGAGGGACTGGAGGCGAAGCCGGGCAGCCCGCCGATCCTGTACGACCTCGCCTGCGTCGAGGCGCTCGCCGGGGAGAAGGACAAGGCGCTCGACCTCCTGAACGAGTCCGTCGCCGCGGAGGACCGCTTTCGCGAGTACGCGCAGACGGACGACGACCTCGCCTCGATCCGCGACGACCCCCGCTTTCCGCGCTAGCCGTCACCCGGCAGGCGAACGCCGGCGGCGAGATCGCGCAGTGCCGGCACCGGATCCGCCTCCGGCCGCGCCACCAGGAGCACCGCGCCGTGCCCTTCCTCTCGTACGAGCGAGTCGACGAGCAGCTGCAGCCCGAGCGCGAGCGCGAACGCCTTGTGCGCCTGCTCGCCGCCGAACGGAACGAGCTCCTCCTCCTGCGCGAGCCCCGCGACCACGTCGCCCCAGGTAACCGCTCCCATCGAGACGTCCACGACGACCGGGTTCCCTCCGGAGCTCGGGATCCCGATCGCCAGCGGGTTCGTGCCCGCTAGCTTCGCGCCTCCGGACGGATGTCCCAGGCGCCGCGGAGAGGTCGCGGTCAGCAGTGCGACGAGCCCGCCGCCGGCGAGCCGGAGCACGTGGTGGCCGAGCATGCCGGTCGGAAACGTCCGCTCACAGACCACGAGGCGCGCATGCCCCGGCGGACGCTCGAGCTGGGCGCGAATGACGCGGCTCAGGACGAGGTAGCCGATCGCGCCTCCGCCCCGCCAGCGCTGGAAGCCCTCTTCATCCTCGAGCAATTCCGGCTCGGCGGCCGGGTCATAGCCCTCGAGCCCTTCCAGCCACGGGATCCTCGCGTGCCCATGTCCCTGCTTGCTCCGGCGCTCGGCGGCGTCGAAGTGCACCCAGAGCTCCTGCGCGTCGGCCTCGCCGAACCCGAGCGCCCGGAGGCGCGCGAGCCCTTCCTCAGGCTGCATGGCGCATCTTGAACTCGAGCACCGGCCACGAGCGTTCCGCGGCGATCCTCCGCAGCGCACGGTCGGGATTGACCGCGACCGGATGGCCGACCGCCTCGAGGAAGGGAAGGTCGGTATGGCTGTCGGAGTACGCCGTGCACGCGGCGAGGACGTATCCGTTGCCCGCGGCAACCTCCCGCAGGCACTCCACCTTCGCCCCTGCGTGGAGCGCGCGCACGGCGCGTCCCGTGTAGCGGCCGTCGCGCACCTCGCAGATCGTGCCGAGGGCGCCGTCGAAGCCGAGATCCTCGGCAATCGCATCCACGATCTCCTGCAGCGTCGCCGAGACGATGTAGACGGGCTCGCCGCGCGCGTGGTGCTGCTCGACGAGCCGCAATGGCTCCGCGTAGACGAGCGGCCGGAGCACCGGCTCCATCGCCTCCGCGACGAGCGCGCGGAGCTCCTCGGGCGTGTAGCCGGCGAGTACGCGCAGCCCGTCCTCGGCTCCCCGGCGCACCGCCTTGTGGCTCGCGCCACGGGCGACGAACAGGAGCTGCCAGCCGGCGGCGCGCAGCATCTGCCAGCGGGAGATGAGCCCGCGCTCGCGGAAAGAGCCGGCGAGCGCGAGAGCCGAGGACCGGCGCAGGAGCGTGCGATCGAGGTCGAAGAAGGCGGCCGCAGCCAAGCTCAGCCGACGAGCGGCAGGGACTTGACG
>Ga0307477_10003254_pt1 | contig 12155 bp, 11 predicted proteins | sample atmos_gasesECM2C_FD_203316 | JGI IMG/M metagenome (GOLD analysis project Ga0307477, IMG submission 203316) | Hardwood forest soil microbial communities from Morgan-Monroe State Forest, Indiana, United States - atmos_gasesECM2C_515 | ecosystem: Environmental > Terrestrial > Soil > Temperate...
AACTCGGCCATCGGGCTGAGCACCGACATGGCAGAAGCGCTAGCCGCGCTCCGGGCCTGGGACTACGAGCGGATTTACCTTCGCCCCGACTCGGCCGGCCAGTACCGCGCCGTCCACCGGATGCTCAGCGCGCTCGTCGAGCACTACGCGACGCACCCCGCCGACCTGCCCGGAGCACAGACGCTCGGAAGTGACGGCGACCTCGCCCGGGCCGCGGTCACCTACGTAGCCGGGATGACCGACCGCTTCGCCTGCACCCAAGCCGAGCGCCTTCTTAGCTGGCCACGCTCTGAAATGCCCGACGGCTTCGACGTGCCAACCCCCCGTTAGGCCTCGCTCGGTTTCTAGCCGGCGCGTCCGGCGGGGGTCGCCCGTGTGGCGGCGAACTCGCCGGCGAACGAAGAAGTCTGCGCGGGACGGCACCACGTAGGCTTGCTTCGTCCAAGGACGAGACAACCCTTGGTGACAAATGGAGGGCAGCATGACAGGTGTTTACGTCACGTTCCAATATGACGGCGACTTCGACCGCTCGCGGGTGGCGCAGGTGGCCCAGAACGCACGTGGCATGTTCGAGGGCATGCCCGGGCTGCGGTTCAAGTTCTTCACCTTCGACGAGAAGGAGAAGCGCGCGGTCAACTTCTATGTGTGGGAGTCGGACGGGGCGGCTGAAGGCTTCTTTACCGAGGAACTCCGAGAGCGGGTGACCGCCCTCTACGGGGTGAAGCCCAGCGTCAACTTTGTGGAGATCGCGCAGATCGTGGACAATTCGGGCTCGTAGGGAAAGGTCTCGAGACGAACCTGGAACGTTCCCCCTTTTCGGGAGACTTAGTTAAACATCGCTCGAGTTCGTTCGACCGTGCTCGCAACATTGGCTTTTATTGCCGGGCCTGGAGTCCTATTTGGGAACCTCACCGACGTGCCGGTGTCGTCCGTGATCGGTCACTGGAGCGAGCTGACGGCGGCTGCTTCGGGTTCCGGTGTCTCGAAGCTCGAGATCCGGCCCATCAGCTCGCAGGCCTACACGACGGGTACGCTCGGCACTTCTGGCGGCCACGTGGTCGTCGGGGCCATCTTGGGCACCGGCTGCCAGCTCACGACTGTTGTGGCAGCGACGCTCCGCATCCTCTCCAACCGACCAGCCTCGTGCAACGACCCGCTCCTTTACGGCGAAAACGTCATGCCGGTCGAGTCCGTCGTCCCGACTGGCTCCCAATACGGCGAGGTTCGCGTCGCCGTTCGCAACCCTGCGACAGGGTTGGTCCACCTCGGACCAGTCGTTGCTCGGTACGGCAATTTCTCCGATAGCCGACCAGAGTGGACCTACGGCGGCGGTTACCTGTGGCTGTACGACGTTGGCACGGTAGGTTTCACTTCGCAGCCTCCGAGGCTGCCCGTCGAGGTGCTGCGGATCTCGGCGACCTCGGGCAAAATCCTCGCAACCGCCACAATGCCAGCGCTCACACGTATCGAGCTCGCAGCCAACGACGACGGGCTATGGTTCGGCCCAAGCACCGAGACCGGCTTTGCTGCCCACTCCCCGCCCGCTGCGCTGTATTTCCTGCCGACCTCTGCGAGCCGGCCAGAGGTCATCCAGCGCAAGGGCCGGTACGTCAACTGGCTTGTGGCTTCTGGGCACACCGCTTGGGCGAACGTCGCGGTCAACGGGCCGAGCGGATCTCCCCTAACGGAGACGTTCAGAAGCCCCACATCGAAGCCGCTAGTCGTCGCCGACGCCGCTAAGACACCCATCCCGTCCAACATTGGCCAGGGGCCGGTCGACGCGCAAGCAGTGCTCTACGCGCGTGGCTTCGGCCTGATTACGGCACTGCCGGGCCGCATCGGCACAGTCGGCACATACGGTGCTTCCTCCGAGCAGATAGTCAGGCTCGACCCGACCAACGGCCGGTTCTCAAGGGTCGCGAGCTTCGCCACTCCTGAGGGGACAGTCGATGCGAACGTTGTCTATGGCGGCGCTCTTTACCTCCTCATAGGTGCTGAGCGCTCGTCGCACGCGACCATCTATCGCATCGCGCTGTGATGATCCCGCTCGTCGTTGCCGACGGCTCCCTTGTTGCTGTGACAAGCTCGTGCGCCTGGTGACCCGGCGGGCTCTCATGCGTGTGTGACCTGAGGAGGATGACGAATGATCTCGGCACAACCACGCACAGCGGGGCCGAATGACGTAGACTTTTATTAGCGCTCGGCCGAATCACGCTGCCATGTGCTGTTGCCGGTCACCTACAGGTTCTCCCGCAGGTTCTCCCGCAGGGTTCGAGCGTGGAGAAATGAGCCGACCGACATGGCCGAAGGCGCCGTCAAGTGGTTCAAAGTCGCGAGGGACTGCGCCGTTGTAGCTCCGGACGACAGCGCTTCTGATGTCTTTCCGCACTTTTCGTCGGGGGAGTGCTCCGGGTACCGCGAGTTGACGGATGGGCAGAAGGTCTCGCTCCAGTCCGCACAAAAGTTCCCTCACGCCAAGCGCGTTCGAGCAGTCTGACGACCTTCATGGCATTTTGTTGGGGCCCGGCGGCTCCACGCTGTTCTCAGGCGCGGATCGCCGATTTGTCATGAGTTCTGCCACTCAGGTCGCGGCAACCCGTAAGCTCCCGGCACTTGCCCTCTCCTGCCGAGATAGGGGTAACCAGGGGGAACACCTCGCCCTACCGTCTCCAATCGCCGCGCTGCGGCACGCCTGCCCTGTGGTACTCGAAGCGATGATCGGCCCGCTTGCCCTGTTTTATTTGGTGCTGGTGATAGTTGGTTTCAGAGGTGCGCTGATCGCAGCCCTAGTATGGTCGTGCCTGGCCCTTGGACGGAGGCTTAAAAGGGGAGAGCGCGTCTCCACGCTCCTGCTGCTCGGCACAGGTCTTTTGATAATTCGCACCGTGGTGTCCTTCGCCACAGGCAGTGCCTTCTTGTATTTCGCGCAACCAACGGCTGGCATGGTCGTGATCTCTCTTGTTCTCGTGGGTTCGGCCGTAATTCGACGCCCCTTTACACAGCGGTTCGCGCGCGACTTCTGCCCGATCGACCCGGAGCTTCTTTCCCGGCCGTGTATCCACCGGTTCTTCATCCGGATTTCGCTTCTGTGGGCAACAGTCCTCATGGTCAATGCCGGAATTGTGTTTTGGCTCCTTCTGTCCTCGTCGCTCCGCGCATTCGTCCTGGAACGAACGGCAGTCACCTGGAGCCTTACTGGAGCGGCCATCTTCCTCTCAATCACGCGTTTCGTGGCTGCGATGCGCCGAGATGGAGTCACCGTAGAGTGGGGCCGAAATCGCGAACGTGAAGCGCTCGCCGTCGGGTAAGGCCTCGCCGCTTCCTGACAGAACTCACAAGCACTGCCGATGAAGGCTTGACTTCGTCGTGCGTCAGGTTTAGCCTGACTGCTTGTCAGGCTTATCCTGACTGGAGTGGTGGTGAGGAGGCGACGCGTGGCACGTACCGCGGCCGCGGAGAGCTTGAGGTGCTCATTCTGCGGCAAGAGCCAAGACAAGGTTGTCCGCCTGGTCGCCGGGCCAGGCGTTTACATCTGCAATGAGTGCGTGGACCTGTCCAACCAGATCATCGCCGAGGAACTCGCACGTACGACGACGAAGGGGGATGACCCAACAACGCTGAAAGCCTGGGACAGCCTTTCAGACAAAGAACTGCTCGCCGAGATGGTAAGGGCCCACACTGCTCATGAGAACGTTGACCGCGCCGTCGCCCGCCACGTCGTAGAGCTCAGGGCGCGAGGGACCAGCTGGGCGCACATAGGCGAAGCACTCGGTATGACCCGCCAATCTGCCTGGGAACGGTTCTCTGGCGAAGAGTAGACACGCGGCCCAAGCGGCCATTTGGTCCTGCGAAGAGTTCCGTGTCGATTTCGCCGCTGTTCGTCCGTCACTTCGGTGTCAGAATCGAAATGCGATCTGGAAAGGACGGCAGTAATGCGGTACACCCTTCTGCTCCACTATCCCGAGCCGACCGCTGAGGAGCTCGGCCCCGAGGCCCTCGCTGAGGGAATGCGCGCGTATCAGGCGTACGCGAAAGCGCTCGACGACGCAGGCGTGCTGGCCAGCGCCGAGGTGCTGCAGCATTCGAACGCGACCACTACTGTTACGCTCGCCGGCGGTGAGCTGGTCGTGCAGGATGGCCCGTTCGCCGACACGAAGGAGCAACTCGGCGGCACGTTCGTCATCGATGTCCCGGACCTCGATGCCGCGATCGAGTGGGCGAGCCGAGCGCCATCGGTGTCTTGGGGCCACGTCGAAATCCGACCGACCGCGACCCGCTACGTAGACGGCGCGTGGCAGGGCGCACAGCCGGTCAAGTGACCGGCCACGAGGCCGGCTCGGTCGCGGAGCGCGCTGCTCGAGAATCGTACGGCCGGCTAGTGGCGTTGCTCGCGGCGTCGACACGAGACGTCGCGCTGGCCGAGGATGCGCTCGCCGACGCCTTCGAGCGGGCGCTGCGCAGCTGGGCGGCGACGGGCGTTCCCGAAAACCCGCAGGGGTGGCTCGTCACGGTGGCCCGCAACCGCATCCGAGACGTGCTCGCCTCCGCGGCGATACGAACCGCGGCGCCATTGGGCGACCATCCCGCGACCGCGCTCTTCGAGCCCGACCCCGAGGGGATCCCCGACAAGCGGTTGGAGCTGCTGTTCGCGTGCGCGCACCCGGCGATCAACCCCGCGGTGCGGACTCCGCTGATGCTCCAGGTCGTGCTGGGTTTCGAGGCGGACCGCATCGCTCGCGTGTTCGGGGTGCAACCCGCAGCAATGGCACAGCGGCTGGTCCGCGGGAAACGCCGTATCCGCGATGCCGGCATCCCGTTCCGTGTGCCCTCACGAAAGGACCTGCCTGCACGGCTGCCCGCCGTGTTAGAAGCCATTTACGGCGCCTATGCAATCGGCTGGCTCGACCAGCACGAGCGAACCCGTGAATCGATCGCCGATGAAGCCCGATGGCTCGCCGTGCTCACCGCAAGCCTGCTCGACACTGAGCCCGAGGCCTGGGGCCTGGCCGCACTGCTCACGCTCGCACAGTCGCGGGCACCCGCACGAACGAGCGCGCCGTGGCCGCCCCTCGACGAACAGGACACGGCGCTGTGGGACCGCTCGCTCATCGCCGAAGGCGAGGCGCTATTGCGGCGCGCGCACAAACTAGGAGCGCCCCTCGGACGGTTCCAGCTGGAGGCCGCGATCCAGTCCGCCCACTGCGACCGGGCCCGGACCGGGGCCGTCGACCGCGCCACCATCATCCAGCTCTACCGTGGGCTCGTCGTGATCGCACCCACCAGTGGCGCGGTAGAAGCCCTGGCAGCACTCACGGCCCCAACTTGAACACACAGCGGGGAACCCGTGGACGGGCCAAGATGGCGGAGCCCGTTCAAACAGGTTCAAGGGAGGCGTAATCATGTCGTTGCCGGAGGAGTTCGCCCCTAATGGGGGTCGTTCGGAGCCAGGACAGCTTGATGGGGACCTTGTCCGAGAACTGGAAGCGCGGCTGGACCAGGAACAAATTAAGGGCCGACTACCCACTCTCGTGGTAGGTGTCGTCCGGGACGGCGTCCTGGTCTGGTGGGGTACGCGGGGTTCGACGGGCATCGCCGGAGGAGGCCTTGCGACGTCGGCCACGCAGTACAGGATCGGTTCGATCACAAAGACTTTCGCGGCGGTCAGCGTGCTCCGGCTCCGAGATGAGGGGGCGCTCGATTTGAACGACGCCATCAGCATGCACCTCCCGGAGCTCGCTGAGCTCCCGGTCACGATTGGTCAGCTCCTCTCCCATACTGCTGGCCTCCGCGCCGAAACACCCGGGCCTTGGTGGGAGCGTGCGCCGGGGATCCCGTTCAACGAGCTTGTGCCTAATTCGCTGCGGCGGGAGGCCCTGCTCTGGCGCCCGGGTCGACGCTTCCACTATTCCAACCTCGACTACGCAATCCTCGGCGAGCTCATCGCGCGCCATCGCTCGGCCCCGTTTGAGGATGTGGTCCGGGACGAACTGATGAGACCTCTCGACATGCGGCGCACAACCCCGCGCCCGGAGGCCCCCTTCGCCGAGGGCCTTGCCGTCCACCCCCACGCAGACCTCGTAATGAACGAGCCCGAGCACGATGCATTGGCTATGGCACCAGCCGGTCAGCTGTGGTCGACAATCGAGGACCTCGGCCGCTGGTCCCAGGTAATCGCTGGGCGGCGTCCTGAGATCCTCAGAGCTAGCTCGGCTGTCGAGATGGCCGAACCGATCGCACTGATGGACGCCCCGGACAAGCCGTGGACGGGTGCGTACGGCCTGGGCCTGCAGATTTGGAACCAAGGCGGGGTACGCAGGTACGGTCATACAGGCGGCATGCCCGGCCACTGGGCCCTGCTGCTTGTCGACCAGGCAACCAGCGACGTCGTGGTCGCCGTGGCGAACTCGACATACAAAGGGTTCCGCGTCCCCTTTTTCGACGAACTGTTGTCGATGGTGATCTCCCAACAGCCAGGCGACAAGTCACCGTTCCAGCCAAGCCCCGCTGGCTCCCACCCGCAGGCTATGGAACTCCTCGGCACTTGGTACTGGGGACCGGTGGAGTACCGTCTAAACCTTCGGCCAGATGGTCGGCTCGAGATGCGGGGTGTCCCCGAGGGCCGTGACTGCACCTTCCGGCCCGTCGAAGACGGTTACATCGGCGAGTCCGGTTATTTTGACGGCGAACGTCTCAGTCTTCGCCGGCGGAGCGACGGGTCCCTGGACCACCTAGACATTGCATCTTTTGTCTTCACGAGAGCGCCGTACGACGCGAAAGCAGATATCCCCGGAGGCGTCGACGAAAAGGGCTGGCACGCTGGCTAGAGCCAGTCGCGGCCCCAAGCCCCGGCTCCACACCCTGCCAGACAAAGCAGTCTCGAGTCGCCTAACCCCGCAGGCCTGTCAGCGCAATGCCTTCGACGAAAAATCGTTGGGCGAAGATGAAAGCCAACAAGACGGGGAGGGCAAAGACAAAGGCAGCAGCCATAAGGTAGTTGAAGGCGGTGAAATGGAGGCTCTGGTACTGCTGTAACCCCAGGGAGAGGGTGAACAGAGACCCTTTATTGAGGAAGATCAGTGGGGCCAAGAAGTCCGTCCAGCTCGACAGGAACGAAAACAGGGTGACTGTTATGAGGCCCCCCCTGGCGACGGGTATGACGACACGAAGCAGTATCGCCCAGTCTCCGGCCCCGTCGATCCGCGCGGCGTCGATGAGCTCGCCGGGCAACGACCTGAAGAACTGTCGCAGCAGGAAAATGGCGAGGCTGGCTGAAAAGGCCGACGCAATGTACTGGCCGAAGAACGGTGGCACGATGAGGGGCAGCAAAGTCCCGAGGAAATGCAGGTCTCGGTACATCACGTAGAGAGGCACCATGAGGACCTGGAAGGGCAGCATTATGCCCGCGAGTACCACGAAAAATACCAGGTCTCGTCCGCGCCACCGGAGTATGGAAAAGGCGTAGGCGGCGGGCACGCATGAGAACAAGATCCCGCATATGGTGGCCCCGGATACGATCACACTGTTCCGGAAGTAGAGCCAGAACGGGATGTAATCGAAGGCCTTTCGGTAATTGTCGAACTGGGGATGGGAGGGGACGAGCTGCGGCGGGTACACGAAAATGGCCGAATTGGGCTTCAAAGAACTGGCCACCATCCAAACCAACGGCAGGAGGACGACGACCGAAATGCATATGAGGACCACGTGCCTGGCGCCATCGGTCAGCCGCCGGCGCCGCTTCGTCGTCCCGGCCACGGTCTGGAACAGGTTCATGCGCGCTGCTCGCCCCGGTAGAAGATGAACCGTCGCTGCAACCGGAACAGGGTCACGGTGATGATCATCGTGACGGCGAACAAGATCCAAGCCATGGCCGAGGCATAGCCCATTTTCAAGAACTGGAAAGCGTTTTGGTAAATGTAGATGGAGTAGAACAGGGTCGAGTTCACGGGCTCGCCTAAGTCCTGAGCGGTGGCCACGAACGCTTCGGTGAAAAATTGCAAGTAGAAGATCATCCACACGATGAGGCTGTAGAACAGGACGGGCCCGAGTAGTGGGAGGGTAATGTACCGGAAGTGCTGCAAAGGTTTCGCCCCGTCAAGGGAGGCCGCCTCGTAGAGCTCTCCCGGGATCTCCTTCAGGCCCGCCAGCATCAGCACCATGATCTGGCCGACTGCTTCCCAGACAAGGAGCATCAGGAGGCTGGGCTTGGCTAACGAAGGGCTCGCCAGCCACCCCTGAGGCTTGATGTGAACGACCCCCAACGCGGCGTTCAAGAGCCCGTAGTCCGGGTTGAAAATCCAGATCCATATCACGGCCACGGCCACGGACGGCACGACGGCAGGTACGAATATGGCACCCCGGTACAGGGCCGATCCCCTGATCGGGCGCCGCAGCAGCAAAGCGCAGCCAAGACCGAGGAGGATCCCCGCAGGCACGCCAATGACCACCATGAAACCGGTGTTTATGACCGACGTTCGGAACAGCGGGTCGTGGACCAGGCCCACGTAATTTGACGCACCAACCCATTGAGGAGGTTGGAGTATGTCGTAGTTGGTGAAGCTCCAGTACAGCGACAGGCAGAGAGGGACGACGGTGAGGGCGATGAACCCGATCAGCCATGGCAGGAGGAAGGGCAGAGGCCCGCGCAACGGGCGCCAACGCCGACGCGGACGCTCCGCCTCGGTGGCGTCGCTGATGAGTTGCTGCACCGGCATCTACCTTGGTGCTAGGAGCTGGCGGAACTCTCCATGGTGGTCTGAAGTGAGCCCATTGCCTTGGCCGCGGTGGTGGTGCCTAACAGTGCCGATTGCTGAGCCTGGCACAGGCGCACGCCGTACTCTGTGGAGTAAGGCAGCTGAGGCCAAACGTGAGCATTTGCGGAGTTGGCCTCGGTGATGAAGACCTGGAAGCGGGCGTCGTTTGCCAACGGGAAACTGGGCACTTTCTTCAGCTGCGGCAGGTTGGCTACCAGTTGGGCAAAGGTGGCGGTTACCTGAGGGTTGGTCGTCTCCCATTTTATAAACGCGAACGCGGCCGATGGGTCGGACGAGCCCCGCGGGACGACCTGAGGATTGGTGTCTATGAACGTCGTGCCGCGGAGTGAGCTCATGCCGGCAGGAGCAGGAAAAGGCGCCACGCCGATCTGAGAGGCCAAGCTGGGCCGGTTAGCCTCGATGTACTGCAATGCCCATGGCCCATCGTAGACCATGGCCAATTTGCCTGATTCGAACGGGTCGTTCGCCGTTAGGTACGCCCCCGCGCTGCTTTCGAAGTTGGCCATGTTGCTGGCGCCATATTTCTTGTAAAAACTCGCTTCGAAGTTGAGAGCGGCGATGTTTTGTGGGGCATTGGCCGTGATGGTGTGCGTCTTCTCGTTGTACCACTGGCCACCAAAGTCCCAGCCCATGTCCTCGAGCGTGCACACCTGCCCGTTGGACTGGCCAGGGTAGTCAGGGAGAAACCCGAGCTGAGTTATACGCCCGTTCCCCTCTTGTTTGGTCAGCTTGAACGCATCCGACTGCAATTCTTGAGTCGTGGTGGGCGGGCCGTTGGGATTAAGGCCAGCTTGCTTGAAGAGCGTCTTGTTGTACAACAGGCCGACGTCGAAATCCATGAAGGGCAAACCGTAGAGCTGCCCGTTGACCGTCAATGCATCAAGGGCTGCGGGCACGTAAACGCCGGTGTTCAGGTGGGACGAGGACATGTAGGGAGCCATGGGCAGGAGCGCTCCCCGGCTCGCCCATTCCCCTACTTCTAGGGACGTCCCCAGGTCGACGATGTCGGGCGGTGTGCCGCCGCTGATGGCAGTGAGGATCTTGGCAGAGTTCGTCACCGGCGTCTCGGTTATGCGCACGCCGGGGTTGAGTGCCTCGTACTCCTTTATGACCTTCTCGAGCGCGGCCTCCTCATGGCCACCGCCCCACTGCTGCCACATTGTGAGGTTGACCACCTTGGCACCGGCCGAGGCTGCTGTGGCAGTGCCCGTGAGGCTGCCTAGGACTACTGCGCCACCAACCAATGAGCGGGTTACCGACTGGATAGACATGCCCATCCCTCCTTCGGCCGTCCTAGCTCACGGCCACCAAAGCGGGTGAAAGTGTGCGAACGAGGATTCAAGGTGGTAGATCGAACTGTCTGGGTGATCGTATCAAGGGGTATACACCGAAAGCAAGCCGGCGCATCGTCCCTGAACTGGGCCTTGCACTGGTCGTTTTGGGCGTGCGATCGCCACAGAGCGCCTTCTCGGTCCGTTCTAGGCTCGCCCTGGAACTCGCCCATTGAGGCTGTTATACTTCGCATGAAAGTTGGTCGAACCGGTAGACCAAAGTCAACCCCGTAGGGAGTGGGGCGGACGCGATGCGCCCAAACGAGCGCCACGAACGGATACTCCAAAGGGTCTCGGAGGACGGCAGGGTAGAGGTTGACGCCCTGTCGGCTGAACTCGGCGTTTCCGCAATGACCATGCGGCGCGACCTGGCGCTGCTCGAGGCTGACGGAGCCCTGCGCCGCGTGTACGGCGGGGCGACCCGCATAAGCAGTGGCAGTTACGAGCCCCCGTTTGCCGTCCGGTCCAAGCTCCAACTACCCGCCAAGCGACAGATCGCCAGAATGGTCGCTTCGCTGGTCGACGACGGCCAGGCCGTCATTTTGGATGCGGGAACGACAGGTGTGGCCATAGCTGAGCAGTTGTCCCGTAGGCAGATCACCGTGTGTACGCCGTCGCTGCGAGTAGCGGCCGCGTTGGTGTCATCGCCCTCTGTCAGGCTCATGGTCACCGGCGGCATGGTCAGGCCCGGCGAGCAATCACTGGTGGGACCGGAAACAGGGCGGATGCTCGAGGACTACCATTTCGACCTCTACATCATGACCGTGAGCGCAGCCCACGCCGACCAGGGCTTCACTGAGTGGCACCCCGACGATGCCGCCGTAAAGCGGACGGCGCTCGGCGCGTCCTCCCACTGCATCGTCGCCTGCGATGCCAACAAGATCGGGCGCACAGCTTTCGCTCGCATCTGCGCGCTCAGCGCGGCTGACCTGCTCGTCACCGACGCGGCCATCACCGACGAGCAGCGCTCAACGCTAGAGGCTCGCGGTCTCGAGGTTCGCATAGCTGGTCTCGAGACTCCTGACGGCCCGGCCTCCAGGAGCGATAACGGGAGCGAGAGCGCCCAGAACAACGGTGGGGACTGGAGCGATGCCGACAACTAGTGCCTTCGAACGTGATATCGCCCAGGAGCCGCATGCATTGCGGGCCTTGGCCACTAAACCGTTGCCCGAGGCCCTCGCCAGGCTCGACCTCGACGGTTACGAGCGCATCATCCTGACCGGGATGGGCGCCTCTTTGGTGGCCGCCCACCCCACGTGGTCGAGCATGGTGGGCGAGGGCCGCCCGACCTGGTGGGTCAGCACGGCGCAGCTCCTCGCTATGCCCGAGCTGGTGACGCAGGGCTCGTTGTTGTGGGTCACCTCGCAGTCTGGCGAAAGCGGCGAGGTCGTTGCGCTCCTCCGGAGCCATGAAGGCAAGAGACGGCCGTCGACGCTCCTGGCCACGACGAACGAGCCCCAAAGCACCCTGGCACAGGCAGCTGACGTCGTAGTGGGGCTCCACTTCGGCGAGGAGGCTGCCGTCAGCACAAAAAGCTACATATCGACGTTGGCCGCTCACGATCGGGCTCTCAGTGTGCTCCGTCACCAGGACGACGCCCGTGCTCTCGAGCGCATCGGCACCGTCGCAGACGAGTTGGAACGTTTCTCCCCGGACGTGGCACCCATCGTCGCTTCGGGGCTGGCCTCCCCCCGCCCTCGTTTTGCATTTGTGGCGACCCCGTCCGACCTGGCCACCGCCCAAATAGCAGCGCTCCTGCTCAACGAGGTGGCTAAGTTCCCGGCGGAGGCTTTCCTTACGGGCGAGTTTCGTCACGGCCCCATCGAAATGGCCGGCCCTGGTTTGGTGTGCCTCCTATTTGGCCCGGGGACCGAGAACGCGTCGCTGACTACGTTGGGGACCGAGCTGGCGCGCGGCGGTGCTCTCGTTATGACAGTTGACACCGATGCAGGTGAGCTCGGCTCCCAATGGCCGGTACTGACCCGGAGCTCGAGCCATTTGGGCCGCCTGGCGTGCGGGGCCAAGCTCGTCCAGCTACTGAGCGCCGAGGTCG
>Ga0307477_10003255_pt1 | contig 12153 bp, 10 predicted proteins | sample atmos_gasesECM2C_FD_203316 | JGI IMG/M metagenome (GOLD analysis project Ga0307477, IMG submission 203316) | Hardwood forest soil microbial communities from Morgan-Monroe State Forest, Indiana, United States - atmos_gasesECM2C_515 | ecosystem: Environmental > Terrestrial > Soil > Temperate...
ATTTCACCGACGAGCAGGGTGATCAAGCCCAAATGGATCAGGATTATCCCCGAGCGTTTCCAGCGAAGCTTGAAGCGGACGGTATGGGCGGCAAGCAGGTTGGCAAGCAGCAGGACGATGAAACTGTAGCCGCCCAGCATCCAGAAGCCGCCGGGGAATCCGCCCTCGGTGCCCGCCGCGGCGAACGGCCGCAGCAGCGGATCGAGCGGCACCCAGACGAACCAGCTATGGAAATAATGCTTCTGGACCTCCTGCGTGCCCATTTGCTTCTGGATGGTGGTCCCGGCGTAAATCAGGAGCATCGACAACAGAAGCAGCGGCACTGTGAGCCATAGCGACGCCAGCGGCTTGAGAAGCTTTTTCATCGCGCCGATCAATGGGACTCCGGCTTAAATTGCAGGGAGCTGAGAAACTGCCTGAAGGCGTTTTGGTGGGCCAAAACCACCGGCTCGGGGCCGAGCATTTTGAAGTACCAGAATTCGTTGCCCTCGATGGCGATAGCCACGTCCAGCCGCATCGGCGGTTCGGCGCCATTTGGCGGCCCGGTCAGCGAAAGGAGCATCGCCGGCTGCCCAGCTACCTCGATCGACTGCATTCCGTTGGGGCTGGCTTGAGATACCGGCTCCAAACCCACTTGGCCGCGCCAGCGATTGACGTTTTCCAGGAATCCGCCGGTTTGGCCCTGCCGAATTCGCGAGACGATCAATTCTGCCTGGCCGGTTCCCGCGCCGATCCGAAACGAGGTTACCCGCATGGCGTTGGACCCGGGCTGCTCCTGCCAGCCATCCGGCGTGGTCCATTTCGTCAGGCGATACGACTCGGCCAGCGATTGCGACGGCGCGCCCGGTGATTGGCCTGGCTCAGTTGGTTGGGTCTGGGTGTCCGGCGTGACCGTGAATTGAATGGAATGCAGGAATTCCATGAAATTCGATTTCTGTGCGGCGACAACCGGCTCGGGCCCTTTGAGTTTGAAGATCCAGGATCGATTTTCGTGAGGAATGATCGCGGACAGGAGCCGAGCCGGGGGATTTCCGCTCTGCGCGGAGCCGGTCATGTCAACAAGCTGTCCCTCCTCGCCGGACACCTGGGTTTGAGTGACGTATTTGGGAACGTCGGCCTCCGAAACGGGCGGGAGCTTAAGTTGGCCAGCCCATCGGATGAGGTTGGGAAGCAGGTTTTGCGGCGGCATCGGCACGACCGTCAATTCGGCGGCGGGATCCTGTGCGGAGATCTGGAATCTGGCATACTGCACGGCATCCGATGTGGGCGCCTGCTTCCATCCCGCCGGCAACGTCCATCGCATCGGCGGGAGGTTGTTTTGGTCCGGCACATCCGAAGCAATCTGCGGCTGTGAAAAGACTTGCGGCGAAGGGATGTCCTTGGGAGCCTCGTAACTGCGAATGGGGCTCTCCTGTTTGTTGCACCCGGCAACAGTCCAGGCCGCCAACAGCGCAGGTAGACTGATCCAATGTCGGTGGGTCACGCTGATCTATACTTTAGCAGGCATGGCAATGTTTTCCCAATTTGCGAGGTCGTGCTGCGGAGGCCGCTTGTGAGGATTTTTGGTCGCGTTTTGGCGATTTCTGCGATACTCGCGGCCCCCGGGGCGTGCTTCGCGAATCCCGCGTGGGTCACTTTCAATCAGCCACAGTCGCAGGTCGAGGCTTTTGACTTCATCGATGTCGCCATCAAAGTCGATCAGCCTGACGCGAAGAATCCGTTTACCGATGTGACCGTCGAAGGGGAATTCCGCAAAACCACAGGCAACCAGCATGCCGCCATCACGGGTTTTTGCGACTCAACCGATGGCCGCCTCTTTCGTATCCGGTTCATGCCAAGCGCGGCCGGAGATTACAGGTATTCGGTCAGCTACCGGCAGGGCGATTTTGTTCAGTCGCACCGAGGAGCATTCAATGCCGTTGATCGCAAACGCCGCGGCATTCTCCGCGTTGATGCCAAGCATCCCTGGCATTTCATCTGGGAGGGAACCGGCGAGCATTATTTCTTCAACGGCACCACCGCGTACATGCTGATGGGGTGGAAAGATGAAGCCGTCATCCGCCAATCAATTGACCGCTTGGCCCGCCTTAGGGTCAACCGCGCCCGCGTCCTGCTCAACGGCCGGCCCAGCATGAGTCTCTGGGGCGAGCCGATCGTGCCCGGCGACGAATTCAGCTTGTCGATCAATCCCTGGCCCGCCAAACGTCCCGATGACCTGAGCTATCCTGGTTTCGATTACACGCGATTCGATATTTCGCACTGGCAGAAGTTCGAGCGGCTGCTGCGCCACGCCCGCCAGCGCGATTTTATCGTATCGGTTGTGCTGGACTGGAACGATTCGCGCGAGCACCCGCAATCCGCCAGCGAAGACGAGAAACGCTACTACCGCTACGCCGCGGCGCGCCTCGCGGCGTTCTCCAACATCACCTGGGACCTGGGGGATGACATTAGCCTCTTTCGCTCGCTGGTCTGGGCCCATGAGATGGGAACGTTTCTGCAAAAGTGCGATCCTTACCATCACCTGGCGACCGATCACCCGACCGACAATTCCCAGCAGGACCGCACCGCTGAATGGTTCGGCTTCACGTCGTTTCAGGAGTGGTCGCGGCCTCAGCACGGGTGGATGCTCAAGCAGCGCGAGATTCAGGAGAAGACAGGTCGGATCATCCCGCAGACCAACGAGGAGTACGGCTACGAAGACCATTATCCCAAGTGGGCGCGGTACGGCCCGCCGACCGCCTCGGCCGACAACATGCGGCGCATCGGCTGGGAAATCGCCATGGCCGGGTGTTACCAGACGACCGGTGAGACGGCTCGCCGCGGCACCGGCTACTGGCCCGACACGGGCGGCGGATGGGTCAACGGACGCGGCGACGATTCCATGACGATGCTTGCCGGCTACGCTCGCGTCGTTGATTTTTTGACCAGTTTCGACTGGTGGAAGGCCGACCCGCACGACGAGTTAGTCAACCACGGCGCCTTTTGCCTGGCCGAGCCTGGAGAGGTCTACGCCGTGTATCTGCCTCGCGGGGGCGATGTCTCAATAAGGCTTGATGCGGGCCATTATGAAGCTCACTGGTTCAACGCGCGGACAGGTGAGGTGACGAAGTTACCTCCGGCCGAGGGCCCGGCATGGACTTCCCCGCCCTCGCCGGATCAGAGCGATTGGGCACTGCTGCTGCGGCGGGTCGATCGGTGAGGGCGAAATGTGAAGGCCAATTATCATCCGTCGAGGGCGGATTGGAGGTGGCATGAAGATTCAACTCCTTGTGGCGGCATTGGTGATCATGGCAGTGCCAGTGCACGCGCAGCTTTCACGACCTGCGGCTTATCCGCGGCCAAATGAGGGCGATTATGTCATCAGGGACTTCCGCTTTCATACCGGCGAAACCTTGCCAGAGCTTCGGCTGCATTACGCCACGCTGGGGACGCCGCGGCGGGATGGATCGCGACGAGTCTTCAACGCGGTACTCGTGATGCATGGGACCGGCGGGTCGGGGCGAAGCCTGCTGACCGAGCAGTTTGCCGGCATCCTTTTCGCTCCTGGCGGGCTTTTGGATGCGGCTAGATATTTCATCATCCTCCCGGACGCGATCGGCCACGGGAAATCGGCCAAGCCCAGTGACGGGCTGCGGATGAAGTTCCCGCATTACACGTATGACGACATGGTGGCGGCCCAATACCGGCTGTTGGCCGAAAAGTTGGGAGTCAATCATTTACGGCTGGTGATGGGGACCTCGATGGGCGGGATGCACACCTGGGTTTGGGCCGAGACGCACGCCGATTTCATGGATGCACTGATGCCGCTGGCCAGCCTGCCGGTCGAGATCGCGGGACGCAACCGGATGTGGCGGAAGATGGTGATCGAAGACATCCGCCGCGATCCCGCGTGGAACCATGGAGAATATACGACCGAGCCCCTGGAGGCTCTGTCTGACGCGGCCGGGATTTTACTTCTGATGGGCGGCAGCCCGCTCCAGTTGCGGACGGCCGCGCCGACCCGCGACAAGGCTGAACAATATCTCGACGATTACGTCCAACGCACCGTCGCCCGTACCGACGCCAACGACATGATCTATCAGTTCGACGCATCGCGCGAGTACAACCCCCAGCCGCTGCTGGAGAAGATCCAGGCGCCGCTGACGGCGATTAACTCGGCCGACGATATGATCAACCCGCCGGAACTGGGGATCATGGAACAGCAGATCAGGCGGGTTCGGCGGGGGCGTTATGTTCTCATCCCCACTAGCCCTCAGACCCGTGGCCATGGGACGCATTCGGTGCCGGTGATCTGGCAGTCCTATCTCAAGGAGTTGCTGGACGGGCGGCCGTGACCCGCCCCAAGGTGAATTCACGAGGGGGAATTTCACCCTTGCGTTTGTTCATTTGCCGATTATTATCGGACCAGACTCAGGCAACGGATGGCTTGAGGTCGATATGAAGGGCATGGATGCCATGGCGTCGTCCGGCGCAAATCCCCGACTCGCCCAACTCTGGCAGGCGCCGCTGTTGCTCCTTTCGGTAGGGCTTTTCGGCACGGCCGCCTACCTCTTTATCAATCCGGGTCCGGGGCTGACGATCGATCAGCGGATCCATGCCGCCCGCATCTATCTGAACTATCAGCGCCCCGAGGCCGCACTGGATCAGCTCAACCGGCTCATTTCCAGCGAAAAGCTTTCCCCACAGAACGACGCCCGCATCCGCCTGATGCTGGCCGAGTCGCTCGAGCAGGCGCAGAAGCAGCATCACATTTCGATCGCCACCAACCATGACCAGATCATCGAGCAGACGCGGCTGGCGCTGGCCGAGGGCCTCAAGCCCGACGCCGATCTCTATCGCCGGCTCGGCGAAAGCTACGAAGCCCTGGGCCATCCCGATGATGCTCTGGAAAGCTATCGCCGGGCGATGGCCGTCGATCCCCGCCGCTTTCCCAACTTACAGCGGAAGGTGATTGAGCTACAACTGAAGCAGTCCGACACCGGCCCGGCGGAAGCATCGATCGAAGAATATCTGCGTGAGCCCAACCTGGCCGAAAGCGAGCGGGCCTGGGGATTGCGGCAGAAATCGCGGTTGCTCATCGAACGCGGCAGCTTCATCGACGCCAAGGCGCTGCTGGATGAATCTCTGCGGCTGAGCGGGGACTTGCAGTCGCAGGGCGAAGCCAACTACTGGCTGGGATACTCGATGTGGAAGCTGGGGGATGCGCCCGAGGCCGAGCGGTTTCTGCGCGTCGCCCGCGACCAGCTCAAGGTGGCCAACCCACTGGACGCCGACGCGGCTTACCTGCTGGGCAAGCTTCGTCAGGACCAGAACGATCCCCGCGAAGCGATTTCTTTCTACCAGGTGGTATTGGCCAGCCATCCGGAGGCGCCGGCGGCGATGCTGGCCCGGCTTGCTCGCGGCGAGTGCCGCATCACTTTGGGCCAGGAGGCCGGCGGGCTAAGCGACCTTCACGAAGTTGCCCACCGCATCGCCGCCGAGGCCGTGGCGTCCAAAGACAAGCCCATGGTGCTTGCCGGGCTGCGCCAGTCAGCGGCCATTCTCACGGCACAGGAAAGATATCAGAGCGCGCTGGAATTGCTTCAGGACGAGAAGACGCTCGATTCCGATCCGCCGGCCGATTTCTTCGAGCGCCTGGCCGCGGTATATGAACGGCTTGCGGATCAGGTCGATCACACCGTTGCCGACGCGTCCGATGCGGTGGAGAAGATCAGCCGCCAGCAGCAAGTGCGCAAGTTCCGCACGCTGGCCGCCGACGCTTACGTCAGTTATTCGCGGTCGCTGACAGTCAGCGACGACAAGGCCCACGCCCAGGCGATGTGGAAGGCGGTGGACCTTTACGACCGGGCGGGGAATTTGCAGATGGTGACCTCGGCGCTCGAATTGTTCGCCGCAGAGCGGCCTCAGGACGGCCAAACGCCCGATGCGCTGCTGCGGCTGGGACGGGCGTATCAGGCGATGGGCCTTTTCGACAAGGCCGTTGCCGTGTTCGAGCGAAATCAACGGCAATATCCGCAGAGCCTGGCCGCGTCCAAGTCCGGCGTGCCGCTGGCGCAGGCCTACATCGCCAAAGGCGCCGATTCGTACCCGCGGGCCGAAAAGGTTTTGCTGGGCGTGCTGGACAGTCCGATCCTCGGACCCGATGCCGAGGAATTCAAGCAATCGCTCTTCGAGCTGGCCCAGCTCTATTACCGAACCGGGCGATTTGAAGAGGCCGTGGTGCGGCTGGATGAGATGACGCAGCGCTATCCGCGCGACCCGCGGATGCCGCAGCTCCTGTTCCTGATTGCCGACAGCTATCGCAAGAGCGCCGCGGCACTAATGGCGTCCCGACCCGCGGACGCCCAGGCGGGTCAGTCTTCCCAGGCCGCCCAGGCGGAGGTCGTCGCCGCACGGAAAGATCGTCTGGCCAAAGCGCGGAATTTCTACGATCGATTGATTTCCATGTACCCCGAGGCCTCGCCGCCGGGGGATTTGGACAAGCTGTATCTCAAGCTTGCCTACTTCTATCGCGCTGATTGCCTCTTCGATCTCCACGACTATACGGCGGCCATCGGCGCTTATGACTCGGCCGCAACTCGATACGAGGACGATCCTTCGGCCCTGTCGGCCTACGTCCAGATCGTCAACGCCTACTGCGAGCAGCGCAAGTTCCCCGAAGCCAAGCATGCCAACGAGCGGGCGATGACCCTCTTGTCGCGCATGCCGTCTGAGGCCTTCAACGACGGCGCTTTCTCCATGCCCAAGGCGTATTGGCAGCAATGGCTCAAGTGGACCAACGACGCGGGATTGTGGAACGGACTGGAAGACGAAAAACAGGCCGCGGAACGTTTCGCCAACATGGGCATGGGAGGGTGACGTGAACGCCTGCGACGCGGTTCTGGAAGCGCTTGCCGAGCAGCTTGCCTGCTACCGGCGGCTGGCCAAGCTGGTGCAGATCCAGCACGAGCACGTGCGCCAGAGTCGCACCGAGCAGCTTTTGGAAGTGCTCAAGAGTCGCCAGGAGCTTCTTGAGCGAATGGCCGCGTGCGAGGCCGTCGTCGCGCCGGTCAAGCGGCGCTGGCCGCAATACCTAGCGGAGCTGGACGGCGCCAAACGTCAGCAGGCCGAAGGACTGCTGGCCGAGACGCGGATGCTACTCGAGCAAATCACCACGGCCGATCGGGACGACGCCCTGGTGCTCCAACAGCGCAAGCTGAACCTGGGCAGGCAGATCAACCAGGCGGCGTCGGCACGGCAGATCAATCGGACCTACGGGGTGGCCGCGTATGGACGGCGGCCTTCTCGAATGGACTTGCAGCGATGATCGCGTCAAACGAGCAATCTCGCCTCGAAACACGTCCCGCGCCGACGGACACCGTCAAGCGGATCGAGGACCTGGGCCGCATCATCCTTGCTTACAGCGAGGTGACCGAGCGCCTTCAGCGCTCGCACGATCAGCTCAACGAAACGGTCGAGTCGCTTCGGCGCGAATTGAGCGAGAAGAACCGGCTGCTGGAGCGGAAGAATCGGCTGGCGGCGCTGGGCGAGATGGCCGCCGGCCTCGCTCACGAGATTCGCAATCCGCTGGGCGGCATTCAGCTTTACGCCTCGATGCTGGCTTACGACCTGGCCGATTACCCTGAGCCGCTGCGGACCGTCGAGAAGATTTCCGGCGGCGTCAAGCGCCTCGAGCAGTTGGTGGGGCAGGTCCTGCAATTCACGCGCGACATCGAAGCCAAGCCGCGGCCGATGGATTTGGCCGCCGTCGTCGATCATGCCATTGAGATGGCTTGGCGAACGTTGACGGACCGCGGCGTGCAGTGCCGAGTCACGGGGCCGCGGCCGATGCCGGTCACGGCCGACCCAGTCATGCTCGGACAGGTCGTGCTCAATCTTCTGCTCAACGCGGCCGAGGCGATTGAAGGCGACGGAGAGGTGTTCGTCAGTTTCGGCGCGCCGCGGGCCGAGTGGGAGGCGAGGCAATTTTTCGTTCTCGTGCGCGACACCGGCCCGGGAATTCCCGGCGAGGTGCTGGACCGTGTCTTCAATCCGTTTTTTACCACCAAGGAAAACGGCACCGGCCTGGGCCTGGCGATCGTGCATCGGATCATCGAAGCCCACGACGGGACGATTGTCGCGACGAACGACGAGCGTGGTGGGGCGCGATTTGAGATTCGGGTGTGACTGGCAGGAGGTGTGTGATGGCGCGAATACTCGTCGTTGACGACCAGGAACTGATGCGGGACTCGCTGGCGGGCACGCTGGTGCGTGAGGGCCACGAGGTGGTCGCCTGCAACGACGGGCCGGCTGCGGCGTTGCGGCTTCAGGGTGCCCGCTTCGACGTCCTGATCACCGACGTCAAGATGCCGAAGATGAGCGGCCTCGAGCTGCTGGCCGAGGTCAGGCGTCTGCGTCCCGAGATGCCTGTGGTTTTGATGACGGCGTTTGCCACGGTGGCGACGGCCGTCGAGGCGATGAAGCTGGGGGCTTATGACTACATTCAAAAGCCGTTCGACGGGGATGAGATTCGGATGCTGGTCGAACGGACGCTGGAGCACAGCCGCCTGGTCCGCGAGAATCAAGCGCTGCGAAGCATCGCCGAGGCGGCCGCGCCTCGCCCACTGGTGGGCAGCTCGGACGCGATGGACGACATCCGCCGGCAGATCGACCGGGTTGCCCGCAGCAGTGCCACGGTGCTGATCCGCGGGGAAAGCGGTACAGGCAAGGAGGTGGTGGCCCGCGCGATTCATCAGGCGTCGGCCCGGCGCGAGCGGCCGATGCTGGCGGTCAACTGTGCGGCTTTGTCGGAAAATCTGCTGGAATCCGAGCTGTTCGGCCATGAAAAAGGCGCCTTCACCGGCGCCGACCGTCTCCGCCGCGGGCGATTCGAACTGGCTGACGGCGGCACGCTGCTTCTGGATGAGATCAGCGAGATCGCCGCGTCGCTGCAGGCCAAGCTCCTGCGGGTTTTGCAGGAAAACACCTTCGAGCGCGTCGGCAGCAGCCTCAGCCAGCAGGTCGACGTGCGGGTCATTGCCACCACCAACCGCAACCTCGAGCAATCGGTCGTGGAAGGAAGGTTTCGCCAGGACTTGTTTTACCGGCTTAACGTGGTGCCGATCGAGCTGCCGCCGTTGCGGCAGCGGGTCGGCGACATTCCTGAATTGTGCCGGCACTTCCTCCATCAGATCGCGCGGCGCGAGAACTCGGTCTTCCGCCACCTCGAGCCGGAGGCGCTGCGGCTGCTCCAACGCTATCCGTGGCCGGGAAACATTCGCGAGCTTCAGAACATCATCGAGCGGGCGTGCGTGCTGGAAGCGGAGGCCGGCGTGATCCAGGCGGCAACGATCGAGCCGTGGCTTCAGATCGGCCCGCCGCGGGAAGCCGCCATCGCCGACCTCGCGGGCAAGCCGCTGGCCGACATCGAGCGGCAGGTGATTCTCAGCACGCTCGAGCAGTTCAAGGGCCACCGGCAAAAGACGGCCGGCGCGCTGGGCATCGGCGTTCGCACGCTGGGCATGAAGCTCAAGCGTTGGAAAGATGAAGGACAGTTGGTGGAGAGCGTATGAGTCACAACCGCAGGTATTGCGCCAAAGGCGCAGAACCTGCGCGGGCCGATCGCGGCGCGTCCGGTAAACGCGCCGGCCGCCTGCGGCAACGATTGACGCGGCGGTGGCATGGTGTTTGATGAAAGGACCTTGGGCTCATGTTGATTGATCGCCTGTTGAACCAGGGCGGCGGCCCGGCGTTGGAGCAGTTGCTCCGCTTTACCTCGGCGCGCCACCAGTCGATCGCCGAGAACGTCGTCAACATCAGCACGCCGGGATATCGCCAGAAGGATCTGTCGCTGGCGAAGTTTCAGACCGCGCTGGCGGAGCGGGTCGATGAGGCGCGCCAGACGGCGCCAGGCGCGGCCAGCTTCGACGATCTGTCGGCGGAAGTGGAAGACTCTCAGCGCGGATACCTCTTCCACGACGGTCAGAACCGTTCGATGGAGCAGCTCATGAGCGAGCAGGCCAAAAACGCCCTGATGCACAACTTGGCGATCGAGCTGCTGCGCCGCCAGTTTCAGACGTTGCAGATGGCCATCAAGCTTCAGCCGTAAGCGGAGGGAACACGAATGTTTGAAGCATTGGACATAGGCGCAAGCGGGTTGCAGGTGCAGCGGACGAGACTGGACGTCATCTCCGGCAACATCGCCAACGCCACCACGACGCACGATGCCCAGGGCCGGCCCAACCCGTACCGCCGACGGTTTGCCGTGATTGCACCGGGACAGGCGGACGACCCATCCCGGCCCGGAGCCCACGTCACGCAAATCCGCCAGGACATGTCCCCCTTCGTCCCCAAGTGGGACGCCAGCACGGGCCAGTGGGGCATGTATCCCAACGTCGATCCGACTGTGGAATTCGTCAATGCCATCGAGGCTTCCCGCGCCTACGAGGCCAACGTGACCATGATGGAAGTAACCAAAGCCATGATTAGCGCTTCGTTGAGGTTGCTGGCATGAAGTTCGACAAATGATTTCCGGCGCCGACAACAACCTCGTGGGAAAAATTGCGGGCGGCTCGATCGCGCCGCGCACGGGGGCGTCGTCGGCTTCGGGGTCCAGCTTTGCGGATGCGCTCAAGAACAGCATCGACGAGGTCTCCCGCATGCAGCAGGACGCGAGCAAGGCGGTCGAGGACCTGGCGACCGGGAAGAACGAAGACGTGACCGGCGTCATGACGGCAGTCGAAAAGTCGGATATGGCTTTCCAGACGCTCCTGGCGATCCGTAACAAGCTGATGGAAGCCTACGACGAGATCAAGAACATCGCGGTCTAGCGCGACCCACGCTCGACCGCCGCCGCCGCGGGCGCGTATCCCGCGACGCGCGCAGGAGCCCCGTCTCCTGCCTCAGCAGGCTTGATCGGCCAGGGAGGGCCGCATCATGGATTTTCTCAAAGCCCAGCTCGATCGGATTCAAAAGCAGCTCGCCGGCCTGAATGCCACCCAGAGAATGCTCACCGCGGCGCTGGCGGCGATTGTCCTTATCACCGTCGTCTGGTGGGGCAAATATGCCGGAGAGGCGGAGATGACTCCGCTGCTCGACCAGCCCTTTGCCGCTGGCGAGATGGGCCAGATCCAGACCCGGCTGGAGGGCAAGGGAATCCACTACGCCGTGTCCGGCGACAAAATTCTTGTTCCCGCCGACCGGCGGATGGAGGCGCTGGCCGATCTCGAATACTCGCGCCTCATGCCGCGTAATACCGAGGCGGGTTTCGACCAGATCGTCAAGCAGATGAGCCCCTTTGACTCGGAAAGCAACCGCGAGAAGTACTGGAACCATGCCAAGGAAGTGGTGCTTTCGCAATTGATCGGCGATTTCCCGGGCGTGGCGCAGGCACAGGTGATTATCGATTCGACCTATCGCCAGCGGATCGAAGGGGCCGTGGAGCCGTCGGCCACAGTGAATATCACGCTGCGCGAAGCCGCCAAGCCCGATCAACACCTGGTTGACGCGGCCGCCGACGCGGTCGCGGGGGCCCAGTCGGGCTTGTCCCATTCCCACATCAAGGTGGTCGTCAACGGCCGGCCGCAGAAAATCCGCAATCCCGACGACGAGCCGTTGGCCGACGCCCCCGACCAACTCGCCGCCGAGCAGCAGCGCGAAGCCTTCCTCGAAGCCAAGGTGCGTGACCAGTTCCCGGATATTCCGGGTCTCACGATTAACGTCTCGGTGAAGCTGAATATCACCAGCGTGCAAACCGACAAGCGTGAGTTCGATGCCAAGGGCACCGTGCAAAAGGACATCAAGACCACCGAAGAGACCGACGAGACCACCGGGACGGCAGCGCCGGCCAATGCCGAAGCGGGGACACTGCCGAATACGGGCCTTTCCCTGAATAACAGTCCCGCCGCTGCGGCTTCAACCCAGACGCGAAACAAGACCGAGACGCAAAACGTGGTCGCCATCCCCGAAACGCACACGACCAGCAAAACGCCGGCCGGCGATGCGACGACGATGTACGTGGGCGTGCGCATCCCGCTCAGCCATTTCATTCGCGAGTACAAACAGCGCAACCCTACGAACAAGGAACCGACCTATCAACAGCTCCTCCCGCTGATTACCGAGCTGGCGCCGGGGCTTCAGAAGCAGGTGAGCGCCTGCACCATGCTGGCCGATCCG
>Ga0307477_10003257_pt1 | contig 12146 bp, 6 predicted proteins | sample atmos_gasesECM2C_FD_203316 | JGI IMG/M metagenome (GOLD analysis project Ga0307477, IMG submission 203316) | Hardwood forest soil microbial communities from Morgan-Monroe State Forest, Indiana, United States - atmos_gasesECM2C_515 | ecosystem: Environmental > Terrestrial > Soil > Temperate...
CCCATACGCCGGGGCCGCTGGCGTTCAGCGATCAGGACTATGTGCGTTCCATCATCGAGGCGTCCGCGTACGCCGATGTCATGATCGAGCGCGAAACGCCCGACATCATCGGCTCAACCCCGGAAGAGGAGGCCGAATTTGCCTGCAGCATGGGACCTCCCGCACGACTGATCGACGAGAAGAAACCGGAGGACGCCGTGCGCGCGACGATCAAGCGGGAGATGACGGAAGCCTTCGCGGCCTACGCCCTGGGCACGGAGATGCGGCTTCCGTCTACCGTTTTTCTCGTGACGGCAAGACGCCCGCGCTAATCACTGGATACGCCACGACGAGCCTCGGTAAGCTCTGGTCTCGGGGTATCCGTGAGGGCCTCTTGCGCGCGCGACACCCGGTACGGACGGCCGAGCCAGCGGGCGAAGCGTTCGAGATAGAGATAAATGACCGGCGTCGTGTAGAGCGTCAGCCATTGCGAGATCAAGAGGCCGCCGACGATGGCGACACCCAACGGTTGCCGCAGCTCGGAGCCCGCACCTTGGCCAAAGGCGATCGGCATCGCGCCGAACAGTGCCGAGAAAGTCGTCATCATGATTGGACGGAAGCGCAAGAGGCACGCCTGATGGATCGCCTCGCGCGGGGTCTTGCCTTCGAGGCGCTCGGCCTGCAGGGCGAAGTCGATCATCATGATCGCGTTCTTCTTGACGATGCCGATCAGCAGGATCACGCCGACGATCGCGATGACGCTCAGATCGTAATGAAGGAGCATCAACGCGAGCAGGGCGCCGACACCGGCCGAGGGCAAGGCTGAGAGGATCGTGATCGGATGGATGTAGCTCTCGTAGAGTACGCCGAGCACGATGTAGACGACGAGGATAGCCGCGGCGACGAGCAGCGGCATCGATGACAGCGAGGCCTGGAACGCCTGCGCGGTGCCCTGAAACGATCCGTTCAAGGTCGGCGGCGCATGCAGACGTTCGGCGGCTGCCCGAATCGAGTCGACAGCCTGGCCGAGCGCGACGCCGGGCGCGAGATTGAACGACAGGGTCACCGCCGGGAACACACCTTGATGGCTGACCGACAGCGGCTTGACCTTTGAGGTGAAATGGGCGACGGCGGAGAGCGGCACCTGCGCCCCATTCTGCCCGGCGACATGGATCTTCGAGAGCGCCGTCCGATCGCTCTGGAACTGCGGTTGAACTTCGAGAACGACCTTGTACTGGTTGGTCGCGGTATAGATCGTCGCGACCTGGCGTTGGCCGAAGGCGTCATATAGGGTCTGGTCGATCAGCGCCGCCGACAGACCGAGCCGGTAAGCGGCGTCGCGGTCGATCTCGATCGTCATCGTCGGCGCAGCGTTTTGCTGGTCCGAGGCGACGTCCTGCAGCTCCGGCAATTTGCGCATCTCGCTTTCGAGGATTGGCGCCCAGTGATCGAGTTCCGCGTTGTCGGTGTCGGTCAGCGTGTACTGGTACTGTGTCCGGCTGAGGCGGCCGCCGACCGTGATGTTCTGCGGCACCTGCATGAAGAATTTCGCGCCCTGGACCGTGGACACTTTCTGGCGCAGGCGCTGCACGACCTGATCGGCCGTGTCGTCGCGCTCCTCGAATGGCTTCAGGGCGAAAAAGACGCGGGCCGCGTTCTCGGTGGGGTTATAGGCATAAGCCCCGGCGAGCATGAAGACGCCGCCGACACTGGGATCCTGGCGGACGATGTCGATGACTTCGTGGGCGATCTTGACCGTCGAGAGAAACGATGCGTCCTGCCTTGTATCGACCTCGCCGAAGACGGTACCCGTGTCCTGTTGCGGGAAGAAGCCCTTCGGAATCTGCACATAGAGATAGCCGGTCGCCACCATCAGCAGTAGGGTCGCTATCAATGCCGAAAGCTGATGGCGGAAGACAAAATTGAGCCCACGGTCGTAAGCCCCGATCATCCATTCGAAAAAGCGCTCGGCCATCCGGTTGAAGCGGCCCTGCGGGTGCAGCCCTTGCTCCTTCAAAAACAGCGCGCACATGACCGGCGTCAGGGTCAGCGACACAATTGCCGAGGCCATTACCGCAACCGACACGGTAATCGCGAATTCGCGGAACAGACGGCCGATGACCCCGCCCATCGCGAAGAGCGGGATGAAAACCGCGATCAGCGAGAACGTGATCGAAATGATCGTGAAGCCGATCTGGCCGGCACCTTTTAGCGCCGCTTCGAACGGCCGCTCGCCCTGCTCGATATAGCGGACGATGTTCTCGATCATCACGATCGCATCGTCGACGATAAAGCCGACCGAGATCGTCAGCGCCATCAGCGAAATGTTGTCGAGGCTGTAGCCGGCAATGTACATGACCGAAAACGTCGCAAGCAGCGACAACGGCACCGCCAGGCTCGGGATCACCGTGGCCCACAGCGTGCGCAAGAACAGAAAGATGACGATGACGACGAGCGAGATCGTCAGCAACATAGTGAGTTGCACGTCGTGCACCGCCGCGCGGGTTACCAGCGTGCGGTCGAGCATCAGATCGACATGGACCGCGGGCGGGATAGATTCCTCGAGGTTCGGCATCAACGCCTTGATTGTGTCGACCAAGGCCACGGTATTGGCGCCCGGTGCCTTCTGGATCGCGATACCCTCGGTTGCTTTATTGTTGAACCAGGCACCGACACGCGCGTTTTGCACCGAATCGATTGCATCGCCGACATCCCTGATGCGCACCGCTGCGCCGTTACGATAGGCGATGATGATGTTCCCGTAGGCCTTGGCGTTGAACAGCTGGTCGTTAGTCTCCAGCGCGACCACCTCGTGCTCGCCTTCGATCGAGCCTTTCGGTGTATTGACGGTCGCATTTACGAGCGCGCTGCGCACGTCCTCAAGGCCGATGCCGTGCGCGGCCAGCGCTGCCGGGTTGACCTGCACGCGCGCGGCATACAATTTCTGGCCGAAGATCGACACCTGCCCAACGCCCGGTACGGTCGACAGCCGCTGTCCCAGAACAGTGTTGGCGTAATCGTCGAGCCGGTATTCCGGGACAGCGTCGGAATGGACGGCATAGATCAGAATCGGGAAATCGGCCGGATTGACCTTCCGATAGGTGGGTGGGTTCGGCAGGTCCTTCGGCAGCAACCCGGTTGCCGCATTGATTGCGGTCAGCACATCCCCCGCCGCGCCGTCGATGTTGCGCGACAGGTCGAACTGCAGGGTGATCGTCATCGTCCCGATGCCGGAGAGCGATGTCATCTGGTCGAGCGCTGGAAGCGAGGTGAATTGCTGCTCAAGCGGCGTCGCGATCGCCGAGGCCATCGTCTGCGGGCTGGCGCCCGGATAGCTGGCGGTGACCGTAATCGTCGGGAAATCGACGTTTGGCAACGGCGCAACCGGCAGCAGCCCGTAGGCGCCGATTCCGAATACCAGGACGCCCAGCATCAGCAGCGAGGTCCCGATCGGCCGCCGGATGAAAGGTTCCGAGATGCTCATCGGCGCTTCACCGCTCTCTTTTTTTAAGATTCGAGGCTCAGCTGGCCGCGACCGGGAGCTTCCTGATGTGCTGATCGACACCATTGGGGTCCGCGGGAGGAGCGGCGGGACTGTCGTCTGCTTCCTCTCGCAGGGCGAGGTTGTCTTTGATCCCGTCGAGGATATCGATCACGGTATCGCGCGCATGCGGCGGCATGCCCAAAAACGCTTCATCGCGAATTGTTTTATTGATGGTCTGGATCTGTGTGACCACGGGTCGGGCGGCGGGCGTGAGCCATAGGGTGCGCACGCGGCGATCGGTTGGATGGGCGCGGCGCTCGACCAGCCCTTCGTCGTGAAGCTTGTCCAGCATGCGCACGAGAGCAATGGGCTCCAGGTCGAGCCAAGTTGCAACTTCGGTCTGGCTTACGCCCTCGTTGCGGGCGATGTAGAGCACAACCGCCGCCTGACGCCGCGTGATCGGCAATCCGGTTTGCCGCGCCTGCCGGTCAAAGCGCCGTTTGATCAGGCGCGAGACATCGTGCACGAGGAACCCGAAATTTCGACCGAACCCCGGTTGCGCCCCGGGCTGATCGATCTCGACTTCAGCCGCCCGACTTCGCGACGCGACCTCGGGCCTCATGAGATGCGGGGCCTCATTCGGCGCCATGACGGCCCTCCGCCAGAGCCGGTCTCGGAGTGTCCGAGAGGGCCTCCTGCACGCGTGACGGGCGATATGGACGGCCGAGCCAGCGCGCAAGACGTTCGAGATAGAGGTAGATGACCGGCGTCGTGTACAGCGTCAGCCACTGCGAGAGCAGCAACCCGCCGACGATCGCGATGCCTAGCGGCCGGCGCAGCTCGGAACCGGCGCCGCCGCCGAGCGCGATCGGCATCGCACCGAACAGAGCCGCGAAAGTTGTCATCATGATCGGCCGAAAGCGCAACAGACACGCCTGGTGGATCGCCTCGCGCGGGCTCTTGCCTTCGAGCCGCTCCGCCTGAAGCGCAAAGTCGATCATCATGATCGCGTTTTTCTTGACGATGCCGATCAGCAGGATGACGCCGATCAGCGCGATCAGGCTCAGATCGTAATTTGCCGGGATGTTGGCGGAAAGGTTCCAGAAATCCGCAAAGCTGATGCTCGGCGGCGAATAGTTCGCGCGCGGCCAAAAGATCAGCGCGAGGAGCGCGCCGACACCGGCCGAAGGCAGCGCCGACAGAATCGTAATCGGATGGATATAGCTCTCGTAGAGCATGCCGAGGACGATGTAGACGACAAGGATCGCGGCAACGACGAGCAGCGGAGTCGAGGACATCGACGCCTGGAAAGCCTGGGCAGTGCCCATGAACGTGCCATCAATCGTCGGCGGCAGGTGAAGCTCTCGTTGCAATGCCGCAATCCGTTCGACCGCTTGGCCGAGCGCGACGCCGGGCGCCAAGTTGAACGACAGGGTCACCGCGGGAAACTGTCCCTGATGGCTCAGCAACAGCGGCTCGACCTTGGAGACGTAGTGGGCGAACGTGCTCAACGGCACCTGGGCCCCGGCCGGCGACAACACATAGACCTTGGACAGAGCGGTCGGATCGCTCTGGAACTCCGGCTTTACTTCAAGGATGACCTTGTATTGGCTGGTCGCCGTGTAGATGGTCGCGATTTGCCGCTGACCGAAGGCGTCGTAAAGCGTCTCGTCGATCAGCGAGGCCGAGAGCCCGAGCCGCGAGGCGGCATCGCGGTCGATCTCGATCGCGATATGCGGCGCGGCGATCTGCTGGTCGGAGGCAACGTCCTGCAGTTCCGGCAGTTTCTTCATCGCCTCTTCGACGATCGGCGACCAATGATTGAGCTCGTCGCTATTGGTGTCGGTCAAGGTGTACTGGTACTGCGTGCGGCCCAACCGGCCGCCGATGCTCACATCCTGCCCCGACTGCATAAAAAACTTCATCCCTTCGACTTGGGCGACTTTGGGACGAAGCCGCTGAATGATCTGGTCGGAAGTCTGGTCACGTTGGTCATGCGGCTTCAGCTGGATGAACATCCGGCCGGTATTCTCGCTGGGGTTGAAGCTGGATGCGCCGGCGAAGTGGACGACGCCGAAGACCGCGGGATCCTGGCGGGCGATATCGGCGATTTTTGCGGTGAGTTCGGCCGTTTTGGCAAAGGACGCGTCCTGCCGTGTCTCCGCAGACCCGAATATGAACCCCGTATCTTGCTGTGGAAAGAACCCCTTGGGGATTTTTACATAAAGCAAACCGGTCGCCCCCATCAGCAGCAAGGTCAACAGCAAGGTCGGCAGCTGGTGGCGGAAAACAAAGCCAAGACCGCGATCGTATAGGTTGAGGCACGCCACAAAAACGCGCTCGGCGCCGCGGTTGAAGCGACCCGGCTTAAGCTCCTCCGCCCGCTTCAAAAACAGCGAGCACATGACCGGGGTCAAGGTCAGCGAGACAAAGGCCGAGCCAACCACCGCCACCGAAACGGTAACCGCGAACTCACGGAACAGCCGTCCGATGATCCCCCCCATGAACAGGAGCGGGATGAACACCGCGATCAGCGAAAAGGTGATCGAGATGATCGTGAAACCGATCTGGCCGGCGCCTTTGAGGGCGGCGTCGAACGGTCGGTCGCCCTGCTCGATGTAGCGCACGATGTTTTCGATCATGACGATCGCGTCATCGACGACAAAGCCGACCGATATCGTCAGCGCCATCAGCGAGATATTGTCGAGGCTGTAGCCGACGACGTACATGACGCCGAAGGTCGCGAGCAGCGACAACGGCACCGCCATGCTCGGGATCACGGTCGCCCATAAGGTCCGCAGGAACAAAAAGATGACGAGGATGACGAGGCCGACCGTCAGCATCATCGTGAACTGCACGTCATGCACCGCGGCGCGGATCACCAGCGAGCGGTCGGAAATCAGATCGACATGCACCGTGGGCGGGATCGACTCCAGGAGATGCGGCAATAGCGCCTTGATCGTGTCGACCACTTGGATCGTATTAGCGCCGGCTTCGCGCTGGATCGCCAGGAGCTCGGTCGGCTTGTGCTCGAACCAGGCCCCGGTGCGCGCGTTCTGCACCCCGTCGACGGCATCGCCGATGTCCTTGATGCGAACCGGCGCACCGTTGCGATAGGTGATAATGACGTTGTTAAAGCTGTTGGCGTTGAACAGTTGGTCGTTGGTGTCGAGGGTGACGACCTGGTTGAGCCCTTCGAGGTTTCCTTTGGGCCGGTTGACGGTCGCCGTTATCAACGCGTTGCGCACATCCTCCAGTCCGATGCCGCGCGCGGCCAGCGCGCCGGGATTGACCTGCACATGCGCCGCGTACGGCTTCTGTCCGTAGATCTGCACTTGCGAGACGCCCTTCACCGTCGACAGCTTCTGCGCCAGGACCGTGAAGGCGTATTCGTCCGCCTTGTAAATCGGCATCGCATCGGAGTGGACGACGTAGATCAGGACGGGGCGATCCGCCGGGTTGGTCTTTCGGTAGGTCGGCGGGTTGGGCAGATCTTTGGGCAGAACCCCGGTCGCGGCGTTGATCGCAGTCAGCACATCGCCTGCAGCGCCGTCGATGTTGCGCTCGAGATCGAATTGCATGGTGATCGCCGTGGAGCCGATCCCGCTCGTCGAGGTCATCTCGGCCAGACCGGGGATCGCCGCGAACTGTTGTTCGAGCGGCGTCGCGACAGCAGACGCCATCGTTTCCGGGCTCGCCCCGGGATAATTGACCGATACCACGATGGTCGGGAAATCGACTTTGGGCAGCGCCGCCACCGGTAAGAGGCCATATGCGCCGATCCCAAACACGAGCACGCCCAGCATCATCAACGAGGTCGCGATCGGTCGTCGGATAAAGGGTTCCGATATGCTCATCGGCAATCGCCTTCGAAGCGGGTCTGTTTCAATCCTGTCGTCGGAGAGCGGCGGAGGTCAGCCTGTCGCTCCCGTTTGTGGCGCCAGGGGCTTTACCCTTGAACCATTGGTCAGACGATACTGGCCGTCGACGACGATTCGCTCGCCGGGAGAGAGGCCCTTTGTCACCACGGCGATGCCATCCTGGATCGACGCGATCTCGACGGCTCGCCGCTCGACCGTGTCGTCGGGCTTGATGATATAGGCGTAATGGCCATTCGGCCCGTCCTGCACGGTCTGCGCCGGCACCGTGGTGGCGCCTCGGCGCGTCGCGAGGATCAGGCGCACATTGACGAACTCGCCTGGCCACAAGCGCTCGTCCTGATTATCGAACCGCGCCTTTAGGCGGATCGTGCCGGTCGCCTGGTCGATCATGTTGTCGATCAAGGTCAGCTTGCCCTCGGCCAGCTGCTTCTTGCCGTCGCCGCTGTAGGCGCGCACGTCGAGCGGCGTTTTCCGATGGTTTTCCATCACATCGTCGAGCGTCTCCTGAGGCAAGGTAAAGCTCACGAATATCGGCTTCACCTCGGTGATCATGACGAGCACGGTATTGTCGTTCGCGTGTACGAGGTTGCCCTTGTCGACGAGCCGAGCCCCTAGGCGGCCGTCGATCGGCGAGCGGATGTCGGAGTAGCCGAGGTTGATCTTGGCAGTGTCGATCTGCGCTTCATCAGCCTTGATCGTGGCCTGCAGCTGGGCGACCAGCGCCTTTTGCTGGTCGTAGCTCTGGCGGGTCTGGTGCCCGGACGGAACGAGTTGCGCGTATCTTTCGAGATCGGCTTGGGCGCCGGCGAGCTGCGCCTCGTCCTTTTGTTTTGTCGCTTGCGCCTGCTCGAGCGCCGCCTGATAGGAGCGCGGATCGATACGAAAGAGCGGGTCCCCCTCCTTGACGTCTTGGCCCTCCTTGAAGTCGATCTTGACGATCTGGCCGTCGACTCGGCTCTTGATCGAAACCGAGTTGTAGGCCTGCACCGTGCCGATGCCGTGCAGGAACACCGGGACGTCCTCTGTGACGGCGGTTCCGGCCGTCACCGGGATCACCGGCCCGGCGGTCTGTGCAGCTGCCTGCGGCACGCCGCTGCCCAAGCTCAGCCGCCAGACGACTGCCATGGCGGCCAGCGCGACGATCGCGGCCCCACCCGTCAAACGCCTCACCATGCCGAGCGCCTCCGTGCCCCGCGATTAAACGCACAAATCTATCATAGACAATCTCTACTAGTCACTCCGGATCTCTCCGGGCCCGGCCGTGGCGCGGCGTCGCAGCTATCGCCGCATAGGCACCTCAATCGGGGCGCAATTGGTGCGCCCCGACATCAGGCAGTCCTCCAGTCGAGACTTTTCTCTGAGCTCGCGAACGAGCCACACTCCGGCAATGGCCAGCGCGAGAATAATGATCAAGCCGATCAGCGCGGCCGATCTCCGCTGGTCGGCTTCGTCCTCGCCATCCTCGGAACGGTTGTCCATCGACGTGCCCAAACAGCGATCGTCGCAACATAGCTTCAGCACGTGGCCGCGAGCAACGGACCACATCCGCATCATTTGCCCGGAGGGCTCGTCCGACAACATCGATCGACCCAGGTTGCGGGTGCGCCGCCCTCTACGCTATTGACCGGTTTCAGTATCGGAAAAGGACCATGAGCATGGCCGAGACGGGACCGCTATCCGGCATCACCATCATCGACCTGTCCCGCATCCTCGCGGGCCCGTACTGCACCCTGCTGCTCGCCGAGCTCGGGGCGCGGGTGATCAAGGTCGAGCCGCCGCAGCAAGGCGACGACGCGCGCCATTACGGTCCGTTCAAGAACGGCAAATCGGCCTATTTCGTCTCGGTCAACCGCGGCAAGGAGTCGATCGCGCTCGACCTCAAATCGCCAAACGGCCGGGAGATTTTCGACCGCCTGCTCGACAAGGCGGATGCGCTGGTCGAGAACTTTCGCCCGGGGACTATGGAGAAACTGGGCTACGGCTGGGAAAGCCTGCACCAACGCTATCCTCGCCTCGTCTATGCAGCCGCTTCGGGCTTCGGCCATAGCGGTCCCTATTCCCATTATCCGGCCTACGACATGGTGGTGCAGGGTCTCGGCGGCATCATGAGCATCACCGGCCACCCCGGAATGCCGCTGACGCGGGTCGGCACATCGGTCGGCGACCTCGCCGGCGGCCTCTATACCGCGGTCGCCCTCAACGCTGCGCTGCTGCATCGCGAACGCACAGGCGAGGCGACAAAGGTCGATGTCGCCTTGTTCGATTGCCAGCTGGCGCTGCTCGAGAACGCGGTCATGCGCTATACGACGACCGGAGAGGTGCCTGGGCCGATGGGGGCGCGCCATCCCTCGATCACCCCGTTCGAAGCCTTCCCGACCCGCGATGGCAACATCATCATCGCCGCCGGCAACGACGGACTCTTCGTCAAGCTCGCCCATGCGGTCGATCGCGCGGACCTGGCCGAAAATCCTCTGTTCAAGACGAACTCGTTGCGTAATCAGCACCAGGAAGTGTTGCGGACCGAGCTCGAAGGCGTCCTCCGCGGCGAGGGCACAGACCACTGGATCGCGGTGCTCGAAGCGGCGGGAGTGCCGTGCGGCCCGGTCAACAACATCGCTCAGGCGCTCGCTCATCCGCAGACCGCGGCGCGCAACATGCTGATCAGCGTCGACGACCCGGTGACCGGTCCGCTCGAACTCGCCGGCAACCCGATGAAGCTTTCGGCTTTCGCGGATCCGCCGACCCGCCCTCGCGCCCCAGATCTCGACGCCGACCGCGACCATATCCTGCGCGAGCTCGGGCTTTGAGGGTTGGCCTCGGCCTGCCCGTCATCCCGTCATCCTCATGCCAAAATCGCAAGGTAGCCTGGTTGCGAATATGGCGGCGTCGCACCGGCTTCAGTCGTCAGAAATTTGTCAAAATACCCCTGCCAAGGCGTCCTGGAAGCGTCTAGTCGGTAACGTAAGCATATGATCTATAAAATATTTTCGTGAAAGAGGTCCACGCCGATGCGATTTTTCCGCGTGTTTTCCCCTGTCGGCAGGGAAATTCCGTAACCCATCCGGGGGACCGTCTGGATAAGGGGACGCCGTGATCCGGCGCATTTTCACCGGTCTGTCGGTGCTGCTGCTGGTCCTCGGCGGCGGCCTCTACTTTTATCTGCGGTCGTCGTTGCCGCAGACCGATGGCCGGCTCGTCGTGCGCGGGCCAAAAGCCGAGATCCGCATCGCGCGCGACGCCGAGGGTGTCCCGCTGATCGCCGCCCTCAATGAGGAGGACGCGGCCTTCGGGCTCGGCTTCGTCCATGCCCAGGACCGCCTCTTCCAGATGGAGCTGCAACGCCGCTACGGCACCGGACGGCTCGCCGAGATATTCGGTCCGGAGGCGGTCACGATCGACCGGCAGATGCGGGTTCTTGGCCTCTATCGCGCCGCCGAGACCGAGGTCCCGTTCTTGTCGTCGACGGTCAGGCGCGGGCTCGAAGCCTATGCGGCGGGGGTCAACGCCTTTCTGGCGTCGCGCCGCGGCGCCTTGCCGCCCGAGTTCCTGCTGCTGCGATTTGCCCCCGAACCCTGGAGGCCGGCGGACAGCCTCGTCTGGGGCAAGCTGATGGCCGTGCAGCTCGGCGGCAATTACCGCGGAGAATTGTTGCGCGCCCGGATGGCTCGCACTGTTCCGGCGGGGGATCTGGCTTTTCTCTATCCGGAATATCCGAAGGACGCGCCGACGACCTTGTCGGACATGCTGCCGATCTATCGCCGGCTGGCGCTCGACGCCCTTTACGCGGCACTGCCGCCGGTCGTCGGCCCGATCTTCGCCTCGAATAACTGGGTCGTCGACGGGCGACACAGCGCCAGTGGAAAGCCGCTCCTCGCCAACGATCCGCATCTCGAATTCGGCGCGCCCGGCTTCTGGTATCTCGCCCGATTAGAAACGCCGCAGCACCAGATCGCCGGCGGGACCGCTGCGGGCAGCCCTTTCGTCCTGGTTGGTCACAACGAGCGGATTGCCTGGGGCCTGACGACAACCACCGCTGATGTCGAGGATCTCTTTGTCGAGCGGATCGATCCGGTCGATCCCGGCCGCTATCTGACCCCGGAAGGGAGCGCGGCCTTTGCGTCGAGACGCGAGACCATCCTCGTGCGCGGTCAGACACCCGTCGACATCACCATCCGGACAACCCGGCACGGCCCGGTGCTATCCGATGTGCTGCCCCCGGGGGCGGCCGATCCGGGATTTGCCCTGGCGCTGGCCGCGACCTTCACGATCCCGGAAGACCGCAGCGCCGAGGCGCTGTGGGAGATCAATCGTGCGACCGACTGGCCGAGCTTCCGCGAGGCATTGCGGAATTTCGTTGGACCGATGCAGAACATCGTCTATGCCGATGTCGATGGCACGATCGGCTTTATCGCGCCGGGGCTGGTGCCGATCCGACGCAGCGGGGAAGGCTGGCTGCCGGTGCCGGGTTGGACCGGCGAATACGATTGGGTTGGGTTTGTCCCATTCGCGGAGCTGCCCAGTGCGATCAACCCGCCTTCAGGTCATTTCGTCAGCGCCAACAACAAGATCGTGCCGGCCGCCTACCCCTATTTCCTGAGCCGCGACTGGGATCTGCCAAACCGCGCCGAACGGATCGAAGCGCTGCTCGCCACTACACCTATCCAGACACCCGCCTTGAGCGCTGCCATCGAGGCCGACACGCTGTCTCTGATGGCCCGGCGCCTGGTTCCGCTGATGACGCGGATCAGCACCGCGGACGAGGCGTCGGATGAAGCGATCCGTCGCCTGCGTCGCTGGGACTT
>Ga0307477_10003258_pt1 | contig 12144 bp, 12 predicted proteins | sample atmos_gasesECM2C_FD_203316 | JGI IMG/M metagenome (GOLD analysis project Ga0307477, IMG submission 203316) | Hardwood forest soil microbial communities from Morgan-Monroe State Forest, Indiana, United States - atmos_gasesECM2C_515 | ecosystem: Environmental > Terrestrial > Soil > Temperate...
GACCACGGCGGACTTGCCGTCGTCGGAGGGCCGCACGGCCACCAGGGCGTGGCCGCTGGGGCCATCCCCGCACGAGCCGAAGATCAGGCCGTCGGCGATGTAGGGCGAGGCTACGGGCCGGGCGTCAAAAATCTTGTCGAGTTCCCAGATGATGTGACCGTTATCGGGATCGACGGCGGTGAAGCCGTGCGCCTTGCTGGCGAAAATCAACTGCGGCGGGCCGGACCTGGGCTGATAAACGCACGGCGTGGCGGCGCAGAACTTGTCGCTTTGGCCGCGGGGGATTTTCCATACGATCTGGCCGCTATCGCGGTCGAGGGCGAACAGGAAGCTGGCCGGGCCTTCCTGATCGTCGGTGATGATGACCTTATTCTGGAAGACCATCGGCGACTGCCCGCCACCGTGCTGGCTGACAAAGGGGCCCAGGTCCTGTTGCCAGACCACGTTGCCATTGTGATCCAGGGCGGTGGCGGTCAGGGCGTCAGGCGTGCTCCAGCAGAAGTAGACGTGCCGGTCGTCCACGGCGGCCGAACCGCTGGCGTAGCTGTTGTATTGGTGGTGGTGATAGGTCTGAGAGGCAAACGGGCGCTGCCAGCGGATGGAGCCGTCAGCGGCGTTGACGCAGACGACGATCTGCTGGCCGGTCTGGTCGCTGGCACACAGGAGATAAAGCTCCTGTCCCCATACGATCGGCGAGGAGTGCCCGCCGCCCGGCAGGGCGATCTTCCAGTTGAAGTCCTTGTCGGACCATTGGGCCGGGATGTTGGCGTCGCTGAGGCCCGATCCGTTGGCCCCACGGAAACGCGACCATTGAGAGGTGTCGGCGATCGCGGTGGACGTCCCCTGGTCGGGCGGGCTGGCAGCATAGGTGCCGATCGCCGCGATTGCCAACAGTCCGCACATCAATGCCAATCGATAAAATAAATGGGATTTCACACTGGAATACGATATCGACGGCGGCGAGGAATTGCCAAGAGGAGGCTTTTCGGCGCTCCTCGATGGTTGTCTGCGATACTGGCTTGCTCGGCATCCAGGTCCCCAATGTCGGCGTTTTCTTCATTTGCGAGTGATAAGATGGTGGTGCGTCGCCTTCATGGAGACCAAACGCCCGCAAGACAAGAGAATCTGCCAGAGAAGTGTCCTCGCTGCGAAGGAAATGAATTGTTCTTTGCGACTGCCTACGCGCGCGGGGGGCTCGGCAGCACGGATTTGCTGCCTGGGCTCAGTTTAGCGCTGCGTCCGGCCGAATTTACAGTCGTCATATGCGGCCGGTGCCGTCATGCCGATTTTTTCGCGGATCAACTGTCGCTGGATATGCTAAATTCGGGTACGGCCAAAGGCTGGAGAAGACGATGAAAAGATAATTCGTTCGAATCCCTGCCACTTCGGCCGATAGGGACGCAGACGCCGAGGTCTATGGGCGCGCGCTTGGATCTTCAACCGCCAGGGATTCCTTGAGGGCGGCGGCATTGAGTTCGCCATCTGCCGAGACAAATGTCACAGGCGTTCCGATCGCTTTGCAAATCGAACTCAACGCCAGCGCCGCAGCCAACTGGATGGCATCGTATCCGCGAAGCCCGTGACGCTCGGCCAAGTCCATCGCATGATTGACCACGGCATCGGTGATTTCGATCGCCTGAAAATCACTCTGGAGGTCAGCGCGAAAGCGGGCAATTGCCCTGATTGCTTCTTGAACAGACGTATGCCCTGCGCGTTGCCGTCGAGCGATCGCGGCGATTACTTCGACGGCCGTAATACTTGCAATCTCAATGCGATTCGCTGACGCGGGATCGGCAAGCTGCTGCACCCATAACGTGCCTATCTCATGAACGTATCGTTTGACGACCGCGCTGCTATCGAGGAAATAGACCGCCACTTATCGGCGCTCCTCGATGATGGTGTGCGATACCGGCTTGCCGGTCACGCGGATCGGCTCGAAACGATTATGGTGGAGTGGCGCCGGTCGATGAGGACGGCTGATTAAGCCGGCTTCATGAAGCCGACTATCCAGCTCGTCTTGCGGGGCAACCTGCGGAAGCGCATCGATGAACTGCCGCAGCCGTAGGCGCTCTTCAGTCGTGAGCTTTGCGATTTGCTGCATGACCGATTGCAATTCAACTGCCGACATGAATCGCTCCGTATTAGCAAGAAGTCCCTTCACCACGCGTATGGCGACATCGAGCTGAACGTTCCTCACCATTATAGAGTCCTCGTGGGTGGATGGGCAGGGTGGGCGGCTGTATTAGCTTGTAACCCGCCGGGGGCCTTCTAGAATCCGCCGGCATGTCCGAAGGCGGGACATGGACGGTCCGGCGAATTCTGGAATGGACCAGCGGATTTTTCTCCCGCAAAAAAGTCGATCCGCCGCGGCTGTCGGCCGAGCTGCTCCTTGCCCACGTCCTGAACGTGCCCCGTATCAAACTCTATACAGACTATGAGCGGCCGCTGACGGAGAAGGAGTTGGCGCAGTATCGCGAGCTGATTCGCCGGGCCGGCGAGCAGGAGCCGATCGCCTATCTGACGGGCAAGGCCCATTTTTTCAACCTGGAATTCGACGTCACGCGCGACGTGCTGATTCCGCGGCCGGATACGGAAACACTGGTCGAACACGTGCTGCAATTCGTGCGGCATCAGAGCGGGTTTGAGTCGCCGCGAGTGCTGGACTTGTGTACCGGAAGCGGCTGCATCGCCGCGGCGATCGCGCACCACCTCAAGGCGGCGGTGGTGACGGCGACCGAAATCAGCCCGGCAGCCGTCGCGGTAGCGCGGGCAAACATCGAGCGGCTGGGACTGGCCGGCCGCGTGATGGTGGAAGAGGGCGATTTGTTTGAGCCGCTCTCGAGGTCGGTGGACCCGCAGCCGTTCCATCTGGTCGTCTCGAATCCTCCCTACATCGCGACGGCGCAGATCGAGACGCTGGACCGAAGCGTCCGCGACTACGAGCCGATACAGGCGCTGGACGGCGGGCTGGACGGGCTGGTGTTCCACCGGCGGATTCTCCGCGAAGCCCCGGCGCGGATGCTCGCCGATGGGCGGATTTATCTCGAGATCGCGTTCGATCAGGGACCGATGGCGCAGGAGCTCGCCGCCGGGTACGACGCTTTCGATGAAGTGCGAATCCTCAAGGATTACGCGGGGCGCGACCGCGTGCTGACCGCGCGGAGGAAGTGAGATTAGCGGTCACTGGCTGGATCGTCGGCGGGGTGTGTCGCGAATGCGATAGAGGACGTGACGACGGAGCGCGTGCCCTTCGGGTAAGGCAGGATGATCGAAATCATCGGCCCGAGACTGCGTCATGCCGAGTCGTTCCATCACGCGGCGCGAGCGATGGTTCGCCGGAACGGTGAATGAAACGATTTCTTGTAAGCCAACTTGATCGAAGCCGAAGTCGAGTGCTGCGCGGGCCGCCTCGGTGGCATAGCCGTGCCCCCAATGCTCAAAAGCCAGCCGCCAGCCGACCTCGACGCACGGCGTAAAGTGGGCCTGGAATCGCGGCACGCTCAGGCCAATGCCCCCGATGAATTCCGCCACACCTGACGCTTCAACTGCCCACAGGCCAAACCCATGCTCGGCAAAATGTGCGGCAATCCGCGCAGCCATCGTATCGCTTTCGCTGCGGTCCAGGAGCTTTGGCAGGAACTCCATCACCCGCGGATCGGCGTTGAGCGCCGCGAAGGCGGCCAGATCCGTCGGCCGCCAGGGCCGCAGGATCAGTCGATCAGTGGTCAGCCTCGGTTCGCGGTGCATTGTGATGATCGGGACGAATCGGCTCCTCAAGGCCGGCGAGTTCGCGGGCTTGGGAGGGCGAGCGTCCCGGCGAGCCGTGGCTCGGTCGGAGCCTCGCCCTCTCAGAAAATCCGCGGTGCCTTCCGCTCCGTCAAACGCTGCGCAGCCTTGCCAAACTAAACGCGAGAACAAACTGAACGAACATCGCCAGCACAATCACCGGCCCGGCCGGCAGGAAGCTCCAATGTCCGGCGGCGATGCCGGCGGCGGTAGCAAGCAGCGCCACCGCCACCGATCCCGCCATCACCGTGCGCAGGCGGCGGGCCAGAACCAGAGCCGTGGCGCCCGGCAGCACCAGCAACGCGGGCACCAGCACGCTGCCGGTCACACGCGCGCCGATGACAATCGTCAAGGCGATCAGCAGCAGCAAAAGATAGTGGATGAATCCCACCCGAACCCCCGAGGCCTCGGCGATGGCGGGGTCGAAGCAGTAAGCGAGGATTTCCTTTTCGAGCAGGATGATGGTCCCGATGACCGCGGCACAGAGAACGACGGACGCCGCGGCAAACATCGGTGCAACGTCGGCCATGTGGCCGAACAGGAAGACGTTCCATCCGATCGGGTCGTGGCCCAGCCGCCGCATGTAAAGTTGCTGGGCGAGGATTCCCCACGCCAGCATTGCCGCCAGAAAGATGCCAATCACCGCGTCGCTGTTGAGCTTGCCGCTGCGGGTGAAGAATGCGATCGCCCAGGCAGTCGCGAGCGATACCACGATAACGCCGGCATACGGCGCCCAGACCGCGTGATCGACCGCGGGGACGAACGCCGCGATGAGCCAGACCGTTCCAGCGCCGCCAAAGCCGCTGTGCCCGATCCCTTCGCCGATGAAGGCCCAGCGCCGGGACACGACGAACACGCTGAGGACCGCGCACGCGATGGCGAGCGCCAGGGCCGTCGTCAGTTCGCAGATGTAGGCGGCGTCGGCCGCGAGAACCGTAATCACCATGAAAGGTCTCGAGATTTGGCCATTGGTTAGTTGTCATTTGTCCGTGATTGGTTGTCAGTTGCGTGTCGCGGCATCGATGATCGGCAACTGACTACTCACCACTGACAACTGACCAGCGGCAGAACCCGACTGCCCGTGCATGCAGACGCGGCCGTCGCGGATTCCCATGGCCTCCAGGTCGCAGGCGAACATGCGATAAACCAGGTCGGGCGGCAAGTGATCGGGCACGTCGTGATAGTGCAGCGTGAGATTGAGACAGGCGATGCGGTCGCAGATTGCCGAGACGGCCCGCAGGTCGTGACTGACGAAGATGACGGTCAGTAGCAACTCCTTCTTGAGGCCGGCCAGAAATTCGATGAACCGCTGCTGTCCGGCGCGGTCGATACCGGTGGTGGGCTCATCCAGGAGCAAAAGCATCGGCCGGGGCGCAAGCGCCCGCGCAATGTAAACGCGCTGGAGTTGTCCGCCTGACAGGGTGGAGACGGGCTTGTCGGCCAGGTCCGCGACGCCGACGCGCTCGAGCAGCGAGTCGGCGAATGTCAGGTCGTCCGCCGCGACCGCCCGGAACATTCCGGTCTTCCCGGCTAATCCCAGGCGCGCGACCTGTCGGACCGTCAGGGGCAGCCCCGTCGGGGCCTGCAAATGTTGGGGGAGATACCCGATGACATTTCCGCGCCGCACGGCCTGGGCCGGCGTCATCCCGCCGATGCGGATCGTCCCGCGATCGGGTCGCAGCATTCCCAGGAGAAGACGGATCAGCGTCGTCTTGCCGCCGCCGTTGGGCCCGACCAGCCCAAGCGTCGTGCCGCGATCGATGCTCAGGTCGATCCCCTGCAACACGGGATCGCTCGAAAATGCGAAATCCAGATGTTGAATCTCGACAGCAATCGGCACGCGGCTGAATGTATAGCATGGCCGTTGGGATGTCGCGTAGTCATCGGATGGCATGCCGCGGACAGGCATTTCGGGAATCTGGTTTGGCAAGCCCAATCTTCCCTTGGCCAAAGTGGAAAAAGGTGCTATGGTTAGCAGTAGCAAAACATGTGCCTTGTGGCGCATTCTTGTCCTAAGATTTGATTGGATATGCAGTTAACGCAATCACTTCAGATGCGGCCGGAGCTGCGGCAGCTCCTGACGCCGCGAATGATCCAGAGCATGGAGATTCTCCAGTTGCCGCTGGCGGCGCTGGAAGAGCGTATCGAGCAGGAATTGCAGAGCAATGCCGCACTGGAGTTCCACGAAGGAGAAACCGAGGCCGAGCCCATCCCCGATGGCGACCCCGCCCAGTCCGATAAACCCGAGATCAGCGAGGGCGAGCGCGCCCTGGTTGTGAAGGAAGATTCCAACCTGGCGGAAGATTTCGACCGCTTGGCAAAGATCAGCGAATACCTCGAGAACGAGGAATTTGCCACCAACGGCTCGCACTATCGGCAATCAGCGGTGTATGACGGCGAGCGCGACCGGAAGATGGACGCGATGAACAACACCGCGGCTCGCGGGGTCACGCTGCTCGAGCACCTGATGGGGCAGTGGGCTTTTGTCGAGTGTTCGGCCGGCGTCCGCCGGACCGGGGAAGAAATTATCAAGTACATCGATCCTGAGGGTTATCTTCGCATCGAGCTCGAGCAGATCCAGAAGGATTCAAAGGACCCGCTGCCGCTCGAAGACCTTCATGAGGCCTTACGTCTGGTGCAGACGCTCGAGCCGGCCGGGGTGGGGGCGCGCAATCTTGGCGAATGCCTGCTGATCCAGCTCGAGGCCCTTCACCAGGACCCGGAAGCGTCGCGGGGTCATGACTTCGATCTCGAGCGGGCGCTAATCAGCGATCATTTCAATGACCTGAAGATGAATCGCTACCCGCAGATCAGCCGCAAGCTCGGCCGGCCGATCGACGAGCTCAAGGCGGCCGTCAAGCGGCTGGGCCGGCTGAATCCGCATCCCGGGAAGCAGGTGGGCGGGGAGGACGCGCCGCCGATCATCCCCGACGCGGTCATCTATTACGATGAAGAGAACGACAAGTACGAAATCGAGATGACCAACGACCCGGCCCCGAACCTGTTTATCAGTGGCCTGTATCGCAAGTGGCTCAAGAACCGCACCTGCGACAAGAAGACCCGCGAGTTTCTGGCCAACAACGTGCGCAACGCCCGCTGGCTGATCGAAAGCATCGAGCAGCGCAAAAGTACCATCATGCGGGTGATCCGCGCGGTGGTCGACGCCCAGCGCGAGTTCTTCGACAAAGGCCCCGAATACCTCAAGCCCCTGCCGATGATTTCGGTGGCCGACCAGCTCGGCATTCACGTGGCCACGGTTTCCCGCGCCGTCTCCGAGAAGTGGATTCAAACGCCTCGCGGCGTGTTTCCGCTCCGTCGCTTTTTCTCCGGCGGCACCCAGAACGCCGACGGCGAGGACATGAGCTGGGATGCCGTCAAGGAAAAACTCAAGACCATCATCGACAACGAGGACAAGAAGAACCCCCTCAACGACGAGGACATCGTCCTCAAGCTCAAGGGCCAGGGCATCGACCTGGCGCGCCGCACGGTGGCGAAATACCGCAAGATCCTCAACATCCCGACGGCCCGGCAGCGAAGAGACTTCTAAGGTGACATCTTCCCTGCTTGCGGGATTTGAAATCGACGTCGATAAGACGTTAGCCGCGGCCGGTCAATGATTTTATTGCCGCGCAGGCGGGCCGGTGGGGAAACGCTGCTTCGCGTTACAGACAACTCCCAACCTTATAGCGGCCGCGTTCCCTGGGAATGCATTATCATTTCCAACGTTCGGCCCGCCGGCGCGAGTTGCCATCCGCCGCCGCGGCCCGCTTTCTACGTCCGCATGGATGATCGGGGGTTGGAGGAGTTGGACGGCGACGAAGTCTTTGCGCTGCTGGTATCCGCAGCAATCGCGTTGGTGGGCGCGGCCGGGTGGTATCACAGCCTCTTTTCCGTAACCCACCTTGCCAGCCCCCCGCGGCATCGTGCGATCCTCGCGTTGGTTCCACTCGCCTGTCTGTCTGGCCTCCAGCCGATCTTGTCCTGCTGCGCGGCGCACGAAGTGCGCGAAGGCGCGCAATACGATGTGCTGTTCCTTCTTGGCGGCGTCGCCTGGCTGGCGCTGACCGGGCTGATGCTCCCGTTCGTCGGCCTCAGCGCTCGCGACGACGCCATCGAGACAAAGAACCCGGCCGCCGTGGCGGCGGTCTGCGGCGCGTGGGTCGGGATGACGTGCAGTTACGCCGGCGGAAACGTCGGCGAAGGGCCGACCATCTGGACCACCTTTCTGCCCGCCGCCCTGGCCGGCGGCACGCTGCTGACCGCGTGGCTTATCGTCGAATTGTTTACCCGCGTCTCCGAAGCGATCACAATCGACCGCGATACCGCCTCGGGCGTGCGATTGGCCGGGTTCCTGATCGCCAGCGGGATCGTGCTGGGCCGCGCCGTCGCGGGAAACTGGCTTTCATGGGAAGACACTCTGGCTGATTTCCTGCTGGACGGATCGCCGGTGATTCCGCTGATTCTGTTCGCCGTCATTTTTCAGTACCGATGGAATCCCACCCGCGACCGACCTTTGCACGCTGTGAGACGGCGCGGTTTGCTACCCGCGCTGATTTTTGTGGCCGGCGCCGCTGCGTATGTCATTGTGCTGGGTCCCACGAACCACGCGAGAGGGCATTGAAATGATCGACCAGGCGCGAATGGTTCGCGTGCTGCGTTTGGCTGATCTGCCCTGGCGTGCGGGAAAGTCACTCGACCCGGCGGCCTTCGCTCACCTGCGGCGGCAGCTCATGCTCGACTGCTGCAAATGGGACCCACAGGTCGGCGATGTCAGCACGTTGGCGCCGTTCCCCATTATCCTTGGCGCCGGCGTCTGGCGGCGGTTGTCGCGCTGGGCGGAAGAGCTCGCGGCGGAGGCTGCCGCCGCGGAGGCGGAGCTGCTTGCCCGCCCCGATCTGCACGCCACGGCGGGTATTCCATGGAGGATCCGGCGCGTCCTGCGCAGGGCGGTCACTCAACCGAGCGCGCCGGCCGCCGCCCGCATAATCCGCTTCGATTTTCATTGGACGACCGATGGATGGCGAATCTCCGAAGCCAACGCCGACGTACCCGGGGGATTTACCGAAGCCTCCAGCTTCGCCGCGCTCATGGCGCGGCATTTTCCCGGCACGTCGCCCGCGGGCGATCCCGCCGTGCAACTGAGCCGGGCCATCGCCCACCGGGTCGGCACGGGCGGCGGTGTCGCATTGCTGACGGCGCCGGGGTACATGGAGGACCAGCAGGTAGTGGCATACCTTGCCGGCCATTTCAATCGTCGCGGGATCCGGACTCACGTTTGTGATCCGCGCCAGCTCCGCTGGCGCGACGGCGCCGCCCAACTCGACTGTGACCGGCGCCGAGGACCGATCGATGCGATCGTGCGCTTCTTTCAGGCCGAATGGCTGGCCGGCCTGCCCCGCCGGTCCGGATGGCCGTATCTATTCGTCGGCGGCCGGACTCCGCTGGCAAATCCGGGCTCGGCCATACTGATCGAAAGCAAGCGTTTTCCGATGGTATGGGACAACCTCTGCACCCGGCTGCCGACCTGGCGCCGGCTCCTCCCCGTCGCGCGCGACCCGCGCACCGTCAACTGGCGAAGCGGCGACGATTGGGTGTTCAAGGCCGCGTTCTGCAATACCGGCGACGAAGTCGCCATGCGATCGAATCTGCCGGCCCGTCAGTGGCGGAAAGTGGTCCGCTCGGTGTTCTGGCGCCCGCGCGGATGGGTGGCGCAGCGGCGATTCGAGCCGATCGCGCTGGCCACGCCGCTCGGACTCATGAATCCGTGCCTCGGCGTCTACGTGATCGACGGCCGGGCGGCGGGAATTTACGGGCGCATGACTCCCGGAAAGATTATTGATTACAGCGCGATTGACGTCGCCGTCCTTGTGGAAAACGACGCGGAAGAAATTCAATGACATCACAGGAAATCTTCTCGATCTGGGCGCCGGACGGCGCGACGTGGTCCCCGTGGGTAAAGCCAGTATTGTTCGCCCATGCGGCGGAGGCTCCGCTCGCGGCCACGCTCTCGCAAAGCGAAACAGATATCGCCTGGGCGCCGCCAGCGGACGGGAAAAGCGCGATCGTCGTCGACGTCTCGGGCTCGGCCGGCATTTACCTGGGCATCGCGTTGGCGGAACGCGGCTACCGCCCGCTGCCGCTCTACAACGCCGTTCCGGGACCGCCGATGGCGGCATTGGTGGATGTCTGGCCCATCGTTCATCAATTGATCGCTGCCAGCTCAAGACTCGCGGAACTGAACCTGCCGCCGGACGCGCCGCCCGCATTCCTGCTCGACGCCGCCCGACGCACTGGCGCCGGCGATGCCGCGCCCGGCCGCTTCGACAACCGGTCGGTCAGTTTTCCCACCGATTTCCCCAGCGCCAATTTCCTGCTCAGCCGTGGGATCGAGCGAGCCTTGCTTGTGCAGGAAACAACCGCCGCGCCGCAGCCGGACCTGGCCCATACCCTCCTCCGCTGGCAGCAGGCGGGAATTCGCATTGAAGCCAAACAATTGCGGTCCAGCGGCCCAATCACGCCCATCGTTGTAACAGGGCCGCGCTTCTATCGCTGGTTATGGTATCGGCTCCTGACGCTGTCGGGCCTGCGCCGCAATCCCCTGGGCGGATTCGGCGGCATCCTTCCCGCGGCCTCGGGGGGGTGATGGTTCTGCCGCCCAATGGCGCAAAATCTCAAACGCCGCGGTTTTTTGTTGACCGACCGCGCGGGCTTGCACTATGTGTCTCTTAACGCCATGTCATGAACTTGCCGCCGTTCCACATTCGGGGCAGCGTCCGGGCGATTTACTCAGATCGTATCCGCACTTCGAACGGCGACCGAAGCGCGCAAGCTCTGTGCGTAGTATTCCATTGCGGCGCGTCGTTGGACTCTCTCCCCCAATAACGCGCCGGCGGCGCTTGCGACGGCGACAAAACAACCCGCTAACGGGTACCTTAATCCCGAGTGAAGCTGGGCTAGGTAGGTGGAAAACATGTTCGATCAGCATAACGATGATATCCGCACGATGAGCCTCGAGGACATCCGCGCGCTAATTCGCGAAGCGGATGCCCGCGATTACGCGGCTATGGCCGTCGAGCTGTTGCGCTTATATCTGGAACTTGATCCGGACAACAGCCGCTTCCAATACATGTATGCGGACAACTTGCGGAGCTTAGGACGACTCGGCGATGCCTATGTCGTCTTGGCGTCCCTTGAATTTGCCAAGGTGCCGGAAGAACAACAGTATTTGGTCGAGCTCAGCCGCGCCCAAATTCACGACGATCGTGGCGAGTGGAAAGAGGCTGAAGAGCGGTATGTCGCTGCGACGAGGCGCCGCCCCGCCTCCACGGTCCCTTGGGTATACTATGGGGCGTTCCTTTCGCGCCAGGGTCGCGTAGATGACGCGATCGCCGTTTTCACGCAGGGCCTCACGGCCGAAGGCGACCTCGACGAGGTCCATTTCAACCTCGGGAATTGCGCCCGAGCACAAGCGCGTTACGAGACGGCGAAGAACCACTACGAGCTCGCGCTACACATCGCCCCCGGCGACGAGAATTATCGGCTCGCTCTGGACGATGTGAACAGCGCCATCGAGGTTCGTTAGTCGGTCCGGAGCAGGGTGGTGAAAGGGGGATGGGCCGAGCAAACGGGCGACCCAATGGTTCGTGACTTGAGTCAGACGAGCGGTCGGGCCATGCCCGGAGCGCTGACTGCCGGGCGGGCGGCGGCGAGGGCTGCGCCGACATCTGCCGCGGTCCACCACAACGCTTTGGAGTGCGCGCTATTGGAATGGCGGGCGGGGTCGACGGGGTGGAAAGCCGAACCCGGACCGGCCCTGGCGGGGGCGCGGATTGCGCGCAATAAAACTATAAAACGGCATGAAAGTGATAAAGCAGCCCGAAAAAGCGGACAAAAATGGCCAAAAGTGGCTAAATTGAAGAAATTTGCGGCACCGCGGGCGATGGGCGATCAGGCCAGTTATATGGGGAATAAAATAATTGGGAGGCCGTCGCCGGGCGGCTCGGCGCGTTCCGCGACGTCTGTCTTTGGGCGGTTGCCGCTGTTATGGTTAGCGATCGAGCACGATGCTCCCGCATCATTCCATTCTCATCATCAGCGGGACCAACCGGCCTGGTTCAAGTACCATGAAGGTGGCACGGCGGGTGGAACAGCTCTATCGCGAGGCACGGGTGCCAGCCGAGCTGTACAGCCTTGAGCAGTTGCCGCCGGACGTGTTCAGGCCGGAGGCGTATGCCGACAAGCCGCCGGCGGTGCAGACAATCCAGCAGCGCGTGCTGGACGCGGCGGGGCTGCACGTCGTGACGCCGGAGTACAACGGATCATTTCCCGGCGTGCTGAAATACTTCATCGACCTGCTCA